>Ga0193744_1000032_pt1 | contig 63978 bp, 62 predicted proteins | sample L1a1metaG_FD_143056 | JGI IMG/M metagenome (GOLD analysis project Ga0193744, IMG submission 143056) | Soil microbial communities from a riparian zone of the East river system, Colorado, United States - L1a1 | ecosystem: Environmental > Terrestrial > Soil > Riparian zone | place: USA: East River...
AGTTGCCGATACTTCATCCCCATCTTCCCGCCACTCTTCGGCCCCTTCCAAACTCTTCTTTTTCCTTTCCCTCCACACGTCCGCCGTGTTGCACTTAGTTTGTGAATCCGCGAGGTCTAACCATGCGATGGAGCGAACGGCTGGCAGCTTTGGTTGGTCGCCTGCCATGAAATTCCACTCTCAACCCGCAGCGACGCGCTTTCCCGCCAGCCGTCGCTCATCTTATTCTCGTTAGGCCTTACTTCCATGCGTTTCGCGGCTCTCGTTTTCCTGTTCCTGCCGATGAATTTGCTCTGGGGCATGCTCGAAGGGCCCCTGACCGAAGTTGGAAAACTATCCGAGCAGTTCGGCACGCTGGGAGGATGCGCGCTCCTGCTTCAGCCTTGGCTCTTCGTGCTGATCCCCGCCCTCGCTGCATTTCCTGAGGCGATGATACAGTTCGTGATTCGTTGCCGATTCCAGGGTGCGGTGCTGCCCATCGTTGTCATGAGTTCACTCGTTTCAGCCTGCATTTATTATTGGGCGTTTCGTTTGCTGTCTCATATCCCACTGCTTCGGCGCTTTTCTCGCCGGGTTCCGCAGTTTGTGGCCATCGTCGCTTGCACTCTCCTTTTCATCGGATATTCCAGCGCGTGCATTTACGTCGCTATGCACAGAGTGTCTTTCCACTATTCGCCGTCATGAGTGTAGCCACGCTCCGGCCTAACCACGCGATGGAGCGAACGTCCACCCGCTGCGCGTTCACGCTCGGCGTGATTAAACCCTTTTCGCTTCGAGTCACGCTCGCCCTCGGTGGCCGTCGCTCATCTTATTCTCGTTAGATCGTGAGAGCGCGTCATCTAGCCACATCCATTCTGGCGTTCGCATTGCTTCAGGGCAGTTTGTTCGCGCATCGTGATACACCGCTCGAAATCGAGGGTACGCGCCTGATCGGTTTGCCCGACAAGTACGCGCCGGCGGAATTCGATTTAAAGTCGCGCCGTCTTCGCATCGGCAGCCGGGTGATCACTCTCGGGGGCGTCCTAGACACGTTGTTCGAGGAGCCGTGTGATGTCCGAGTTTCCGCCTCCTGGTATCATGAGGGTTCGTCCCTGCCGCCATACATTCTGATCAGCCTCTATCCACGAGGGAGAGAGCAGCATTATGAGATTCTGCTCGCCTTAGCTGCGCTGCACGTGATCAAGGCGGACGTCGTGCTTCATCTTCCTCGCGATTCATGGGCATGGATACCCATCGAGCTCGACGCGCAGCAGAGGGAGCTCCTTCGAAAAGCGACGGAGATCGTCAAGTGAAACGATCTAACCAGGCGATGCAGCGAACCGCGAGCAAGGCTGCGACTGACCTTTTGCGTGTTTGCCATCCACCCTTTGGCTGCGCGGCACGTTGCATCGGTCTCGCGGCCGCTGATCTTGTGTCTCGTTAGATGCTGAGCAAATAGCGCAAAATGGTCTCCCTCTTCATCATCTTCTTTCTGCTTCTCTTGCTGACGATTGCCGTCGGCGCCACCCTGCTCTGGGCCCGCACGAAGAGATTGCCCGCACTCATTCAAGTGATCGCGTGTTCTGTGGTGTTCCTGATGCTTGCATCGAAACAGGTGGCTATTCACTTGCGCGCTGCAGGGATGCCGGCCTTTTATGACTTTACGGGAGAGCCGATAATCGAGCGCATCACCGAAATCACGCTCCCCATTTGCTTCATTGCTTTTTCCGTCGGTTATTTTTGGCATGCGCTTACACAACGACGCATCTAACCATGCGATGGAGGCTCTTAATCAAGGATAAAGTGTAGTTTTCTTTTGCGCCCTGCAGCGGACAGTTTTCCGACTGGGGTTCGTCGCACGTCTCCGAGCTTCCAAAAGCAGGAGCTCAAGTCTGTTGCTAACTTAGGTGCTTACGAGAACGAGCTGAACGAGGCGGCCGATCTGACGCTGATCCTAACTTCATGCAGGCTCTTGGAACTTCTCTTCGAGAGTTCATCGTCATCATGGGAAGAGAGCAGGAAAAACTGTGACCCGAACCTTCATTCACGCGAAACGGGTTTGAGCTAACCCTGGGGCTTGGCTCAACCAATCGCATCTGGCCGGAAGTGCTTCGGATCTTTCCCCAAAACCGCCGCGTCCTTTTATGAGCTCGCACAGGTTCGTCACACCGGTGGGTTAGGGGCGCGACTTGGCCCGGCCTCTTTTGCCGGAGCGTTGGTTGTAGGGAAAAACTTGTTCGGATCAAAGGGACTCCGGCGCCGCCAGATCAACCAGAGCGTTTCCAGGATCTTGCGCTGAGTGTTGAGCCGGGCGTGGCGCACGTCGTGGGTTCGCTCCCGGCTGGCTTGGTAAAAACTCTTTATCGCATTGCCCCCGTGGTCGATTTGCAGGCCGTGCGCCACGCGTGATAGGACAAGTTTTTCAGCTCACGGTTTCCACGCCGATTCAACCGCTCGTAGCCCAGGGGCTTCCCATCACTGGAGCGATCCGTAATGCCAAGTGAACTGTATTGGCGCAGTTGTGCTTTGGTTTGGAAGCGTTCCGGTGTCTCGATGATCGCGCTAAAGACATGCGCGGCAATGGGACCCACCCCAGGAAGGCGCTGAAATTCGCGCACCTCCCAAAACGCTTGGCCCACCCGCTCCACTTCTTTCAACGTTTCCTCCACTGCGCGATGGCCTGATCGTGTTGCAGATAGAGTCGCTCCATCATGCCTCGTTCTTCGTCCCCGGGCAGCTGCGCCAGATATTCGCGCCGGAAGATTTTGGAAAACACTTTGACCCCATGGAGCTTGAGCACACCCCATTGCCGGTAACGCGCTTTGATCAGCGCTTTGAGTTCGCGCTGCGCATCGCGCCAGTTCAAGAGCTCGTAGACCAGAGCGCGGTAGATCTCGCGAGTGCGATCTGTCCCCATCCATACTTCTTTGAGCTTCCCCAGGCGCAGAAGCAAACACATCCCCTCCACATCGACTTCATCGCATTTGTTGGGATTGGAGTTGATCAGCCTGTTGTGGCGCGGTTCACAAATGATCAAGCGATCCACCAACGGGCGAATGATGCCCGCCGCCCAGCGGCTGAGCGCCCCCGCTTCCAACGTCAGATAGAGCGCTCTGCCCTTTTTCCTTAGGGCCTGCACCTGCTCCCGAAGCAATCCCGCCTCGGTCGCAGGTGCAGGCCCTAAGGAAAAAGGGCAGAGCGCTCCAATACTACCCAGCACGCTCTGCGAGCTGTGCAAATCCAATGCGCCATAAAGAGCTCTTGTCTTCATAATTGTTTGATTCTTCGTAGCCCTCCTTGTTAGACTGCGCTATGAAGTTTCACCCCCAATTAATGCCGACTCAGCGAACGCCGGACCGCTGTGCGTTTACATTTAAGATGACTTCCACGCTTCCACTCCGAGCCACGCGCGCCCTCGTCCGCCGTCGCTCATCTTGTTCTCGTTAGATGAAAAGCTCGCCCATCGTGACGATTGATGTCGGCACGGCCACTACGGCGGACGAGCTTCACTCGACGCTGGCCGACGCGCTCGGCTTTCCAGATTACTACGGCAAGAATTGGGATGCCTTCGACGAGTGTATTCGCGACGTGTCGCTTCCTCCTGCCTTGGAGATCGCCGGGCTGGAGCAGCTGCGCTCACGTCTCCCTCGTGAAGCGCGATTGTTGGAAGATTGCTTTGATTACTTTAAGAACGACCGAGACCATCCAGCTGTTACCATCCGTTTCATCTAACCATGCGATGGAGCGAACGGCTGGCAGCTTCGGGTCCGCACTTGGCATGAAATTCCACCCTCAAACCGCAGCCACGCGCTTTCCCGCCAGCCGTCGCTCATCTTATTCTCGTTAGGCGGCAGTATGCGCATCAGATATTCCATGCGTGCGGTTCGGTTGACTCTGCTCATTGAGGCCTCCTCGCTTGTTGGCGCGCTCTGGAATTATTCTTCGACTACCGGGCGCATTCTTGCTGAGTGGTTCGGTATCTTGAATCTGCCCGGCTTCCTTCTCCTTCGTCCGTTCGGTGTCGGGGTGCATATGAACGCCACAGCACCAAGAACTTCGCGAGACCTGAGCAATGCAGTTTCACTCACCGCTTACGTCATCGCTGGCGTTCTTTCGGCGGGCTGGCTACGTTCATCGCTATGGGACACTTGGTGCGCCACTGGTCGCGGCAGCTACTTCTTTGTTTGCACGCTGTGGGGAGCGGTCATGTTTCTGTGCTTTCTTCTGGAGTGCTTCAGTTCGCGTGGCACTGGTCGAGTCGCGCTCCGTTCTTGCTCGCGGGTATTGTTCCCGTCGGGCTTCCGTTACCGGGTCGTTTCATCCAGTGAATGCGCCTAACCATGCGCTGCAGCGAACCCGGCGGGAACGTCGCGGTTGCAAGCGTTGCGTCCCGTGCGCCGGGTCGCTGAGCTTGGGTCGTTAGGTCTATGCGATTCCCTCTCGCAGCAATCATCACCACAGCTTGTGCGGGGCTGGTCGTCAGCGGCTGCGTCCAGGCTCGGTACCGCTGGAATTCGCAGCACGTCTCCATCACACCGTGGACACATCTCTCCGCCTCCGACCGCGACGAGGTGCTGCAACTCCTCAGTCGTACGACACGACAGCCCATCATCGCGATCTCGACGCATGAGTCGAAAACTGGACTTCCCCAGCTGTATGCTGTCAGCGGCTTCGATGATCCATCGGAGGTAAATCCATGGCGCGAGTATTTCCTGGAGAAGCGCCGCGATGGCTGGCACATTTTCGCGAGCGGCCCCGTTGGACAGGTCAGCGCAGGTCTGATGTTGAGCCCGCCACCATCTCCATCGCCGATTCACAAAAAGACCTAACCCCTATGTAGGTAGTCAAGCGTGGATGCGGGGTTTGGGTTGGTTTTAGGTCATTTGATTGTTGGTGGGTAAATGGTGGGAGTCAGTTTTGGGAGCGCTTCCTCTTCCTTTTGCTCGTTGGAGTTTTGTGTTTCCAGCGGCTCGTGCTCCTATCCGTACGTGTCGCCGTGGCGACAGCACCATTTGATCAATGCGATCTTTTGGAAGAGGAACTTGAGGTGGCCCAATCTAAGGCGTCGAACAAGGACGTTAACCTGGTCAGGTTAGGCAACGGGCACACCTCACGTTCCAAAGCGGGATGTTATTTTCGTTTAAGCTTTCGTTAGGCTATGCCGGTGCGGCTCGCACTCCTTTCTGTTCCCCTCGAATTCATTTGTTAAATGCTTAAGCCAAGCTGCTCCGGCTGGAGCCGGCCGGTGCGAATGCGCCAGAGATCGACCGCCAACTGACGGGCGACCGCCACGATGGCTTTTTTTCGTGCAGCTCCGGTAGCCAGTGCACCCTTGGCCAGCACGCGCCGCCATTTCACCACCGGCCTGTATTGGGGCTGGAAGCGGACCAGTCGCCAAGCCAGTTCCACCAGGGCAGCTCTAAGCCTGGGGTTGCCGTGCTTGGTCACGCAAGTCTGGAGTCGGGTCTGGCCGCTGCTGTATTCGCCCGAGCATAACCCAGTGTAGCTCCCCACCTGACGACGATTGACGAATCGATGCCAGTTCCCAATCTCGCGATCGATCACGACACTGGTCATCAGCCCCAGTCCGCGGGGTTGACCCGGGGAGGCCGCGGCTTGGAGTTGCGCGGTGAGCGCGCGGATCTTCTCTTCCAAACCCACCAGAATCGGCTGGCTGTTTGCGAGCAATTCTTTCAGCCACTGCGGTACGGCCAGCACAGCGAAGGCGCGCGGCTTCCACCAGCGTGGCACCGGCTCCATCCCGTGATTGACCATCAGACTGCGCCCCTGGGCCTCAAGTTGTTTTCTCGCTTTGACTAATTGTTCCCGCTGCCGGTGGATGGCGCGGAGTTGTTCTTCCTTCTCCGTCGGCACCCGCACCACGGCCAGCGCTGCGCGGTTTCCTTCCACATACCGGTCCAGTTTCAGACAGAGCGCCTTGGCATCGCGCCCGTCGGTTTTGACCCGCTGGTTGCGCTCATCGAGCTTCTGCGGACAGACCACATAACACCTGATCCCCAGCGCCTTCAGTTGCCGTTGCAATCCAAAGCCAAACCCGCACGCTTCGTAGACCGCGTGAATCTCCGCCCCGCTCTTCCGCCTGAGCTTGGTCGCTCAGTTCAGAAACGCTTCCTTCTTGAATCGTTGTGCCGGTTTCGGGTTGCCGCCCCTTCCTGCATCACCACCACGTAATGCTCCTGGTGCACGTCGATTCCAAGCTTGATCACCGCTTTGCCCGGATTAAACTCCGAGCGGGTTCCCTCGGGTGAGGACAACTCAGTGTGTAAACACTTATTCATATTGTCGGGTGTAGGTCCCAAACCCGCACCCGACAACTCCCTTCATGTCATCTAGGCGATACAGCGAACCGCGCCCCGCTCCGATGTTCGTCCAGCTTGCAGCCACGCGCGCTTGGTTCGTTCATACCCATTCTCAGCCTTCGGCCTTTCCGTTTATGTCGCGGCTTCGCGGCTCGCTCCGTCCGGGTGCGGGCGCCCGCCACGTGCTTTACTTTACGTCGGGTCGGTGATCTTGTTTCTCGTTAGGCCTATGAAGATACCGCTATGAAACGAACGTGGCCAATTATCGGGGTTTCTAATGTGCAGGTTAGCTCTAAGTGGTATCGAACCCTGCTGAATGCCGCCAACAATCACCCGGGGGATTCGACTTTCGATCAAGTTTTGGACGAGGATGGCACTATTCTTCTTTGTCTTCATCATTGGGGCGATCACGGTCATCCTTCGCTGATGAGCCCGCAGAATGGCACCCCAGGCAACGGACTGCTCTTGTTCTTTTGCGTAAGCGACTTCGACTCCGCTTTAAGAAGTGCACACACTCTCACAGCGCGACTCGCCGAACAGCCTCAAGTCAATCCAAACACTCGCGCGATGGAGTTCTCGCTCCGAGACGTCGATGGTTACTATGTCACCGTCAGCGCGTTCCAGCCAGCCTGAGCGGGTGATGCCGTTTCGACAGGCTCAAGGCCCCAAGCATTTGGTCGAGGGGCAGCCAACCGCTGGCCGCTCCGATGCCTCGCTTCATTTTGTGAGAAAACCTCCATTGCAAGCCCCGCTTGCCTCCGGTAGCCGTCGCTGATCTTATTCTCGTTAGGTCTAATGCGCGAACCGCTACTCTTCTGGGCCAGCCTGGCCACGTTGCCGGCCGCAATCGTGTGCTTCATCGTTGCAATGCGCGTCACGTCGCAGCGATTGGCAATCACGTTACAAGTCGCTAGCCAGCTTACAGCAGGCATGGCGTTGCCGCTTATAGGCTACGAGACTGCGTGTCGATCCACAGCGACATCGATATTGGAGATGAAGTCGAATTACGCGGTCGGGATCGTATTCATCACGGCCGGTGTCTTCTGCTTAGGCGAATTGATCGCCAAGGCCTTCGACAAGTAGTGTGACTTTGCATACGAAAGAGCCAACCATGCGATGCCGTTTCGACAGGCTCAAGGCCCCGAGCATTTGGTCGAGGGGCCGCGCACTCCGAAAGTATTCGCGAGCAGGCTGGCTGGCAGTTTCGGTTCCTCACTTTGATTCGTCATTTCCCATGCACTCAGCCTCCAGCGCGTGTTTTCCTTTCAGATGATTAAACCATTTTCACTTCGAGCCATGCGCGCTCTCGGTAGCGGCATCTTATCTTGTTCTCGTTAGCCGTCAGAGTTTTCCAACAGTCTTGATCGCTCAAAGGCAATCCAAAATCGGCAGTCTTCGGACACTGGATGCACTTCTGGTGGTTAGCGTCACTTTGCTGGTAACAGCGGCCCCCCTGCTTCCTCTCAAGGCGGCGATTGGCGCTGCGACTGGAACCGCTGTGTTGGCTGTGGTGGCGTGGTACCAGCGGTGTCGAGCAGCCGTGCCGGTTTCGACTTTCTGCGTGATCTGCCTCGGCTTGGTGTTTTTCGGCGTGCCCTATTTTCAGGTGGTCCTGGCCGTTGGTCTCCTTGGTTACGCCGGGGTCGTGCGCGGCGTACCGTGGCTACGGGGAACAGTCACTTGGGCTCGATGGGGGTCTTTCGACCGCGACGTTCGCCTCCTCTCTGCCGCCGCATGCCTCCTCGCCGCGGTCGCGCTTCTCACCTGGTATCTTCTCCTGCATCCGAATGTTGCGGACATCGTCAAAGCCTTTGTGCCCGACCTACCCTTGGGACTGCTAATTCTCGGCGGCCTGATCTTTTCGATGGTCAACGCAGCTTTGGAAGAAGGCGCCTATCGCGGCGTGATTTTGCACGCGCTGGATACGTCAATCGGGCCCGGATTCGCAGCCCTTCTTTTGCAAGCTCTTGCCTTTGGGGCGGTCCATATAGGCGGATTTCCACGCGGCTGGCTCGGCGTTGGCCTCGCTTGCATCTACGGGGTGTTCATGGGTTTCATTCGGCGACGCGCTGGCGGCATGTTTGCTCCCTGGATCGCCCACGTTTTCACAGACGTCGTGATCGCGGGAATCGTGCTGCTACTGGCCCGGTCTAACCAATCGGTGCAACAAACGGTTACCCGCTACGTGATGACGTTTTCCAATGACTAAAACACTTCCACTTCGATTGACGCTCGCTTCCGGCAGCCGTCGCTGATCTTGTTCTCGTTAAATGATGAGAGCGTTCTCGGTAAAGTGCTTCGTCCTGGCCGCGCTACTGCACATCTGCGCGACAGTCGTCTGGATGTCGGCGGCTTTATCAGCCAGCTGGGCAACCTTAGACGCAGAGAGGCACGGGCTGGCGACACCAGCAATCCCTTTATCGCTGACAGTTTTGTCGTGGATCTTGGTTCCCGTTCCGACTCTTCTCGAACATTTTTTTCAGTTCACTCCCGGCCGCTACTTGCGTTATCTCGCGCTCCCATGGTCGCTGTTTGTAGGAATGTGTTTTGGATTCCTGGTGCCGCGATGGAGACACCGGATCATCTAGACAGGCGACGCAGCGCACTCCGAAAGATTTCGGAGTCCCTGATCTTGGGTCTCGTTAGGCCCAAGAGAGCATCCGAGAAACTCTGGCCGTCGAGCGGTATCGGTCGCCACGCATTCGTCTTCCTTTTGCTCGTTGGTTGTGTTCCCAGCGGCTCGTCCTCCTATCCGTGCGTCCGGAAATGACCGGAGCAGCCATGTGATTAATGCGACCGAAGCACGTCTCTCGAAGCGGCTGGCCCTGATCGCGATCGAGCGGCACACGATTGTGCGAAACATCTCCGGTCCGCGAGAGTTGAATGATTTTATTCAACGTCTTCCCGCCCGCGAGACTCTAACGCAGTGATTGCATGAAATCCTCGATCTTCATCGGCCTGATTGGAGACTACACCACCATAGTAGGCCATCTGGCGATTCCGGGCATGCCGGCGGCGACGCCGGACTGGTTAAGGGCGTAAGAAGCAATTTCATGTCACAAGCAAATTCAGACAGACATCTCGAGGAAGATATTTGCATTCATATCTTCACCGTCTCCTCAGCGATGGTCGGCGTCTGTTTGACGGTGATCGGGCTCATTCGCGTCGTTATTACTCTGGGAAAAATCGACACTATTGCGGACGATCTTCTGGCTGGAGATGCGCTTTTGTTCCTCTTTGCCTGTCTCTTGTCTTATTGGGCGTTGCGCACTCGTAGCCTCCGCCGAATGCACCGGGTAGAGCGGCTCGCGGATAGTATTTTTATTTCCGCGATGATCCTGATGGCGAGCATTTGCGCATTGATCACCTATTCGATCTCAGCTTTCGGTAAGTAACGGTTGGCGCGCGGGGGGAATGCTTGATGGAGCGTGCGCTCCGCGCGCGATGTCTATTCGCCGCCCCGAAGGCTCTCGGGGCCATCTGTTGGCATCGTGTGCGGAGCGCCCGATCCACCAGTTTCGATCACAATCATCGCCATCGCGTGGTGCTCAGTGTGGCTGAGCGTAATCCAGACGGCTGTCACGCCGCGCTCTCGTCCCAATTCTTTTGCGCCGCCCTCCAGAACGACAAATGGCTCTCCACTGGGTTTACGATGAACATCGATATCTTTCCAGCCCATGGCGCGGCCGATCCCGGTGCCGAACGCTTTCGAGACGGCTTCCTTCGCCGCGAAACGCGCCGCGAAATGGCGCGCTGGAAATTTCATCGATTGGCAATACTCGATTTCGCCCGCCGTGAAAATGCGGTGGAGAAAGCGTTCGCCAAAACGGTCGAGCGAATGCTGGATGCGCGCGTTCTCGACGAGATCGACCCCGATTCCAAGCACACTCATCGCGCGAAGGAATGGATGAATTTGGAAGCCAGGAAACCAGGAGGCGGCCCTTCCATCTTTTTCATGGCTTCCTGGTTTCCAGATTTCTTCCCCTGTAGTTTTCCATCAACCTGAGGATCTCGCGCACGGCCGTTTCGAAGCCGACCAGAATCGCGCGGGCCACGATGGAGTGGCCGATATTGAGTTCCACCAGGTGCGGGATCTTCTTGATGAGAGCGATGTTCCGATAATTGATCCCGTGGCCGGCGTTCACTTGAAGGTTGAAATTCGCCGCGCGGATCGCCGCCTCTCCTAGCCGTTCCAGTTCCTGCAGCTCGATCCTTTCCGTGTAGGCATTCGCAAGCTTGCCCGTGTGCAACTCAACGATGTCTGCGCCGAGCGCGACCGCCCCATCGATCTGTTCCCGCACGGGATCGATGAAGAGACTGACGCGCACTCCCGCGGCATGCAGCCGTTTGATGGTCGCATTCAGTTCCTTCTTGTTCGCAACGACATCGAGGCCGCCCTCCGTGGTGACTTCCTGTCGGTTCTCGGGAACGAGACACACTTCATCGGGCACGATCCGCAGGGCGATATCGACGATCTCCGGCGTGTTCCCCATCTCAAGATTGAGCTTCGTGACGATGCTTTCGCGGAGCCGCTCCAGATCGCGATCCTGCATGTGGCGGCGATCCGCGCGGAGATGCGCGGTAATTCCATGCGCGCCGGCTCGCTCGCAAATCCCCGCGATCGCGATCGGATCGGGCTCTGCGTTTTTCGAGTCCGGCATGGTTGCGTAACGCGCCTGCCGCAGCGTCGCGACATGATCGATGTTTACCCCAAGTCGAAGAGTGTTCACGGATGCTCCAATAGGTTCCAGACGGCGCGACGGAGCAAATGGTAAAGCGCGAATGGAACGCTGCGCTAGTTGATGTCCCGGTGTAGAGGCGCTTGTGCCAAGCGCTAACCAAACAACCAGGCGCTCGCCGCGGCGAGCGCCTCTACATTCGAGTCTTGACTGTATGCCTATTCAGGAATATTGATTGGCCATGAAACTAAATGAGTTGAAATCAATTCTGCAGTCGCAACCAGATAAGTTTCCCCGGTTCATCCTGCCGGACGGTGATCAGGTTCCTGCCCATTTCCATCTGACCGAGGTCGGGCACGTGACGAAGAACTTCATCGATTGCGGAGGCACGATCCGGAAGACGGAGAGCGGCGTCCTCCAACTCTGGGTTAACGACGGAGATGCGGACCACCGCTTGAGTGCCGGGAAAATGGCCAAGATCCTCGCGCTCGGCGAGCGGGTCCTGCCTCACGCCGCCCTCGAGGCGGAAGTTGAATACGACGACTACGCGATTTCACAGTTCCCGATCACTGGCTTCGATAGTTCGCGAAATCATCTCGATTTCACGCTGACGACGAAGCACACCGATTGTCTGGCGAGAGAAAAACGCGATGCCGCCGACGACCGCTGCTGCGCCCAGACCTCCACGGCCGCGTGCTGCTAGGAAGCGCACCATGGAGCTGGTCCAGATCTATCAATGCTTTTGCGACCTGACGCGCCTGCGCATTCTGCACTTGCTCTCACAGACCTCGCTCTGCGTTTGCCACTTCCAGGAAATCCTCGATGAGCCGCAGGTGAAAATCTCCAAGCACCTCGCGTATCTGAAAGATCGAGGAATGGTCGCGGCCGAGCGCCAACAAAATTGGATGATTTATTCGTTGCCGCACCGGCGCGACGCGGAGTTGGAGGCCAACCTGAACTGCTTGCAAGATTGCGTGCAGAGCGACCCCGTGTTTAAACGCGATCGCAAGGCGCTGGCCCGGCTGCTTTCGACTCGAGACCCAAATGGGATCCTGGCAACACTGCACCGCTCCGACACGACTTCACTGACCGCGAAGGCATAAGCCCTGTGAAAAAATATGTTTCGGAGTTTCTCGGGACATTCTGCCTCGTCTTTGCCGGCACCGGCGCGATCGTCATCAACCAAACCAGCGGCGGAATAATCTCGCACGTCGGCATCGCACTCACCTTCGGCCTTGTGGTCATGGCGATGATCTACACCTTTGGCGACATTTCCGGCGCACACCTGAATCCGGCGGTGACCTGCGGTTTCGTGGCAGCGCGGCGAATGCAAGCCGTGGAAGGTGTTCGTTACATCGCGGCGCAAATTGCGGGCGCGATCGCCGCTAGCGCCACCTTGCATCTCTTGTTTCCGCAGAGCGCCACCCTCGGCATGACGCAGCCGGCAGGCTCCGCGATGCAATCCTTTGTCCTGGAGTTTTTGCTTACGGCAATTCTCATGCTGGTCATCCTCAACGTCTCGGTTGGCGCGCAGGAAAAAGGCATAACCGCTGGCATCGCAATCGGCGGCGTGATCGCGCTGGAAGCGATGTTTGCCGGTCCCATTTGTGGAGCGTCGATGAATCCCGCGCGTTCTCTCGGTCCGGCGCTGATCGCAAATGATTTTGCGTCGCTCTGGCTTTATCTCGCGGCACCGGTCGCGGGAGCGCTGTTTGCGGTTCCGCTCTGCATTTGCGTGCGGGAAAAAGGCTGCTGCTCGGCGCGGCCGATCGAGCAACGCACATGAAGAAAAAGCGATTGCTCTTCGTTTGCGTGGAGAATTCCAACCGGAGCCAGATGGCCGAAGCATTCGCCCGAATCCATGGTGGCGAGGAGGTGGAAGCTTACAGCGCGGGGTCGCGCCCTTCCGGCATCGTCAATCCCAAAGCCATCGCTTCCATGGCCGAGATCGGTTACGACCTCTCCAAACACTCATCCAAATCGCTCGATGAAATTCCCAAGGCGGAATATGATTTTGTCGCGACCATGGGCTGCGGTGACGCTTGTCCTTTCGTCCGCGCCCAACGTCGGGACGATTGGCAGATCCCCGATCCGAAGCATCTTGATCCCGATGAATTCCGAAAGATCCGCGACCTGATCGAGGCCCAGGTGAAGACGGCGCTCGCTGCCGTGATTTAGGGATCGCGACCGTCCGCCCCGCTCTCCCCGGTTATTGATCCACGCGCGGCGTCCGGGAAATTCTTCCGAGAATTGCTGCGTCGTCGCAGCGCTTCTATCAATTTTTCGTGAAAATGCTTGTGCCTCACAGTGACAGTCTCGTATCCAAGAGGGAACACAGGTCGGTCGCTACAAATGTTAAAGGCACACGGATCAGAAGTAAGCAGCAGCGCACCGCATCGTGGGATTCAACCGCGGCGCGCCGTTCTGGTCTTTGCCGATGACGCGCACCTCGACCTGGCTCGTCGCGCTTTTCCGGAAGCAGCGCGCCCGCTTCTTAATCCGCCGAAATTTGGAATTGAGCTTTCGCCGGGAATAGACGTCCACCTTTTCACGTCCGGCCGCGGTGGTATCCGGTGCGGCCCGCGAGTTCATCGACAGGCGGGCCATGACTTCGGCGCCCGGTTGGAAAACGCGGTGGAAAAAATCGCCACTCTCGGCTACGACGAAATCGTTGCCATTGGCCGCGATTGTCCAGGCCTGCGCTCGTCTGATCTCGAAAAAGCCTTTGAAGAACTAAGGACGAGAACGCTGGTGCTCGGGCCAGATCATCGCGGCGGTTGCTACCTGATCGCGTTTCGTTTGCGCGATCGGAGCCTGATTTGCGGGGTGCAATGGAGGCGTCATACCGATTGCGCGCAACTGCGCAACCGCTGCCGGCCTTCGGAAGTTTGCCTGCTCTCGGTCAAGCAAGACCTCGATTCCTGGGCCGACCTCCGGCTCTTTGCTCGCGGTGGGGATCCACTCGCGCGTCTGGCCTCATTTCTTCTCCGCGTCGTTTGCGAGCTGGGCGCGGCTCTTACCCACTTTGTCGATCTCGCTTCGCAGCGAATTCGAATCCGTCAGCAAATGCCGCCTCCGGCCTTTGCGATTTAAGTTCGGTCCCACCCGCGAGCCTTTGCGTGCTCGCGTTACCGCAACCTTCCCCTGGCGCGGTCTCGCCTGTGAGGCCTGTCCCAAACCAACGCTACTTACCCACATGTTTAACCAACTCTCTTTGCCACGGTTCCCAGCGCGCTCCGTCAGCGGCCGATTCACCCTTTGCGCCTTAGCGCTAGGAGCCTTTGCACTGATTCCGTTCGCCTCCAACGCGCCAGCCGCTCAATCCGAGTCGGAGCGTCTCGAAAAACTGGAAAAGGCCGTCGAGCTCCTGCAGCAGCGCAACTCAGAGCTGGAGCGGGAAGTCAGCAGCTTAAAGAAACTAAAGTCTTCCGCCACCAGCACGACGCTCAGTCCGGAGAAGAGGTCGAAGTTCGTTCCCGATCCCAAGTCTTATGTCGAGAAAAGCGAAACACCACCGGTCGATGTTCACCCCGCAGGTTCGGAGTTCAAACTAACCCTGGGCGGTTACATTCAGGCGAATTTCGAGGCCGGCGATGTCTCCGCTTTTGAAGGACGCTTCGGCCTCACCGCATTGAAGGACCGCCTCCGCCTTCGTCGCGCCCGCATCAGTTTGACCGGTGATTTCGCGGAAGACTTCGATTTCAAAATCGAAGGCGATTTCGAGCAGAGCGACGCCGCCATCACCGCGCTTCGCACGGTCAACGTCAACACCGGCGCGACGACGACCGTGACCAATTCGAATCGCGTCGAATTCTCCGCGACCGATATTTTCGTCAACTGGCATCATTATCCCGAAGCGAACATTAGGGTGGGCCAATGGAAAGCACCGTTTGGTCTGGAGCAGCTCACCCCGGACTCCACGATCTACACGATCGAGCGCAGTCTGCCGACGGGAGCGCTCACGCCGGAGCGGCAAATCGGTGTGATGCTTTGGGGCAAGCCGCTGACCAACGCGGTGCCGGAGCAAAAAGATCTCGTGACTTATTACGCGGGCGTGTTCAACGGCAACGGCCGCAATTTTAACAACAACGACAATAACGAATTCATGTATGTCGGGCGGCTGGAGCTTCTACCTTTCAAGGGCAAATTGATGGGTCAGGACGCGAGCTTAAAAATCGCGGGAGATTATCTTTACAGCCGCGACGAAACCGGCACCAACATTTCGCCGGCTTTGAATCTGAGAGTGGGCGCCGACGGTTCGCTAAGCTCCTATACCCTCACCAGCCCGGACGAGCGCCACGCCCATAGTTTCGATGCCTGGTTAAAGATCGGGCCATTCGATCTGATTGGTGAATATCTTCATGAGACGGTGCGTCCGCGCGGACCAACTTTCAACGAATTCGATGCCAGCGGTTATTATGTGCAAGGAAGTTACTTCCTTATTCCTAAGAAACTACAAGCGGTGGTTAAATGGGAATCGCTCGATCCCGGTCAGTTGCCTAACGATGGCATTCACTCCATTACCGGCGGCTTGAACTACTACATCCACGGGGACGGGATCAAGCTCATGGCCAACTATGTCCATACCTGGTCCGACTTCCGCGAAAGCAATCCCGCGGCTGGTCAGGACGAGTTTGATGAAATAATCCTGCGGCTTCAGGTGATGTATTAAGCGCATAATTTGAAACCACACACACTATGAGCTCCATCAACGCTGAATCAGAAGTCCGGAAACGCTACGCAGCCGGGGCCAAAGCGGCGGAAGCTAAACTCTGCTGCCCGGTGGATTACAACACCGAGTATCTCAAGGTCATTCCCCCGGAGGTGATCGAGCGCGATTACGGCTGCGGCGATCCCAGCAAGTATCTGCGCGAAGGCGAAACCGTTCTCGACCTAGGGAGCGGCACCGGCAAGATCTGCTTCATCGCCGCGCAAGTAGTGGGCGCTAAGGGGAGAGTTATCGGTGTCGATATGACGGATGAAATGCTGGAGGTCGCGCGCGCGAACGCGCCGATCGTCGCGGAGCGGATTGGTTATTCGAACGTTGAATTCCGCAAAGGCAGAATCCAGGACTTGGGACTCAATGTCGATCTGCTGGACGCCGAATTGAAGCGGCGGCCAATTAGCGACGCGGCCTCGTTTCTCGCCGCGGACGAGCTTGCACAGGAGTTACGTGTGAAGAATCCATTGATCGCAAACGACTCGATCGACGTTGTGGTTTCGAACTGCGTCCTGAACCTCGTGGAAGCGCATGCGAAACGGCAGCTCTTCGAGGAGATCTTCCGAGTGCTCAAGATCGGGGGACGCGCGGTTATCTCCGATATCGTGAGCGACGAAGAAGTGCCCGTCCATCTCCAAAACGATCCGGAGCTTTGGAGCGGTTGCATTTCCGGCGCGCTGACCGAAGAAGGATTTCTCGCGGCTTTTACCGACGCCGGTTTCTACGGCGTGCAAACTCTGAACCGGGACGAGCAGCCCTGGCAGACGGTGGAAGGCATCGAGTTTCGATCGGTCACGGTCGAAGCCTTTAAGGGGAAACAGGGGCCCTGCGTCGAGCGAAACCAGGCGGTCATCTACAAAGGGCCTTTCAAGGAAGTACTCGATGACGACAATCATCGGATGGAACGGGGCAAGCGCTACGCCGTCTGCGACAAGACCTACAGCATCTATCGCAAGGCCCCCTACTCCGCTTCTTTTGAGTTTGTCGAGCCGCTGACACCCATCCCCGTCGAGAACGCAAAGCCATTTGATTGCTCTCGCACTTCCCTGCGCCATCCGAAAGAGACCAAAGGACAGGATTACAACGTCACCACCGATGCTTCGCAATGTTGCGACGGTGGAGCGTGCTGCTAGTAAATTGCCGTGAGCTTCGCAACTGCTTTTCGAGAACAGGGAGCGGCGGTTTGCAACCGCCGTTCTTTAATTCGGCGGTTCCAAACCGCCGCTCCTTGATTTTGATCAACGCTAAATATGATCCTCATTTTTCTCTTCCTGGCCACTTGCTTCCTCGCCTACTCCAATGGTGCGAATGACAACTTCAAAGGTGTCGCTTCCCTCTATGGCTGTCGTGCGGCGAGTTATCGCACTGCGATCACCTGGGCTACGATCACCACCTTCGCCGGTTCCATCGCTTCCATCTTCCTCGCGCAGGCGTTGCTCAAGAAATTCTCGGGCAAAGGTCTCGTGCCCGACGCGCTCGTTGGTTCGGAGCAATTTCTTCTCGCGGTAGTGCTAGGAGCCGCCCTCACAGTGATCCTTGCCACTCTCCTGGGTTTTCCGATTTCAACCACACACGGCATCACCGGCGCGATCGTGGGTTGTGGTTGGGTTGCCGTAGGCAAAGGAGTAAATTTTGCGGCACTGGGGAAAGGATTCGTGCTACCCCTTTTGCTCAGCCCGGTTCTTGCGATCCTGCTCGGCGCCTTGCTTTATCTTATCTTTCGAAGTCTTCGGATCGTCTGCGGCGTCAAGAAGGAGTGGTGCGTTTGTGTCGGTTCAGAGGAACGCGTGATAGCCCTCCCCCAGCCCGCTTCCGTTCTCTCCATGCGAGCTGCGGCACCAGCCATCACACTTTCGATCGACGAGCAGGAGAACTGCCGGGAGCGTTATGCCGGCTCGATGCTTGGGCTCAGTGCGCAACAGGTAATGGATGGCGCGCACTTCTTTAGCGCCGGCGTGGTTAGTTTTGCCCGCGGCTTAAACGACACACCCAAGATCGTCGCGATGCTGCTTCTTCTGAAATGGCTTGATCTTCGATGGGGCTTTTTTGCGATCGCGACCGCCATGGCCCTTGGCGGATTGCTCAATGCTCGTAGAGTGGCGGAAACCATGAGCCACAAGATCACTGCGATGAATCATGGCCAGGGTTTTTCAGCCAATCTCACCACGGGCATTCTCGTTATTCTCGCCAGCTTCTTTGGTTTGCCGGTGTCGACCACCCATGTCTCGGTCGGGGCTCTTTTTGGCATGGGCCTCACCACCGGACAAGCGAACCCGCGCGTCATGTTCAACATCCTTCTCTCCTGGGTCGTTACGTTACCTTGCGCCGCGCTCATTGCCGGCGCGGCCTACTCCGTCCTTCGACACCTATGATAAACCTTACTGCGGACAACAGTTTTGCGCGCAAGCTGGCCGAGCATGCACTACCCCTGCGCCACACCAAAACCGAGGTCCTTCAGATCAATGTCGGCAAGCTATGCAATCTCACCTGCATTCATTGCCACGTGAACGCCGGACCGAAACGCAAGGAAATCATGACGCGTCAGACCGTCGACCGGCTGGTTGATTGGCTGGCCAAGACCGACATCCCGACCGTTGACCTGACCGGCGGCGCGCCGGAAATGATTCCGGATTTCCGCTACCTGGTGGAGCGGCTGAAAGCGCTCACGCCGCCGCGTCATATCATCGATCGCTGTAACCTGACCATCCTGCTCGAGCCTGGCTTTGAAGGCTATGCCGAGTTCCTCGCCCGTCACCAAATCGAAATTATTGCATCGATGCCGTGCTACTCGCCGGAAAACGTGAACGCTCAGCGCGGAAATGGAGTCTTCGATGCCAGCATCAAGGCGTTGCAGCTCTTGAACTCGTTAGGTTACGGAATCGATCCAGCCCTGCCGTTGCACCTGGTCTACAATCCCAACGGCGCTTTTCTGCCCGGCCCTCAGGCTGAATTAGAGTTGGATTACAAACGCGAGCTCAAAGATCATTTCGGCATCGTCTTTAACAAGCTCTATACTATCACCAACCTCCCCATTGCCCGTTTTGCCTCTTACTTAAGGAACAACAACAAGCTGGCGGATTATATGGAGCTGCTGAACGATGCCTTTAACCCCGGCACAGTGAATGGCCTCATGTGCCGCAACACCATTAACGTAAGCTGGCAAGGCGAAGTATTCGACTGCGACTTCAATCAGATGCTTAAGATGCAATGGAGGAATGGCGGGCAGGGCTTGCATCTTTGGGAGATCGATCCCGCCCAAGTGGAGAATCGCGATATCCTTACCGGCGACCACTGCTTCGGCTGTACCGCTGGGGCCGGCTCGAGCTGCGGCGGCGCGCTGGTCTAGTGACTTGGGGAGCGCACGCGCCTCGCGTGCTGGTTTTGGCGCCCTCGCCAAAACGCATTTTCCATTCTGGGGAGAAGTTCATGCCGGCGAGGGCGCCGGCATCGGCACGCGAGGCGCGTGCGCTCCCCGGACTTATGGTTAGTCGCCCCCTAGCCAAGCAAACTTTTCGGCGCTCTCTTGCGCCAGGCGATTTCCATGACGCGGCGCAACGTCGCCGCGTCGACCGCTTCGAGTAGAACCGTTGTGCTCCCACGCTTTCCCCAAGCTCCCTTTGCGGGCGCGAAGATTCTCGGTTGAGTGCGAACGAGTTGCTCTTGATCCTCGGGCGGTAGGATGACCATGCCATGCTCTTGGTCGGGATAGCCGAGAGTCGCGAAAATTTTTCCACGGACCCGAAAATCCGGATGCTCCATATGGGCGCTTTCAGATGCTTGCGGCATGCTAAGAGCGACGCGGCGGAATTGGGCGGGTGTCATTGCTTATCGAGAGTCCAGTCGTGGAACGTGGCTAGTGGGCGTGCTCCGGCCAACTCCGGGAAAGGAATGAGTCATAGTCTCCGTGATCGATTTGTTTTACCAGGGCGCTGAATGGTTCCTGTTGCAGAATGCAACCCCGCATAGTTTGAACACTAGCATCGCGTTGCCCATACTTAACTAAGGCCCGCCGGTAAGCATCGCGGTCTCGCACGCGCAGACCAAGTAACGCATAGAGCTGCCCTGGTCCGGACGCTTCCGGTAATAGGACTTCCAATTGAGCTACAGCATCGGACTGTTTCAGGACTTCTCTCAGAGCTCGCTCCCCTTCCGATATCGTCCCGGCAACGCCGACGCCTCCCAAGGCAAAGCTGGCTGTCTTCCGCAAGATCGAATCCGCACTGGACATAGCCGCGGCATTCAACGTGCCGTCGCCCAGCAACAAGAAGACAGCAGTGAAAGCGATAACCAAAAGACGTGTCATAGCGTTCGAGCATAACAATCCTCCTTCTGCAGAACGAGAGTTTTCTCCACTGCGAAGGAGTGAGTTATTCCTGGGGAGCGCAGGCTGCCAGTCTGCCCTTCTCGGCAGCTTGCCGAGAAGACTCCGGCTCCTCCGCGACTTATCGTGGCGTCCCAAATGCAGCCGGCAAGCTGCCGGCTGCTGCAGGCTGGCAGCCTGCGCTCCCCAGGAAAGAAGTGCGCGCCGCGCCACAAAATGATTCGCGTAACGTTCTTCCCTTTTGAAACCAACTCTCTAGGCTCGCCGCTTATGAAATCTTTGGTTGCTGTTTTGTCGGTTGCGTTATCGCTTTTTTTTGGTGTCTGCGCTGAGACGAAAGCGCAGAAGCCTTCTCCGTCGATCTCCGCACCCGCCCCCTCCATCCCACCCAATGCCGATCCGGCCACAGCGACCAGAGCGTGGCTCGACACCGTTCCGGCGGACAAGCGCGCCAAGTCCGATGCTTACTTTGAAGGCGGTTACTGGCTGATCCTCTGGAATTTTCTCCTGACCGTTGCGATTTCCGTTTTCCTGCTCCATACGCGCCTCTCGGCGCGTCTGCGCGATTTCGCGGAACGAACCACGCGCTTCAAAGCCTTACAGGTCGTCCTTTACGTCATCTCTTTCGGTTTGCTGGCGACCGCGCTGACCTTCCCGCTCACCGTTTACGAACATTTTTTCCGGGAGCACGCCTATGGGCTGGCGACGCAAAATTTCGGCCCATGGTTTCAAGAGCAGTTGATCGATCTGGTCGTGGACCTCTTCGCGACCAGCGTGGTTCTCATCGGCCTTTACGCCGTCTTCCGGCGCGCGCCGACAACGTGGTGGATTTGGGGCACGATCGTTTCGGTAGTTTTTGCCATGGTAGGCACCATGCTCGCCCCAGTTTACATCGAGCCACTTTTCAACACTTACAAACCGCTGAATGATCCCGCAATCAGCGAACCCATTCTGGCGATGGCGCGCGCAAACCAGATTCCGGTAATGCAAGTTTTCGAGGTGGACGCCTCCCGCCAGTCGAATCGCGTCAGCGCGAATGTGTCCGGCTTTCTCGGCACGACTCGGATCGCTTTGAACGATAATTTGCTCAAGCAATGCACGCTGCCCGAAATCCGGGAAGTCATGGCCCACGAGATGGGTCACTACGTCTTGAATCACAGCGCCAAGCTGGGCATTTATTTCGGGTTCTTCTTTTTGGTTGGGTTCGCGGCCACGAAAGCTTTTTTCGATACCGCAGTGCGGCGTTGGGGCGAACGCTGGGGCGTTCGCGGGATCGCGGACCCTGCCGGCATTCCTCTCCTTTCGCTCATCTTCGCGACGGTGTTTTTTCTCCTGACCCCCATTTCCAATTCGGCCATCCGGGTGACCGAGCGCGAGGCGGATGCCTTCAGCATTAACACTGCAAGAGAACCAGAGGGCATGGCGAAGGTCGCGCTCAAGCTTGGCAGTTATCGCAAGCTGGATCCCACTCCGCTGGAAGAGTTCGTCTTCTTCGATCACCCAAGCGGTCGCGCCCGCATTCGCATGGCCATGGAATGGAAGGCAGCGCACTTACCCGCCGGCGGTGCGGAAAGCGAGCGCTAGGCTTGGTTCTTCTGTAGCGGCGGTCTATGACCGCCGAAAGCAAAACTGTAGAGGCGCTTGTGCCAAGCGCCTAACTTAATCGACAGGCGTTTGACACAAACGCCTCTACCTCCCGAACGGCGGTCATAGACCGCCGCTACAGGAGGGACCGATCGACAACGATCTTGTTACAACCGCGGATGACGCGGATACCACAGATTAGGAAAAACACGCTTTCAGCCTCCAGGTCATTTTACGAGTTCCACAATCGTCGTCTCCATTCCGCTAACGACGAGGGCAAAGCGATCGTAGTCGAGCTTGTCGGGCGTGTCGGTGGACTCGTGATAATGCGGATAACGGAACGGCGCAGTATCGGTAATCATGAAGGCGGGATAGCCGCATTCCCAGAACGACCATTGATCCGACCAGCCGACGCCAGAGATGAATGACGGCAGCGCGCCGCCCTGGGAAGGAAGTTTCGCCTGCTGTCGAAAGAGGGAAATGGCTCGGCGCAAGAACGTGCGAGACCGGACGTTTCCGACGAAGGCAATGAAATTCCCAGTAGTAGGATAAAACGCTCCAAGCGCGGGCGAAGAGTAAGTCTGCGAACGCGGTGCGTCGGAAAAATAACCGATCGTTTCCAAACTAATCGTGCCGAAAATTTTCTCGGCACGAGCTTTACACCCGCGGGCGTAAACGAAACTGCCCATCTGCTGGGTCTGAAAGTAAGGCGGCTCTTCATTCGCGAAGGCCACGAAGCGCAAGGTTTGCCCAACCGGCTTTCCGGCGAATCGGCGGGCGAGCGCGAGCAGGGCGGCGACTCCGCTCCCGTTGTCATTGGCGCCGGGTGAGCCCAAGACCGAATCATAATGCGCGCCGACCACAAGAATCTGCCGACGCGCCCCGGGAATCTCCGCCTCGATGTTATGACAGGTTCGTCCATTCAATTCATAGGATTCGCGCCGCGTTCGCAATCCGGCGCGCGAAAAGGAGTCTTCGATGAAGTCGGCCGCGGCATTCAGTTGCGGATAACGCCGCATATTTCGCTCCCCTATTTCGCCCGCAAGTGTTTGCACATCGGTAGCCAGTTCGCCGCGCAACGCGATCTCATCTGCGGTGAGCGTCGCAGCGGTCGAAATGTTCCTGCCAGGCATCCTCATCCCGAACCACCAGAGTAAGAGAAAGAACGCGAGAACCGCGAGCGCAATGCGAAGACCGCTCCGGCCCAGGCGCTGGAACATGCCCAAGCTGCCTCTCGTAGAATCAGCCAATTTTTTTTCGAAACCGTAGTGAACAGACGCAGAAAAGGAGCACGGCCATGACCGACATGATCCCGAGCGCGGGCCAGTATTCGAGAAAGCTCGCGCCGCGCAGGATGATAGCGCGCATCAGATCGATGAAGTAGGTGGTCGGAAGAAGGGCGCCGATCGCGTAAAAGATCCACGGCATCGTTTCGCGCGGAAAAATGAAACCGGAGAAGAAGACGCTCGGCATGATGAAGGTCATCGACATCTGCAACGCTTGCATTTGGTTCTCGGCTTTGGTGGCAACGAGCAAACCGAGACTGAGCAGCGCGAAAACGTAAACGAGAGTCGAGAGCATCATCGCGATCACGCTGCCGGCGATAGGAACGAAAAAGACGAAACGCATGATGGCGAAGAGCAACACCGCCATCAACATTCCGATGCAGAGATAAGGGACGAGTTTCCCCAGCATGAGACCCCAGCGGCTGAGTGGACTAACGAGCAGTTGCTCCAGCGTCCCGCGTTCACGTTCGCGCACCACGGCCATGGCGGTGGCAAAGGTCGTCCCGATTTGCAGGACGACGCCGATCACCCCGGGCACAAAAAAGTTTGGGCTGCGCATCGTGGGGTTATAGAGGATTTGCGGCCGAATTTCGACCGGCACGGTGCGCCGGCCGCTGTCGCGCATCATCATCTCCACGGATTGGGTCAGGGCGACCCCGAGCGCGGTGTTGAGCGCTTGCAACGCGGTAGTGGAGTTCGATCCGTCGATCAACATTTGCACCTGCGCGGGATGGCCGGCGCGCAGGTCGCGCGTGAAGTGCGGTGGAATTTGCAGGCCGATGTAGGCGCGGCCCTTGCGGATTTCGCTCGCGAGCTGTTCGGCGTTCTGCACTTCGCCGATAATTCGAAACGTTTCGGTGTTGACGAAGCGATCGAGAAATTGCCGGCTCTCCACGGTGCGGTCCTCGTTCAGGATCGCCATTGGCATGTGCTTCACGTCGTTATCGAGCGCGTAGCCAAATGCGATCATCTCGATCAGCGGCGGAAAGAGCATGAAGAAAAGCGTCATCGGGTCGCGCAGGACCGTGATGAATTCCTTGAACAGAATCGCGCCGAGGCCGCGGAAGGGTGCGCGCTTCATCAAGCCGCCCGCCCCTGTTGATTTTCCGCCGCGTGCTTCGCGGTGAGCGAAACGAAAACGTCCTCGAGCGAGGGACCGATCTCGTGAATGTCCGGGCTCGCAACTCCGACACTGCGCAGCTTTGCGTCGATCTCCGCGCGCTGCACGCTCTCATCCACGAGCAGATGCATCGATTGCCCGAACACCGTGGCGTTGAGCACGCCGCGCACCTCGCGCATCGCGCGTAGCGCGACCGTGACGTGATCGCACGTCACATCGAGCCGCCGGGTCCCCGGTGGGCTGACTTCCGGCATTTGCTTCAGATCATCCGGCTCGCCGCACACGATCAATTTCCCCATGTAGATATAGCCGACATGCGAGCAGCGCTCCGCCTCATCCATGTAGTGCGTCGTGACGAAAAGGGTCATCCCCTCCCCCGCGAATTCGAAGAGCAAATCCCAAAGCTCACGCCGCGCGACCGGATCGATGCCGGCGGTCGGTTCGTCGAGAAACAAAACCGTCGGCTTATGCATGAGCGCGCAGGCCATGGCGAGGCGCTGGCGCCAGCCACCCGAGAGAAGCGCGGCACGCCGGTCAAGGTAAGGCTCAAGATGAGTTATGCCGATCAGTTCGTCCCGGCGCTGCCTTAGTTGTTTGTCCGGAAGGCTGTAGAGTTTTCCGGAGAAAATCAGGTTCTCGTTTACGGTCAGCTCGTCGTAGAGCGAAAACTTCTGCGACATGTAGCCGATCATTTCCTTGATGGCGTCGTTTTCATTGGCCACGTCGTGGCCGGCGATCTTCGCGGCGCCTTCAGTCGGTTCCAGAATGCCGCAGAGCATTCGGATGACCGTGGATTTGCCGGAGCCGTTCGGCCCGAGGAATCCGAAAATCGATCCGCGCGCGACGGAAAAGCTGACGTGATCCACCGCCGTGAACGTGCCGAAGCGTTTCGTCAATCCTTCGCACTCGATCATCGAATCAGGCATGGCAGAAACTGGAATTAGGAAAGCAGGAAATTAGGAAAATTCAGAGTGGCCTCTTCCTTTCATTTTTTCCTGCTTTCCTGATTCATTATTTTCCTACGTTTGGAAAGACGACATCCGCGGACATGCCCGCGCGCAATTTGTCCTCACTGTTGGGCAGACGAATCTTCACGCCGAAAACCTGGCGAATTCTCTCTTCCACGGTTTGCACGTTGCGGGGTGTAAATTCGGCCTGTCGATTCACCTGCTCGACCGTGCCGTCGAAATCCTTGCCCGGAAAGGAATCGACGCGGACGCGAACCTGATCTCCCACCTTGATCAATCCGAGCCACGGCTCGGGAACAAAAACGCGCACCCACAAGTGTTGCGGGAGAATCAACGTGGCTACTTCCCGGTTCGCCGCCAGGACATCGCCCACCTTGACGCTCAAAACTTCCAGGATCGAATCGGTCGGCGCTTTGACTTGCATCTCGGCGAGTTGCGCGTCGATATCGGCCAGCTGGGCGCGCGCCTGGATCACGCGCACCCGAGCAGCTTCGACGCTCTTCTCCTGCGCTCGCGCGACACTGGCAGAACGCTCAGCGTCACTCGGGGAAACGACTTTTCGCTTGAGCAAATCCTGTTGACGCGCCGCGTCGTCGCGCATGAACTCGAGCTGCGCTGCTTGGGCGTCGGCGTCGTGAGTGGCGCTGTCGATCTGCGCGGCGGCCAGGTCGCGTCGCGCCTTCAATTCCGCGGCGTCCAGCTCCACGATCGCCTGGCCGGGACTCAATTTATCACCTTCCTGCGCAAAGATTTTTTCCACTCGCCCGCCCATGCGCGGCCCGACGTGCACTTCATCCACCTCGATCGTGCCGGAGACCGAGTTATTTTGACGATGACACGCCGTCGCCAGCAGGACCGCACAGAGAGCCAGAGCGCGCGGAAAATTTGGAAGCCTTCCGGAACATCGCTTGCTCGAGACCTCGGGCTCAACCGAGGACCTGGCGCCTACGACCCGCTCTTCAATGTTTTCGCCCGAGCACGCCGTCATATTTTTCTTCCTTTCTGAGTCAGCGCACCTTCGAGAACGATTTTGATGATGCCGGAGAACCCAATCTTTGGAGTGAGACCGAGATCCTGGATTTTCGCCGGATTGACGATGGCCTGAACCGCGCCCAACAAAATTTCGATCATGAGTTTGGCCGGGATATCTTTTCTCACCATTCCCGTCCGTTGACCTTCGACGAAAAGTTTACCGAAGGAGCGCTCGATCACTTCCGCGCGACGGCGCTCCACCCGCTTGAAAATATGCGGCGCTTTCTGGCGCATGTCGCGCACGAAGGGCGGTTTGATTTCGTCCAGTTCCCGCATTGTCCCGGCAAGCAATCCGTGCAGCGCGCCCGGGAAATCGTGTGGATGCTCACGCCCTATCCGCTCCAACTCTTTGCTCACGCTCTCAAATTTATCGGCCAGCACCGCCTCGAGGAGCGCGGTCTTGCTCGGGAAATGCGCGTAGAGCGTTTTTTTACTAATGCCTAACTCCGTCGCAAGGTCGTCCATCGTCACGCCCCGAAAGCCATGGCTAAAGAAATGTCCCCGGGCGGCCTCCACGATTTTGCCGACGGCGCCAGGGGGCGGTCCCGGTTGGTCAGGCGGGCTGGATTTGCTCTGGCGCGGCATAAACTGGAGCGACACTTAGGAAACCAGGTTAGTATACGCAGTTTCCACGGTCAACCGTGAATTTAAAGCCCCTGATTGACGTTGCCTTTTTCTTTCAGAGCCGTGGAGCAAGTCGAAGGTTGATGCGGCGAATACTCGCTCAGTGTAGATCGGCCGGGTGGAGCGCTTCCATCTAACTTCCACGCGGACTGGCCGGGGAATCAAAAACGCTTACTCATGTCCTAATTCTGGTCGGCCTTTGGCAGGGTAATCGGTTTCCCATCCAAACCGAAGTAGGTCTTTTCGATTTCCTTGCCCAGCTCGTCATACTTTGCTTCCCAGGCGTGATACCCATCCCGGTGCAGGACCCGTTCTCCATGGAGCCCGTAACAGCTCAAGCGGGTGATGCTGCCGCGGACATCATAAGTCGACTTTATCGTCGCAAAGCCCACGGCGAGTAAGGTCGGCTTCCCGTCCAAACCGAAGTAGGTCGTCTCAATCTCGTTTCCACGCGCGTCATACTGCGACTCCCAGCCATGGTAGTTGTTCTTGTAGAGGACTGGTTCTCCCTTAACACCAAAGTAATCCTGCCGGAGGACCTTGCCGCGCGCATCATAGACCCACTTTACGGTGGCATACCCGGCCGCGAGGAGGATCGGCTTTTCGTCCAAACCGAAGTGGGTGCTTGCCACCTCGTTCCCGCGCTCGTCGTATTGGGACTCCCAGCCATGATGACCGTCCTTGTGCAAGACGCGCTCTCCCTTCACCCCGTACAAGCTCATGCGGGTCTGCTTACCGCGGGAATCGTAATCCCATTTTATGGTTGCGAAACCTGAGGGGAGTAAGGCCGGCTTTCCATCCAAACCGAAATAGGTGGTCGAAACCTGGTTCCCGCGCGCGTCATACTGCGACTCCCAACCATGGTAATTGTCCTTGTAGAGAATTGGCTCGGCCCGCGTGCCGTAATAGTTTTCCTGGATAACCTTTCCGCGTGAATCGTAGACCCAGCTTACCGTTGCATAACCATCGGGAAGCAGAATCGGCTTCCCATCCAACCCGAAATAGGTCGTTGACATCTGGTTGCCACGTTCGTCGTACTGTGACTCCCACCCGTGATAACCTTTCTTGTGCAAGACCGGTTCGTCGTTGACGCCGTAATAAGTCGTCCGGGTGGCCTTGCCATGCGCGTCGTAGACTGATTTTACGGTGGCATATTTCTCCGGGAGTAAGATGGGCTTCTCGTCCAAACCGAAATGCGTTCGGACAATCTCGTTCCCGCGGTCGTCGTATTTCCACTCCCAACCGTGATTACCATCCTTGTGCAGAACTCTTTCTCCGTTGACGCCGTACACGCTTAAACGGGTCCGCTTGCCGCGCGCATCATAGACCGATTTCATGGTCGAATAGCCCTCAGGGAGAATAGTCGGCTTCTCATCCAAACCGAGGTAGGTGGTGGTAATCGCGTTGCCGCGCCCGTCGTATTGGGCTTCCCAGCCATGATTGCCGTCCTTGTGCAGGACCGGTTCTCCATTAACGCCGTAGTATTTCTCCCTGATAGTCTTGCCGCGTCCGTCGAAGTCCCGCTTGATCCTATGGATGAGAGAACCCTGCCCCTGGGTCGTGGCCTTGCTGGCCGCATCGAAGTAGGACGATTCAAGTTCGTTACCGTCTGAGTCGAACCTTTTCTTGACCACGGCATAGCCGACCGATAAGACAATCGGCTTTCCATCCAAGCCGAAGTAGGTCTTGGCAATCTGGTTCCCGCGCTCGTCGTATTCGCAGTCCCAGCCATGGTGGCCATCTTTGTGCAGAACGGGTTCTCCGCTGACGCCATACAACTGCATCCGGATCTGCTTCCCGCGCGCATCGTAAACCGATTTCATGGTGGCGAACCCACCAGGGAGTAGGATCGGTTTTCCGTCTAAGCCGAAATAGGTGGTGGAAATTGGGTTATCGTGGGCGTCGTATTGCGATTCCCAGCCATGATTGCCGCTCTTATGCAGGACTGGTTCGCCTTGGAGGCCGTGGAAGCTGTTACGCGTCTGCCGGCCGTGCGCATCGTAAGCTGACTTCCATATGGCATAGCCATCGGGAAGCAGGATTGGCTTACCATCCAAGCCAAAACAGACCGACTCAATCTGGTTCCCGTGTTCGTCGTATTGCACTTCGAATCCGTGGTTGCCATCCTTATGCAGCACCGGCTGCTCGTTCAGGCCATAGAAGGTCCGGCGGTGCAGTCTCCCGGAATTATCGTACTCGTTCTTACAGATGGCCCACCCATCCTTCACAGGCATCGGTTTCAGATCAGGCCCGATGGAACGCTGCTCCCGAATCAACGCTTGAGCGTTGTAGCTAATCTCCATCCCGCAATTGCCGGTGTTGTCGATCATGTTGTGTCCATCGGCGTCAAGCGAGAGGAGAAGCGTAAGTTGACCGCGGTCGTTGTGGCCCCTGCTTTGTCCGAAGGCGCCGTCGGGTCCTACGGCGGGGAGGTTCTTTCCGTCGCGGTAAGTGATGCGATCCTCCCAGCCGTCGTCGTAGTGGATGGAGACATACTCAGCCGCGGAGTGGCGCTGTAGCTGTGGAAACCCGTCGGGTCCAACAAAGCGCGCCAGCCGGGTAGCGGCGGGACCCGACCCTGGCGGCGAATAGATGAGACCAAAGACCATGCGCCCATCACGATCGAGCGCCCGCTCATAAATGATTTCGCCTTTCGCGTTCGAGACAAACTCCCACTGGCAAACCTTCTTTAATCCGAGTTGCTCTGCCTTCTCAGACTGATCGCCTTGTCCTTCTTCGGCGTCAGATTCTCCCTGCCAGAGGTAGGTGCCAATGGAATGGGTGGTAGTAGGCTCAAGGGAGCTATTCAATGCCACCATGCGGAAGGCTGGCTTCCACCGGGGCTTCCATCCCTCGGTCGTGATTCCTTTGGAAATAAGCAGAAGGGAAGGAGAGAGCTTGCGCGCTTCGGCTTCGGTCAGAGGTCCTAGTCCGACTGGGAAGCCATTTCTCTTAACAAAGTCGCGATAATAGGCCCGGTGTTCCTGGACAAAGACATAGTAACCACCCCAGATGGTAGCTACTAGAGCTAGGGCCAGCGCGCCAGCCAGCGCGGCTGTTATCCGTTGTTTGCGCTTTTGCGCGAGGTGCCTAGCCCGGAGTTGCTCAGCCTGGGCGAGCGCCTGCCGGGTGAGACGGTTGTCCCGGCTTGCCTTGATGACAGGGACAAGGACATCATGAGTGAGTTCCACCCTGCGGGTGTTGTGGCGGTCCTCATAGGCGAGGAGCCGGCGATTCACCAGTTCGTTAAGGACCGGCAGAGTAACATCGGGCCTGGTCAGGGCGTCATCGAGGGCGCAGTTATTACGATGACCACTCGCCGTCAGGAGTTCGTCCTCGATGAAGATGCGCACGCCCTCGGGAAAGTCTTGAAGCGTGCGAAGGTAGAAGTGCTCGAAAATCTTGTGCTGTTCGACATCCAGCAGATCGGAAGTGATCTTGGCTTCAGCCCCTCGGGCCAGGCGCCGTTCGTTCAGCTCTCTCAGGACCAGGCTGAGCAGGGCCGGGGCAACGGTGATCTCGGCGGTATCGGCCTCAACGGCCGCGCCCGCGACATACTTGACGATGCGATCTTCCACGCCCGGGGCCAGCAGCGATTCACCCAGCGCGATAACTTGCCGCGCCTGGCGTTCTCCCATCGGCAAAAGGCGCAGACGGTTCTGGCCGAGCGCGCGAAAGTGAGAGCGAATACGGTCGAGGTCCGCCAGGTAATCCTCGCGCATCGATAAGAGGACTTTGACCGGCGCGGGCTTGAAGTTGAATTCTTTTGCGCGCGATGGATCGTCGCGCAGCGCGGCGGAAGGCCGGTTCTCCACCAGATCAGCGAGCTCGCTGATAAATGCTTCGGCTCGTGCGGCGCGCGCGGGGTTTTCACGCCCGAGAGTGAAAAATTCTTCGAACTGGTCAAAGGCCAGGAAGGGCGTGACCAGGTCATTTCGAGGGCTCCAAAAGTGATTGCCTTCGCGGTGGAAATATTCCCAGAGCGTTTCGTCCGGCTTTGGCTGGGGAGCTTCCACCCTCGCCTCTACAGCAGCAGCGGTGATGGAACGAAGCACCTGCGTCGCAAGCGGCGCCGCGCCCTCCAGATGATCGAGACGAATCGGAACCGGGAGGCAATTATCCTCTCGCAGAGCTGGGAAGAGGCCGGCCTGAACCAGCGACGTCTTGCCCAGGCCGGACACGCCATAGAGCAGCGTGAGATTATCGCGTCGCACCAGACGAACCAGGTCTTCGATCTCGTCGCTCCGGCCGGCGAAAAACACCCGATCGCTTTCGGTAAACGAAGCGAGCCCGATCCACGGGTGCTGCGCATCCGCCATTTCCGACCCGGGTTGGCTCATTGGGAGGCCGCCTTCAAACGACGCTCGCGCACGATGTCGGTGAGGCTCTTGACGAAATCCGCTTGAGGCTCGCCGCCCGCCGCGCGCGCGTAATGAAACTCGCGAAATCCGCTGAAGGTGACCGCACCTTCCACGGTATCATCGACGATGACAGGGTGAATGAGCCGGGCAGTGGCTCTGTCCATGTCCCGGAGCCGCTCGAGCGCCCGATTCCATTCCCGAATGAAGATTCCTTCATCGCGCTTGTTCGTGTTCGCGGAGATGACGGGAATGAAGACATCGCAGGTGGCGATGTTTTGCTCGATCACCGGCCACCACGAATCGCCGGACCCGAGGCGCGCCTTATCAAACCAGACGTCCAACCCCGCGCCGCCTAATTGGCGCTGAAGGCGCTCGACCGCTTCAAAGTCCTGGCTGGCATAACTGACGAAAACAGCCGGAGGCTTCGAGGGCACAGCAGCGGCGTGCACTTCCGCCACCGCCGGCTTATCGGCAAATGCATCCCACTTCTCTGCCAGTTGATCCACGAACTCGATCGGATTCGCCACGCCAAACGATTTCGTCTGCGGGCTGAAATTCTCCAGAAAGTCGCGGAGATGCGCATCCGCCACCACGGCTCCATCGGCGACGAATTCGCGCGCTTCGTTTCCGCTGTAGAGGCGTTCGCGCCGGCTCAGCCGGACGAAGAACCGCGCGAGCCAGTCCGGGTGAGCGTTGCCGATCAGGAGCACGCGCTTGGTGCGCAACTCGTCGAAGAGATTGGCGAGGCGGCCCGACATCGATTCCTCGTGCAGCTTCCAGATAAATTCGAGCGTCTCTTCGTCGATCAGCGCGCTGTCCGGAATACCGGAGATGCGGCCGAAGAGATGAAAGACCACGCGATGAGGCGAACGCTCATAGTCGCGCGGGATATCGGCGAGAACGGAGTTTGGCGCGTAGGCAAAAATGTGATCAGCCGGCGAGCCCAGCGCTTTCGCGAGCAATGAATCCACGGTCGTGCTGATGAAAAGGCGCAGCGGCTCGATCGTCGCAAGTTTGCGGAGCGGTTCGGGCACGGGAATTTGGCCCTGCGCGTCACGCACGCGGCCAATGATCTCGAACGTCTTGACGTTCACATCGTCGCGGGAATTCCGCCGGCTGGCATTCAGGTAAGCCGCCACGACCTGATCGATGCTGGCGGAGGGCTCGCACTCGACTTCGAGTTCCGCCGCGAGCTTCGCGGCGAGTTATTCGTAAAGCAATTGCCTGCGCCCATCGATTTCGACGCGCAAGAGGTCTCTCCCCACAATCGGAATGACCAGCCCTTTGGCAATGGATTGGAGCAGCTTGCTCCACTGTTTGGAATCGTCATTCATTTGCGATCGGAGGCGTGGGCCACGGCAGAGGAGAATGTCAGGAACGCGCGCAGATCGCAACTGTTGCTCTTGTCCGGACGCCTGCGCCGTTCGCATTCCCGGAATGCACGAACCTCTCCTGAGATTTTCTGGACCTTAGGGGGTCGTTCCCCCTTTGTCATTTACGCTTCAAAACGTCGAGAAATCGAGCTTCCAAGACGATGATTTCTCAAGCGTCGAACCCCTCCGGACTCTGTTTTGACATTGTTGGTTTTTCGAAGGCACCGATGGGCTGTTTGTGGGTGCACGATTGGCCGGTCGAGAAAACATCGCCGGAGTGCGCGATGGCCGCTTGCAGGTTGCGATCATCCTTCCACCGCTCAAAGCAAACGCGCTCGAGGAACTCCGGTTCGAACCATTGTTGACCGGGCGGATTTGCCTGGCCGTTTCCTGCGATCATCCATTGGCGGGCCGGCGAAGCGTCTCATTAACCGATGCGGCCCGGGAACCGTTTATCGGCCTCATGCTCAAGAGTATCCGCGCTTTCAAGGAATACCTCGACGCGCTCTTCGTGCACGCCGATCACAAGCCGCGCGTCGTGGAGGAGCGTGACGGTTGGTCGGGCATGTTTTCCGCCGTCAGCGCCGGCACCGGCGTCGCCCTAACTCGGACGTGTTCGATTACGCATTCAACGATCGCGTCAAACTCGTGCGCCTGACCCCAGAACCAAAGCGCATCGCGATCGGAATCATTACCGAAAAGGAAAACTCAGTCCGGCCACGGAAAATTTCTGCCAGTGCGCGAAAGACGCAGCGTCAAACAAGTAGCAGTTTGTCAGCCCCTAAAAAGTCCCACTCGCGAGGCAGTGACAAGCGACGTCTGAGATCGTAGCGGAGTTCATGCCAGGCTACGGTTGGCTAGCTCAGTATGGCCGGCGAGCATGCTCGCAGGATCCGGTTTATCGTTTCGTCAGCCAGCGAGCCGTGCTCAAAGGCGCAATTTGTTCGACGTTTCGTTCGACCAACTTCAAGTGCGCGCGTAGCAGGCTTTTGAAGAGCTTGCCGTGGTTAGGGATCTTAAGGTGGAGCAGTTCGTGCACGATAACGAACTCCTGGAAACGATAAGGCTGATCGAACAACTCCGAGTTGAATGTGATGCGACCGGTCGTCGAGCAAGACGCCCATTTGCACTCCATTCTTTGGATGCGAATTTGTTTCGGGCGCGCTTTGATCTTTGCGGCCCAACCTTTAACGGCAGCCTTCAACTGGTCGGCGGTCTTCAGCCGTTTGCGCCGTGTGGCTTTCATCGCAATCAGGGGTGCATGAGATCCAAGAGTTTTTCTGTGAGTGCGACCATTTTCTTTCCGTCCAGAGCAGGCAGCAGCACTTTGTAGATTTCAGCTTTGAGTTGGCGAAGTTCCTCTGCGTTGTGACGATGATTCGGAAACCTGTCGAAAAGAGCCTTCAGATTTTTCGCGAGCGTTTTTGGATCGCCGACCCCTTCGCGTTTCAATTCCCAGTAGATTGTAAACGTGTCGGCATCTAATCCGGCCTGCTCACGTTCTTTCTCAGCGTCGATTCTTTCTTTTGCCAGGTTCTCCAATTGTCGAAGGGCGTCCACCGAGGATTCCTGACTGTCCTCGAACGCTTCCATGATCGTCTGAGCACGCTGTCCAATTGGAATGAGATACGGCTCTTGCGCGCCTTTCTCTGCAGCTGCGCGCACCAAACTCTTGACTAGATTCACGACCTTGTTGTTATCGGATGAACTACTCCTTTTAATTGCCGCCAATGTTTTCTCGTCGATCTCGACAATTCTCGAAGGCTGTTTGACTCCGTAAGTTTCTGCCTCTTCTCGAATCAAAAGCTCGGTTTTCTTCGCCACATCGCCGTAGAACGTCGTCTTGGCGGCAAATGCGTTCCGGATGATTTGATATAGCGTGGCCAGGTTACGGAATTCAGTGATGTAGTCTGCCAGTTCTGCAGATGGGGATAGAATCTCGTAGAGCGCTTCGACATCTTTGAAGAACTCGTAGAATTTCTCGCGCTTTGCCTTGTTCACGAAAAAGTCAATCGCGCGCTCGACGGCTTTGTCGTCGATCCTGCCTTTTGTCAGTTGCAGATACTCTTGCGCCTCGCCTCGCATCAACTCCTTGAAGCGGGCTAGCAACACATCGATCGACTCGATGAGCTTGCTCACGTCCACCTGCTTCGAATCGAATGCCAGAGCCTTCTTCAACTTCCCGAGCACACCGACAAAATCGACCACGAATCCGCACGGCTTTTTGAATTTTCCCTCTTCCTCGTACGGCCGATTCACGCGCGCGATCGCCTGCAGCAGCACGTGATCGCGCATCGGCTTGTCCAGATAGATGCAGTAAAGAATTTCTGCGTCGTATCCGGTCAGCAATTTGTCCGTGACAATGAGTATTTGCGGATTCTGTCCCGCCTTCGTGAATGTCTTGCGGTCTCTCTTTTCCTCGGTCTCGTTGAGTTGATATTTGGCGACCAGCGGAAATCGCTCGCTGTCATTCTGCGCAGGCGTGTAAATCGCGCTCGTCCATTCTGGCGGCAGCAATTTGTCGAGTGCCTGCTTGTAAAGCGCACAAGCCTCTCGATCCACGGCCACGAGAAATGCTTTGTAGCCGAGCGGTTGCACTTTTTCTTTGAAATCTTTCGCGACAAATTCGGCGACGGCTTTGACGCGTTCGTCGGATTTTAAGAACGCCTTCAGCCTTACCGCCTTGTCCAGAATGCGGTTGAGGTCATCCACGTCGCTGATGCCTTCGGCTTCGGCGAGATCGAGGAATTCTTTTTCCAGAATTTCATCCGGCAACCGAATCTCATTGGGCGCGAGCGCATACTTGAGCTTCAGCGTCGTCCCGTCGGCGATTGATTCGGCGATCGAATATTTGTCGAGATAACCTTCTTCATCGTCTTTGCCGAAGACCTTGAAGGTACCTTTCCCGTAGGCCGTCTTGTCGATCGGCGTGCCCGTAAATCCGATCAGGGTCGCGTTCGGCAGCGCCGCCATCAGGTAATTTCCCAGATCACCGCCGGTTGAACGATGCGCCTCGTCGATCAACACGAAAACGTTGTCGCGCGTGTTAATGTTCTTCGGGATGCCGTCGAACTTGTGAATCATCGATACGATCAGGCCGCGAAAATCCGATCCGAGCAACTCGCGCAACCTGTCTTTGCGCCAGGCATATTCGATCTTAATATCCCGGCTGCTCAATTCGCCTAACAACCGCTCGACCCAACCTGTGAGCTGACCTTCCAACTCATTCCGATCGACGACCATCAACACAGTCGCAGTCTTAAATAGATCCTTTAGCTCCAGAATCAGCCGTGCGGCGACGATCATGGTGAACGTCTTGCCCGATCCCTGGGTATGCCAGACCAAACCTCTCTGTTTCTTCGGATCGGCGCAGCGTTGCACGACTTTCTCCACGGCGCGTGTTTGATGCTGGCGAAGGATCGTCTTTCGCAATTCATCGTCCTTCTGATAAAAAAGAATCCACTCCTTCAGCATCTTCAGGAACCGCTCGCGTTCGAAGAACGCTTTCACCTTCGCTTCGAAATTCCCCGTCGCTTCCTCGCGCCAGTTGAAAAGGCTTTTGCGATCCAGGCTCCAGGTCGCGGCGTAGAAGAACTCGAGCAGATGCGTGATGTCGAATACCTGCGGTGTGGTCAGCATCTCCGGCGTCTCCCGATGATACCGCCGGATTTGCACGAGCGCTTCCTCCAATCCTTTCTTTGCGCCCTTCGTCTCTACGAGTGCCACCGGAACTCCGTTGATCAAAAACATCACGTCCGCCCGATTCGGTTTACTTAATCCGTTGGTGTATTCCCATTCCGGCGACACCTGAAACACGTTTTGATCGATATCCTCGTAATCGATCAATCGCACTTGCCGTTGCCGTTTCTCGCCCGCGACATGTACCGACCGCTCGCCACGCAACCACGAGAGAATTTCCGCGTTGCCTTCAATCGAATTGCGCACCGCTTCCAATCGCCGGATCACGTCATCGACATTCTCCAACGTGATGATGCCCGGATTTAACCGGAGCAGCATTTCCTCCAGCAGGTTATAGAAAAACATCCCGCCCTCGCCTTTGCGCAAACCGACTGCTTCGGATTGCGGCACGATCTTCCATTCTATCTCACCCGCGTAGCGGACGAGCGGATCCTGAACAGTGGCGGATTCAGTGGCGAGAGTTGCAGCCATAATCCTCACGCCGCTTCGACTTCGCTCGTATCAATGTCCAAATCCTTCACACAGATTTGGGCGCTCATGAGTTTGTGCAGCGTCGTTTTGAAAAGGTCTCGCAACGAACGCTTCTTCGACTCGTGGATCTCGATCTTACGGTCGACGTGTTGCAAGACGTCGGCGATCTCGCGCTGCTCTCCCTTATCTGGCGACACGAAAATTCTTATCTCTTCAAACTTACCTTTACTTAAGATTGGGACCGGGCTCGGCGAAGTGAACGAAGCAATATAGTTGGACTTAAATGCGAAAAGGTATCCGACGAATAGCGCATCGTGCTCGCCATTCACGATAACAGAATTGATTTGCTGGTTGGTCGCGGAGACTTCGTCGATTGTTACCCCGACCTTTCCAACGCTCGAGCCGATACAAACGAAACATACTGCGTGTCTTGGCAAAACCCGCGAGACGTCCAACCCCTTTTCCGTAATTTTCTTCTCCGCTCTGTATATGAACGTGGTCTGCCCTAAATCTGCAGGGGCAATGAATTGGAACTTGCCATCGTCGTAAAACCCCCGGTTCGCTGTTGGAGGCGTTGTTCCGGTTACAATCTGACCGAGACCACCAATCTTCACGTCGACCCAACTTTCGGGGACTGGCCCAATTTCGGTTTCTTTCACCGGTTCGCCGCGGAGGCCGTGGGTGAAGAGGTAGCGCAACAGCGATTTTTTCAGGTCGCGCGCGTTACGCACGATGGCGTCCTCGATCTCCACCGCTCTCTGAATTTTCCACAACACCGCCGCGATTTTCTCCTGCTCGGACTTTTCGGGATACCGAAGCGACTGCTCGCGCAGGATTTTGAAATGCCGGTTATAGCCACGACTGGGAATGTCGAGCGCTAGACATGCGAAGTAGAAAAACTTGGGATCGAGTTCCGGTATCGGTTTCAGCAGTTTCGTCCCATCCGCGCCAATCACGAAGGGAAAATCAACGAACTTGAAAACGCGCGTGTGATCTCCGAACACAACGACAGGCGGCCCGTCCGCAATCACTGCCGACTTATTATCTGTATATCCAGCAACAAGGCTCTGGCCTTGATCTACGATCGGAAATTTACCGTTGGTTTTGTAATCTCGCGCGAACACTTTCTTGCCGACCTCAATCTCAAACGGCAGCAGGCAATCGCGGACGGCACGCTCTTGCCAATCTCGGCTGCCGCAGGATGATCCGTTTGTAGGTGCGTTCACTTCTTCCACGCCTCCAGCTGACGCCGGGTTTTCTCGATTTCGCCGGCGATGAGTTGTTCGTCGGGCAGAACGGTGCGGTACTCCGTCGCAAGAATCTTGTTAGGCAAACCATCCAGCGCATAACGCGCGATGGCTTCGTCTTTCTGGCTGCACAGAATGAGACCGACGGGCGGATTTTCGTCGGCGCGCGTCCAATGTTCGCGCGCGTAGTTCAAATACATGTGCATCTGGCCGGCGTCGGCGTGGGTGAACTTGCCGCGCTTCAGATCGATCACGACGAGACAGCGGAGCTTGCGATGAAAGAAGAGCAGATCGATCCGATACCATTCGTCGCCGATACGGAGGCGGCGTTGCCGGCCGACAAAAGTGAAATCGCCGCCGAGCTCCAAAAGAAACCGCTCTAGATGCAGGATGAGCGCTTCTTCGATGTCGGACTCGGAGTATTCGTCTTTGAGTCCGAGAAACTCGAGCACGTAAGGGTCTTTGATTTCTTCCTCGGCCGAGATCGCGTCTTCGGTTTTCGCGGCGGCGCCCTTAGTGAGCATCTTCGCTTTGTTCCGCGAGAGCGCGGTTCGTTCGTAGAAGAGCGAATTGATCTGGCGATCGAGTTGGCGCACGCTCCAGCCGCCGCGCAGCGCTTCGGTCTCGTAAAACTTTCGCGCCTGTTCGCCGGTGACGGAGAGCAGCCGGACGTAAGCCGACCATGGAAGGGTAAAACGGCTGGCGACATCGCGGATCGCCAATTCGCCAGACGGTGTCTGGCGTTTTTCGAGCGATAATACTATCGACAATGTCGAGAGAATCGGCTCGGAGCTCAGTGATTTGCCAGACAGTGTCTGGCGAATTTGTCCAGGCGGAAACGCCTCATAAAACTGGCGCATCTGCTGCAGATTTTGCCGTGAAAAACCGCGGCCAAATCGGCTTGTCAGGTCGTTAGCCATGCGCACGAGCAGTTCTTCACCGTATCCGGCGCGTGTTTTTCCTCTCTGCTCAAACTCCACAATATGACGCCCGACCAGCCAGTAAGTCGCGGTCATGAGCGCGTTGACAGTTCGCGCGGAAGACCGGCGTGCTTCGTCGATTAAGCCAACGACCCGATCGAGCATCGCGTCGTAATCACGCGGGCGATGGACAAGAGCGCGCGACTCAGCCGACGCGCCTTTGGGTGCTTTTTGCTTGCGTCTCATTTTGCCATGCCGATTTGCTGAAGAATCCCGTCCAGCTCCTTCGTGATCTTCGTTGCCTTCTGTTCCAAACTCCGTAACTCCGCTACGATTTCTGCAATCTCCCGGTAGGTTTCATCCGTGGCCGCGCCGACGTAGCGCGACGGAGAAAGATTGAAGTCGTTCTTCGCGGCTTCCTCGGTGCCAATAACCTTGACGAAGTTCGGCACGTCTTCGCCGGCAATAAACGCATCGGCGATTTTATGAATGCCATCCTCGGGGATGTAGTTCTTCGGCTGGCCTTTCTTGAACTCGCCGCTCGTGTTAACGAGGACAATTTTGCCCTGGCGCGATTTCGGTTTCTGGCGGTTGAGAATGATGATGATGCCCGGCGCGGTGGTGTTGTAAAAAAGGTTGTCGGGGAGCAGGATGACACCTTCGATCGCGTCCTGTTCGACGAACCATTTGCGGATTTTCTTTTCGCGGTCCTCGGTCTTATTGCCGCTGCCGCGCGTCACAGCGCCGGTGTCGAGCACAACGGCCGCACGTCCGGTCGGTTTGAGGGAAGCGAATGTGTGCTGGAGCCAGGCCCAGTCGGCTTTGCTCGTTGTGACGCCGCCTTGTTCTTCAAATCGCTCAAACGGGTCGTTTTCATAAACCGGTTCGTCGAACGGCTGGTTCCACATCGGGTTGGCAACAACGATGTCGAAGTTTTTTAGGCTGGTATCAGAGTCGCGAAACTTTGGATTGGTCATTGAGTTGCCGCGTACGATTTCGCCTTCCATGTCGTGAATGACCATGTTCATCCGAGCGATGGCGTAACTGGATCCGGTCAGTTCCTGGCCGTAGAGCTTGAGTGGGCGGGAGATTTTGCGATCGCGCTGCTGGAGGGCGAGCTCGCATTTGATGAGCAAGCCGGCCGAGCCGCAGGCGTAATCGTAAACTTCCTCCCCCTGACGCGGGCGGGCCAGATAAGCAATGAGCCAGCCAACTTCCTGCGGTGTGAAAAATTCGCCGGCGCTCTGGCCCTGGCCCTCGGCGAATTTGCGCAACAGGTATTCGTAGGCACGGCCGAGAAAGTCAGGCTCAACATCGTGAAGACCGAGCCGATACCGCGGGTCGGACAGTTCTTCCACGACGCCGCGCAGAGCTTGATCGCTGATCTCGCGTTCGCCGCTCCGCGTTTCGTTGAAATCGACGATGTCAATGACGCCGCCAAGCGATGGATTGGCTTTTACGATTGCGCGAACCGTGGTCGTGAGTTGTTCACCGAGCGTTTTCGGTTTCTGATCTTCCGGCCAGTCAAATTGTTCGCGCCCGCTGACAACCGGCCAGCGCGCTTGAGGTGGAATGTAAAAGCGAACGAGCGAATGATCGGCTTCGAGAACTTCGAGCGCGGTTTTCTTCGCCCCATAGGTTTCTGTCAGCCGCGAAACTTCATCTTCGAACACATCGGAAAGACGTTTGATGAAAACGAGCGGCAAAATGTAATCCTTAAATTTCGGTGCATCTTTTTCTCCGCGAATTTTGCAAGCCGCATCCCACAGCATTTGCTCCATCGATTTAGTGGAGAGGACTTCGCTACGAGTTGTGCCGCGTTTTCGCCGGCGAGGCGCCGCTGTCGCGACATCTTCGTGGCGGAGCGCCAGTTCGCCTTGGCCGATTTCTTCGATCAACGCGTCAAGCGCTCGTCTGGCAGATCCCTGCGGCTCCGCCCGTCCATTTTCCCAGCGGTTGATTGTAGCGAAAGAAACGTTTAATCGTTGGGCAAGCTGCTCCTGGCTAAGATGAAGTCGATTGCGAAGACCGCGGACGGCGCTGGGCAGGTCAGTCATTCGCCCAGTTTGTTATAACTAATAGGTCATGTCAAACGGCATTAGCTCGGCGATAATGGCTTCTGCGAACTATTAAAACGCGCCGGGCATCGATCTGACTTCCGCCCGACATGCTTCGGCGAATGAGCGAAGCGGATCGGACCTGGCGCCATCGTGGACCAGGGCACGCAACTGTTCGAGCGAGAGATTGGGCGAGAAGTACTGTTCGGTGATCGACGCCAGGGCGCGTTCCGCTTCGGAAAGAACGGCGTCGGATGCGCAAATCCGGATGCGGTTCAGCAAGGCGTAGATCGACAACAATCTCTCCGATTTGTCGAGCGTGTTCTCAACCGAATCGAGCGCACGGGCTGAGCACTCATTGATGAATTCACCGTAGAGATTTTGCCGGTTCCTGATTTCGGCGGCAACCAAGCGGCGCCGGTTGAGGGTTCGCTGAGTGATCCAGGCCGTGGCCACCGTGGCAGAACCGCCCACCAGCGACACGAACACGCCGGCCATCGCGCTGAGAATCGTCGTGTCTATGGCTACGCTCCGACCCAATGTCTTGATCCCGCAGTGGCCAGATTTCAACCCTTGCGCGTGACGCGCCCCACCAGTCGAACGGCGTCGACTCCGGTGCCGTTTTAGAGTCGCTTTTTGATGAATGCTCTGCCTGAGGCCGACTTTAGATAATGTTCGAGGGCTATCGCGCGCCCCGAGTCCGAAAGCGCGATGTACGTCTTAAGCCGCCATGGTTTCCATTTTGATGTGTGTCGGACCTGTCCTGAATTGTGCCGCAGTATTCGAGCGCGAAGATCCTGCGTGCGGCCGATGTAGAAACGTTCTCGGTCGGCCTCGCTTTGAAGAATGTAAACGTAAGTAAATCGGGGCATTGCTGGGGGGAACCGGAGTCTTCGGTCTGCGCAATGCCGCTGGCGAAATCAAGTCATTTGTTCTGGCCTGCCGAGTCGTAGCTCGCCGCCAAAGCGTAGCAAGGCTAAACGGGTCCGCCTTCGCCGAGGCTACGGCGCGACAGTCTTCGCTTCGCCTCTGGCGGCGAGCAAAGACTGCTGGCCAGCCGAGTCGTAGCTTGCCCCAAAAGCGTAGCAGGCTAAACGGGTCCGCCTTCGCCAAGGCTACGACGCGACAGTCTTCACTTCGCCTCTGGCGGCCGAGCAAAGACTGCGAGCGAGCAACAAAAACTGGCCTGCCGAGTCGTAGCTCGTCGCCAAAGCGTAGCAAGGCTAAACGGGTCCGCCTTCGCCGAGGCTACGGCGCGACAGTCTTCGCTTCGGCTCTGGCGGCCGAGCAAAGACTGGAGCCTAGGGGAATCGAACCCCTGACCTCCTCAATGCCATTGAGGCGCTCTACCAACTGAGCTAAGACCCCGCGAAAGAATTTTTGATTTTCGAGTGCCGGCTCGCGATTTGCAACGGATAAAATTTTGTCGACCCTGCGGTGACGACCAAATGACACCAGGAAAGAATTCTGGCAGCGCTTTTCCTGGCGTGGAAACGATCGCTTACGATTTGGACTTACGGCCCCCTTTCTTCTGGCGGGCATGCCTGCGGGCGTGGGCGGCAAAACGTTCCAAAGGCTTTGCCGCAGCAACATCCCACTTTTTCCCGCAAAGATATTCAATCATGTGGGAGCCGAGCACGCGGTAGCTCTCGAATTGCGCCTCGCTGTAAAATTCATCCAGGGTAGGCTCGTGTGGAAATGCCGGGTTGCTGTGCGCGTAATGCAGAAGATCGGCCGGCTCCTGACCGATGAGGGTTGGCTTGAGATAAATGAGGAGACCATCCGACGCCGGTTCGCCATTTTCCAGTAGATCGATCGAGGAATAACGAATGATGCCGACCGCGCAATATTTTCCGGCGAGCTGGTCTTTATTTGCCGCAGCTTTCTCCGGTTCGTATTTCGAAATCGGAACTTGATCGATAAAGTCGATCGGCACACCGAGATCGGTATGGATCTTGGTCAACGCATTAGACAAGTCCTCGAAGGAATAGGCCGGATCCTCGCCGGCATCGCTGAGCACGATCAAACGACAGCGGCGCAAAACCATTTCATAGAGCCCGAGATTTTCAAAATGGCCCCCATCGGAAAGCATAACGTAAGGGCTGGTATCATCCGATTGGCCTAACAACTCGGAAGTGAGCGGACGCAATGCAATTCTCGGCGAGGCGAGAGTAAAGGTGGTGTCGCCCGCGCTGCCGGGATTGCCCAGCCACCATCCCAGCCGGACATTGAAGAGCGTGAGCAAGAAAGCGACCAGCGGTGACGAGTGATAACCCATGTTCGGGCTGACAGCCGCGCCGGAAATCGTCATGGCGGTGCCGAGGGTGAGCCCGCTCGATGGCTCGGGCCGTTTCATTATCGTGGGGAATGGAGTGGCCGGGACGCTGGAATACTCACCCACGCGCCGATAACCGAGCCGCAAGCTGCCGCCGTGAAGGGGCGAAATGGTGAAGCTTTCGGCCCGGCGATTCTGCCACGACAATCGGCTGCCACTCGTTAGGTTCAACGTCGTCGCCAAGACATGAAAGGGCCGTTGCACTTTGCCTTCCGCGGGCGCGAGGTCCTTCATGTTGAGGTTGTCATCCATTTGAAAATCGGAAAAAAGATCGGGGGCGCGGTCGCGTGAGGCGCCGAGGTAGGCGCGCGTCAACCGATTGCGATACATCGCGTGCATGGAAAATTTGTTGACGTTGGTCCAGAGCGACATCACGACCGAGATGACGAGTCCTGCGAACACGAAACCCAGCAAGCAAAACCAGTTGCTGCCTTCGATAATCTGCAAATAACAACCCGGGCGCCAATGTTCGCCGGCCTGGAGATAATCTTCGCGCAACATTCTAAGAGTTCCCGGGTCGACAATTGCGGTGGAGGCAAGCGCGATGATTATGAGCAGGAAGGCGGTGAAAATTGGCGCAGCCAACGCGGTCAAAATGGCCGCCGCCATAGTGGCGTAACTCTTCTGGCCGTGGTTCGCATTTCCTTTGCCCGCGGTGGTCTTCCCGGATTTGCCCAGGAGAATCGCAATCAAACCACTCAGTCCACCCAGTGAAGCGACCATCTTGGGCGCGCGGGCGGCGCCCAGAAGCAAAAGGTATGGACCGAAAATTACCAACGCACTGAATCCTGCCCATGCCACGGCCGCGATGAAGACCCAGGCGGCCGCTCGCGCCCACCATTCACGATCTTCGTCATCGGTGAAACCGCTGACCAAGCCAATGAGGACACTGGAGAAAGCGAAAAGCAAGACGAGCAGCAATGGGCCCGCGAAACAGGTATAAAGCGCGTGACGAAGATGAACGTCCCGCAGGATTTCAACGTGACCTTGCCCCGGATCGGCAATGGCATGGTAAAGCTGCCACAACACCCAGCCGCTAGCGAAGCCGCAGACGAGTAACGCCACCGCTTCAAAAAATCTTTTCTTCGCGTGAAACCGCCACAGCCATGCGATCATGACCAAGCCCATTCCCAGAAATCCGAACCAGACCGCCAAGGGAATCCGGGTTTTTGCCTGAAGCCAATCCCCAATTCTAATGAAGTCTGGTGAGTGCCGCGCCCACAAGACGAAAGCGATGGCGAAGATCACGGCACTGATGAGCGGTCCCAAAGCGCCGAATAAAAAATGGCGCTCGTCTTCCCGCCTGGCGCGAGGATTTGCTTTAGCCTCCTTCTCACGCTTGCCTTTCCGCGCGGCATCAGCATTCTGTTTTGCCTTTTCCTCGCGCTCACGCACCAGGCTGGGCCGATGTGAGTCGGCGTAAGCCATCATCGTAATCGCGCCGACCGTTGCCAGCAGCAGCGCGCCAAGCACGGCCCACCACGGCACATTTTCCCAACGCAACGAGATCAAGGCGACGCGCGGCACCATCAACACCGCGGCCAGGAGCGGAATGAGGACGAGCCAGTTCAGCAACAAATTGCGAAGGTAAGTGGCGATCAGAGACCACGTGTCAGCCGTCAATAGACCAAGGCGCGGGGTTAAGTAATTGCTGTAACTGCGCAGATGTTGGATCGCCTTCGGCTCGGGGTCGACCTTCGCTCCAATGCCATCGCTTTGCTTCTGCGTTTCATCGGCCGAAGAAAGCTCAACCGGGATGCTGTTGAGCTCGCGGATTACATTCGCAATTCCATTTCGCTTAATCCAAGCCGACAGCCAGCCGCCAATGTATCCGCCACCCGAAACGGTCGAGAGGTAGTCGAAGCTCTCCAGCAACCCGCAGCGGGCCAGGCCTTGGATGACTCCGAGCCCAAATGTTGCGCTGCGGAGGCCTCCCCCGGATAAACAGAGCGCCGTGCGCGGCGGACGCGGTTCATTTTTCGGCCCGTGAATCCGTTGATAAAGCTCTGCGAGCTTCTTGTCGCGCACTTTGCATTTGTCCTGTGGCTTGCCGTCCATCAACTTCGCATGCCTCGGACATGGGATTTCCTCCGGAAGCTTGCGCGGGTCATTCACCGGGAGTTGTCCCGGGGCGTGTCCCTGATCGAGGCATTCAAATTCTTCTTCCAGCGCCTCCCAAACTTCGATAGGAGGATGGCGGACCTTGCGGGCTTCGTCGGAAATTTTCTCCTCCTTCACAACCTTCATTTTTGTTTGAGTTCGCCAGGCGAAGCAAGCTGCGTTTTAGTCGCGCAATCGATCATAAGTCTTTGCCCCGCTCGATTTTTTGTGGTTCGTGCAAATGATGCCGGTAAAGTTTTGCTGCGCCCTTCTGATCGCCTTTGTCTGCGAGACCGCGGCGGCTACCCCGGTTTGGATCGACACCGACGTTTCCATCGGATCGCCGATTCGGGAGGTGGACGATGCCTACGCTCTGATTCTTGCGTTTCATTCGCCCGAAATTCGCGTCGCCGGTTTGAGCACGACCTACGGGAACGCACCCCTAGGCCAAACGACTCACGTTGCCCGCGATCTGGTCCGGCGGTTCGGGCAAGCGGCCGCGCTGGCCGTTAACGATGTCTTTCCCGGGGCAGGATCGGCGGCTGAGCTCGGCCACCCAAATAGCGCGAGCGATGCGTTGGCGGCGGCCCTGGAAAAACAAAAACTTACTTACGTCGCTCTGGGGCCGCTCACGAATCTGGCGACATTTTTGCGATTGCATCCGAGCGAGGCGCGCCGAATTCGGCGCATTATTTTTGTCGGCGGGCAGGCGCCGGGAACGAGCCTGGCCTTCGGCCCAAGCGGATCCTTCCACATCCACGACGCGAATGTGTTCAAAGATCCGGCGGCAACGGCCGCGGTGTTGCGATCCAACATTCCGCTCACGCTGATTCCGATCACGACGAGCTCGCGTCTTCTGGTGGATGCGATGGATTTGCGCGAACTCGAGGGCGGTGGACCCGCCGGGAATTATCTTGCACGCCGGAGCAAAGTCTGGCTTTGGTTTTGGAAAAATTTCGTCGGGACAAAGGGAGGACCGATTTTTGATGCGCTGGCTGTCACTGCGGCGACCAGTCCGGAATTGCTCTCGCTTGAGAAGCGATCTGCGCAGATGGATCAGGCGGGAAATCTGGTCGTAACTTCGCGCCTAACGAGTAGCGCGCGGCCCCTGCGCTATTGCACGGGGTTCGCATCGGGAACGAAGCGCTTCGTCATGCGAAGACTGCAAGGAAGGCCCAGGGAGGGCGAGGCTCCCGCCGAGCCGTTTGGGCGGTAACGCTCCCGGCTCAGCAGGAGCTTCGCCCTCCCCAGCACTTCACCGCGCCACGATCGAGATATTTGAGTGAGTGGCCAGGTGCAGGATCGCCTCTTTTTTAAGCACGAGGGTTCAGCCCACAGTTACGACCGCCGAGCCGGCCTATGCTCTCGCCTCGAGTTCCGTTTCGAGCGGACGATCTTTCTGGAATCTGCTTACACCGAACACACTGAAACCGATGACGCGGCCTTGCTCGTCCACGCGCTGCATCACCGCATCGCTTTTAGTCGGCCGCATATAACCGGGCGCGTCAGAAAAGGTCACTTCGAGGTAATCACCTTCAGGGTCAAACCACAGTTTTACTTTATCGATCATAATGTTTCTCCGGACCTGTTAGTCAATTCGCAGCTTCTCGTCGGCCGCTTCCTTTACAATCTTATGATAAAGGAGCCGGTGAACACTCCGGTCCCGGCAATAACCTTCCATTCCGGTGCGCCGCGCTCCAGGTCAGCGCTCACGATCACCCCGATCGTGTCGCATCCATTGACCGTGATCGCGAAGGTATCCTCCTTCGCTGTCCCCGGCTCGATCACACGAATCCTCCAACCGCCGGAGCGCGGCACTTCCGGAACATCTTTATCGTTCGGTTCCATCTCTGGTCGCGACGATCCAAAGCGCACGCGCACATAAAAGTCATACAGACGGATTGTGTCCGGGAGAGAAGCGGTGTTGAATTGGCTCGCATAGTAAGTCCCGACCGTCGCCAGCACCGTCCCAGCGATCCTCGATGCGCTCCCGTTTGCCCGTCCTTCGGCGTCCGCCTCGAGCACTGCCATGCCGTCCGAAACGATAACGTCTCTCAACGTGTCAGCGGAGCCGCTGAATCCAGTCATTGTTGCCGCATAGATTCGATAGTCCGCTCCGGCGGTGAAGGAAGAGGCGTCCACATCTACTCCCGCGAAAAAGCGACCCGAAACAGATCGCAGCACATCCGCACTCGGGCAGTCCCAGGAGCTTGCGCCCTTATCGCAACAAACCAACTCGCCGGTACAGGCAGCCGAAGCTTAGCGTTCATTTCGGGGGGGCCGAATCCGTGCGGTCTTGATTTCGCGGCGCAGGACGCGACGAAGCAATTCGGAGAAGCTAATCTCCTCGCGCCGCGCTCGAGCGGCGAGAATTTCTCGGACTTGTCGCGGGAGGCGGAACGTCACCGGCACACTGCCCTTTGGCAGCTTCGTTCTGGGCATGAAACTATGTGTATTATTGTATCATACACTTTGTCAACACGGAATTTTCTTGCCCTGTCATATTCGATGTGACAGCGTCCGCGGCGTGAGAGACAAGGAATCCACGGCCATTACAATCACCCTTCCTCTTGCTCTCGACCGGGCCCTTCAGGCGCTCGCCGATCAAAAACACTGTGGAAATAAGTCCGCCGCCATCCGGGAAGTGCTTTACAAAGAAGCCGGGATGCAGGCCAAGCTTCGCATGAACGAAAAGAAGGATAATGCTTCGGTCGCCAAGGCCGAGCATCGTTCCGTCAAATACGGCTCTCGCAAAAAGAAGAGCAAGAAATAGAGTTCCTCCCGCTCATCACCTCGGTGCTGGCCTGATTGCCCACAACTCTGGCGCCGCCCACCGCGGTGCTGCCCTATTACTAGCAGTTCCACGTCCACTACACCTCCTTTTGGAAAAGCGTGGGTGAGTGCACGCACCCACAACGATGCATTTAGCGTCACGAAGATCAGCTGCTTATTCTTCAACCGATTCTGCGGAAATCGTCTCAATCAGAAAATTGCGAAAGATCACGCGGGAAATTTGGTCGCAACGTTGGCCTAACGAGTGGGCACGGCCCGTGCGATATTGCACGTTCGTCCCGGGAAGGAAGTCCTTCGTCATCCAGACTGTAAGGAACACCCAGGGAGGGCGAGGCTCCGGCCGAGCCGTTTAGGCGGTAACGCTCCCGGCTCAGCAGGAGCTTCGCCCTCCCGGAGCACATCACCGCGCCACGATCGAGATATGCGAGCGCGTGGCCAGGTCCAGGATCGCCTCTTTTTCGAGCAAAAGGGTGCGGCCCGCTTCCACCGCGATGACACGCAACTGCGCTTCAACCGCGACCCCGACAGTTTCCACACCGATGACCGGCACGTCGAACCGCATGTCCTGATTCGGTTTCGCTACCTTGACCATGATCGCATGCTTTCCTCCAAGCGCGCCGCCGCGCCTGATCGATTCGTTGGTTCCTTCGAATCCCTCCACCGCCAGCACCGTTCCGTTTTTCACGATAACGGTCTGCCCGATATCGAGACGGCTGATTTCTCGCGCAATCTCGAAACCGAAAGCGACGTCGTCCTCTTCCCGCCGGGTCAATTTCCGGCCGGTGATCAGCCCCTCAGGCGCGAGACAGTCTTCGAGAAAAGACGTGGCCGGCAATAGTGTAACCTGCGCACGCGCCAGCTCGTCGCCAATCGCCGCGAAGATGGATTCGGCGCTGCGGCGTTTCAGCCTGGCCAACAACAGCAGTGTTTTCCAGTCCGGTCGCAAATCGAAGAGGTTCTTCGGCGCGATCTGACCCGACATGATTGCTTCGGTGATCCCCGCGCTTCGGAAGCAAGCGATCAATTTCCCCAGCTGGCCGACTCGCATCCAATGGATTTCGTCGACTTTACCCGCGAGACGATCGTCGGTTTCATCAGTGAACGCCGCCGCGACAATCCGTTTCACTCCCGCGCGGCGGGCGGCGTCGGCCAGAAGGCGGGGGTAAACTCCGTTTCCGGCGATGATCCCGAGCGCGTCTGGAATTTGCACGAAGCGAGCTTAGTGATGTAGAGGCGCTTGTGCCAAGCGCCTAACCAGTGAACAGGCGCTTGACACAAGCGCCTCTACATTCTTAGCCACGTCGCCGGCGCTTGACGTGCAATTGCGCCAGCGCCTTCTGCAAGGAAGCTTGCACCGCCACGATCTCTTCCGATCCGAGATCCTCCTTCATGGCTGCTTTCGCTCGCGCCACCGCGGCTTCCGCCGCATGCTCGTCGATCACCGCTGGTTCGAGCGCCATGTCGGTCAAGACCGAGACGGTAGTGCCCGTGATTTCGACGAACCCTTCTCCGATGGCCAAAAAAGTTTCCTTCCCACCTTTGAGCACCCGCAGTTCGCCCGGATTCAAAGTCGTCAGCAATGGAACGTGATTTGGATAAACGCCGAGCTCACCCTCCGCGCCCGGTAGAGTGACCATCTCAACGTCCTCCGAGTAGGCCGTTGTCTCGGGCGTAACAATTTCAAGCTTTAAGGTCGCAGCCACGATTTCCTTTGTAACACTTCAACGCTCTAACGCTTCAACCTTCCTGAATCATATCGATTCCGCCCTTCATGTAGAAGTTCTGTTCGGGAACTTCATCATGTTTGCCATCGAGGATCTCTTTGAATCCACGCACGGTCTCGGCAATGGAGACGTATTCGCCCTTCGTACCGGTAAAGACTTCGGCCACGTGGAAGGGCTGGCTTAGGAAGCGCTGAATCTTGCGCGCGCGCAAAACAGACAGCTTATCTTCGGGACTCAACTCATCCATTCCGAGAATCGCGATGATGTCTTGAAGGTCCCGGTAGCGCTGCAAAACTTTTTGGACGCCGCGAGCGACCGCGTAATGCTCTTCGCCGACCACGTCGGGCGCGAGCGATTTCGAGGTTGAAGCAAGCGGATCGACGGCGGGATAAATGCCCAGCTCGGCGATAGAACGTTCGAGCACGATGGTCGAATCCAAGTGCGCGAAGGTATTGGCCGGCGCCGGATCCGTGAGGTCATCCGCCGGGACATAGACGGCTTGGACCGATGTAATCGAACCTTTTTTGGTCGAAGTGATCCGCTCCTGAAGATCGCCCATCTCTGCCGCGAGCGTCGGCTGGTAACCAACCGCAGACGGCGTGCGTCCGAGCAGGGCCGATACTTCCGATCCCGCTTGCGAGAAACGGAAGATGTTGTCGATGAACAACAAAACGTCCTGGTTGCGTTCATCACGGAAATACTCTGTCATCGCCAAAGCCGAAAGCGCGACGCGTAAGCGCGCGCCCGGAGGCTCATTCATCTGGCCGTAAACCAGCGCGACTTTTGATTTGCTCAGGTCCTTTTGGTCGATGACGCCGGCCTCGCTCATTTCCGTATATAGATCGTTGCCTTCACGCGTGCGCTCGCCCACTCCGGCAAAAACGGAGAACCCGCCGTGGCCTTTTGCGATGTTGTTGATCAGCTCGAGGATGACAACCGTCTTGCCCACACCTGCGCCGCCGAACGCGCCAACTTTTCCGCCTTTCGTGAATGGGCAGATCAAGTCGATGACTTTGATGCCGGTCTCGAGAATCGTGGAGCCGGTGTCCTGATCGGTCAGTTCCGGCGCCTTGCGATGGATGGGGTAACGCTTTGTATATGTGACTGGGCCGCGATTATCGACGGGATCGCCGGTGACGTTGAAAATTCGGCCGAGAGTCCCCTCGCCCACCGGGACGGTAATCGGGCCGCCGGTATCGTTGACCGGCATGCCGCGCTTCAAGCCTTCGGTCGAAGACATGGCGATGGAGCGCACCCAGTTTTCACCGAGATGCTGTTGCACTTCGAGGGTGAGCTTGGTCGGGTTGCCGTTGACTTCGTATTCGAGTTCGAGCGCGTTGTAGATGCGCGGAAGCTCGGACGTGTTCTTGAATTCCACGTCCACCACGGGACCGATGACCTGAACGATATTTCCTTTATTCATAAATTTGTTTAGCCGCCGACGGCCATCTGGGCGGTCGAGATTTCGAGCAGCTCTGTCGTGATGCTGGCCTGGCGCATCTTGTTGTATTCGAGTGTGAGATCCTTGATGAACTGCTTGGCGTTGTCGGTCGCGTTCTTCATCGCCACCATGCGGGCGCTGTGCTCCGACGCGCGCGCGTCCAGGATCATTTGGAAGACCTGGTAATGAAGGTAGTACGGCAGCATCACGTCGAGCACCCCTTCCGGCGTCGGTTCGAAGAGATAGCCGATCATCGGGTCGGTGCTGTCCTGCGGCGTGGCGCCCTCGGTCGGGGCCTGCGGCAACTCGAAGCTCGAAATCGGAAGGAGCGTCCGCACCACCGGCTTCTGGTTTACCGTGTTAATGAAGTGCGTGTAGAGAACGGAAACCTTGTCGACTTCACCGCTCAGAAATTTTTCCACGCAAAACTTGGCGATTTCCTTGGTCTCCGAAAAAGACGGCGCATCTTTCAGCTCGAAGTCGGCCATCATGTCCCGGCGGGTACGGGCGAGAAATTGACGGGCCTTGCGGCCGGAGACGACGTAGCTCGTTTTGTTCGGGTCGAAGTTAGCGGCCTCGCGCAGGAGGTTCGTATTCAACGCGCCCGCGAGTCCCTTGTCCGTGCTAATGACCACGACGAGTTCCTTTTTCACTTCCCGGACTTGCAGGAGGGGATGAAGCTTCGAATCGGTGCGCTGCTGGAGCGAAACGAGAACGCGATTCATCAAGGTGGAATACGAGCGGCCGGCCAGCGCGACGTTCTGCGCCTTGCGCATCTTCGACGCGGCCACCATCTGCATCGCCTTGGTCAGCTGGCCAATATTGCGAATCGATTTGATCCGGCGCCGGATGTCTTGGGTGTTAGCCATGATCTAAAATCTTTTCTTCGCCCGATAACGCGTTGCGCGTTCGCGCACATGAAAACCGATTTCGCGTCTCGTTTTTGGTTCCGGTTCGAGCAACCGCTTCAACGCCGCGAAAAGATCTACAATCGCTTCGTCATGGGAATCGAGCCGCCGTTCCAGCTTCTTGAGCTTGCTCGCCAGTTGCGCGTTGGCCGCAACCATTTCGCGCAGACGCACAAATGCTCGCACCACCCGCACGCTGGCCTGGATCGCCACCTCGCTATTCACCACGCTCGCGAGCATGAGCGCGCCGTGTTCGGTGAAAACCCAGGGTAGATATCGGCGGCCGCCCCGTGTCTTTGAGGTCACAAATTGTGACCTCAAACGGGTGAACTCTGGCGCGGTTAGTTGGAACGCAAAATCCTCGGGAAAGCGATCCCGGTTCCGTTTCAGCTGTTGATTTAGTTGCTTGGTCGAGACCTGGTAGACCTCCGCGAGATCGGAATCGACCATAACTCGCTGCCCGCGAATCAGGTAAATTCCCCTCTCCACGGGAACGATTTTTCTTTTGGGGGTCATGGCCTCGAATGAAATCATTGCCAGGTCGATTTGAACTCATCGAGCGCGGCCGTCAGATCGCCTTCGATCTCTTTATCGAGCGCACCCTTTGACACGATGGATGCGAGAAGGCTTTCTTTTCGCGTGCTCAAATATTCCTGCAGCTTTATTTGAAATTGCTTCACCTTTTCGACGGGAATGGAATCGAGATAGCCGTTCTGCATCGCCCAAAGGACCGCGACCTGTTCTTCGACGGGAATCGGGTTGTATTGGATCTGCTTGAAGAGCTCGACGATACGCTGGCCGCGATCGAGCCGCGCTTTTGTGGCCGCATCCAGATCAGAGCCGAACTGGGCGAAAGCCGCCAGCTCGCGGAATTGCGCGAGGTCTAATTTAATTTTGCCGGCCACTTGTTTGATCGCCTTGATCTGCGCGGCGGAACCGACGCGGCTGACCGACAGACCAACCGAAATTGCCGGACGCACGCCCTGATAAAAAAGATCGGTCTCGAGATAAATCTGACCGTCGGTAATCGAGATGACATTCGTGGGAATGTAGGCCGACACGTCGCCGGCCTGGGTCTCGATGATCGGCAGCGCAGTCAGCGAACCACCGCCGGCTTCCTCCGTAACGCGAGCGCTTCTCTCGAGCAGACGCGAGTGAAGATAAAAAACGTCGCCGGGATACGCTTCACGTCCGGATGGACGCTTGAGCACGAGCGAAACCTGCCGGTAGGCCACCGCGTGCTTCGACAAGTCATCATATATAATGAGAGCGTCCATGCCGTTATCCATGAACCACTCGCCCATGGCCGCGCCGGCGAAGGGCGCGAGATATTGATTGGTCGCCGTGTCGGAAGCCGGCGCGGAAATGATCGTCGTGTAAGGCATCGCGCCTTCCTTTTCCAGAATCGCGAGCGCGCGGGCGACGTTGGAATTCTTCTGCCCGATCGCAACGTAAATGCAATAGAGCGGCCGATGATCTTTTAGCCGGCCTTCTTCCGCGGCTCTGTTCAAGCGCGCCTGGCTGATGATGGTGTCAATCGCAATGGTGGACTTTCCAGTCGCACGATCCCCGATGATCAGCTCGCGCTGGCCGCGGCCGATCGGAATCATCGCGTCGATCGCCATGATGCCCGTTTGCACAGGCTGGCTGACGCTCTTGCGCTTAATGACGCCGGGCGCGATTTTTTCCAGCGGATAGGCCACGTCGGATTTCACCGGCCCTTTGCCGTCGAGCGGCTGCCCAAGCGTGTTCACCACGCGGCCGAGCAATCCCTTGCCCACCGGCACCTGAAGCAGTTTGCCGGTAGTCTTGGCTTCGTCGCCTTCCATCACTTGCGTCGTGTCGCCGAGGAGAATGGCGCCGACTTCGGTTTCTTCGAGGTTCAGCGCGAGCCCGAAGACGCCGCTCGAAAACTCGATCATTTCGTTGAGCATGACGTCGCTCAGGCCTTCGATGCGCGCGACACCGTCGCCGGTTTCGCGGACGACGCCGACGTTGCTTTTGCTCGTCGTGGTTTTCAGGCCGGCGATCTGCGTTTCGATGTCTTCGAGAATACTGCTCATAGGGTAGTTTGGTTAAAGTTGTTGTTGGAGACGGTGGAGGCGATTGCGCACGCTGCTGTCCCAGACGTCGCTGCCGACCCGGATGCGCATTCCGCCGAGCAGGTCTTTGTTCACCACGAATCGGGCGACGAGGTCGCTCCCATATTTTCGCTTAAGGTTAGCTACAATCTGCGCACCCGACTCCGGGGCCAGCGCCGTCGCCGTTTCAATCGTGGCGCTGCGCTTCTCCATTTCCAGACGCAACAAGCGTTGGTAGCTTTCCAGCACCTTGATGTAGTGGCGCGGCTTTTTCTTGATCAACGACAGGACGAGGGACGCGATCCGCCCGTTATCGAGCCGACCATCGGTGAAGCTCGCGCGCAGAAGATCCTTCGAAAGCTGTCGCGTTTCTTTATTAATCTTCATTGGAGGATCCGCGCAGGGGATTTTAGGACGCAACCTGTCGCGCGGCTTCTTCCTGCAAACGTTTCTGATCTTCCGGGGTCAGAACCTTGCCTGTAACCTTCGCCGTGGTGTCCACGACCAGCCGCCCGATCTCGTGCTTCAATTCCGTCATGGTGCGTTCGCGTTCGAGTGCACTCGCTTCGTGCGCTTTCGCGATGATTTGTTCCGCGGCCGCGATCGCTTCCTGCTCCTTGCGCTCGCCCACATGCGCAGCGCTTTCCCTGGCGTCGTCGATCATCTTTTGGGCCTGTGCGTTTGCCTTGCTTAGAATGTCCGCGTGCCGCTGCTCTGCTTCGGCGAGCTGCTGCTTGATCTTCTCCGCGTTGAGCAGGCCCTCCGCGATCCGCTGCCGGCGCTCTTCGAGCACCGCCAGGATCGGCTTGTAGGCGAACTGGCGCAGGACCAGCGCAACGATGACGAAGCTGATGACCTGTGAAAGGAAGATCTTCAAATCAAAACCGAAGGTCTCCCCGACTTCACGGATCATGTCTCCTGTGCTGGCCGCAGCAAGAATAGCGATGTTCATATTAATAGGCAGTTCGGCGAAACCTCCGTGATCGGCAGATTATTTCGGAACGAGGAACAAGGCGTAGAACACGATCGCTTCCGCGAGCGCGATCGCCAGAATGGCCTGGACCAGAATCGGAGTCGCTGCGCCCGGATTGCGGCCGACCGCCGAGGCCGCACCCATGCCGATCAGACCGACGCCGATGGCTGCGCCGAGCGCGGCCAGTCCTACGTGAATGCTTCCCTGAATTTCCGCGAGTAGTGGTAGTGTCATATTATTTTCTGTTGGTTGTTTCATCAGCGACCTCCGCGGGAACCACGGTCCGATCGCCGAAAGTTTTAGTGGTGCGCTGCCTCCCCGTGTCCCGGTTCGTGCTGCGCGATGAGGAGAGTGAACACGGCGGTCAAGAGCATGAAGACCAGCGCCTGGACGAAGCCAACGAGCAGCTCCAAGAAATAGAACGGGATTGGAATCAGCCACGCGAGCGAGGGCACGACGTGGCTCATCGCTTCCAGCATCGTTTCGCCGGCGTAAATGTTGCCGAACAAGCGGAAGCTCAGTGAAATCGGCCGGAATAGAATGGAGACGACCTCGAGCCAGCCCACAATGAAAAAGATGAAGATCATCAACACCTTCAGAATGCCGGTGGTCTCCCCCTTCGGCCCAAAAATATGCATGATGAGACCGCCGATGCCGTTCGCCTGGAGCGCCCACACAATCCAGCAAACAAAAAAGACCGCAGCCATGGCAAAGGTGAGATTGAGATTCGCGGCGGCGCCGCGGAACAACGGACGGTCGACATGAAACGATCCCGTCACCGGATCGTGATGGCCCCAGCCGATGGTCCCGACGCCGGGCAGCAGGCCGAACCAATTCAGAGCCAGGATGAAAATGAAGATGGTGGCGAAGAACCAGAAGGTCTTCTTGACCAGGTCCCGGCCGATCATGTTCTCGAGAAAATTATAGAGACTTTCGACCAGCCATTCCCAAAAATTCTGCAGACCGCTCGGGACCGGTTTGATCTTTCTAGTGGCCAGTTGCGCGCAGATGAGAATCCCCGCAGCGACGATCCACGTCACCACCATTGAATTAGTCACGGCGAGCGGGCCGAGATGGCAAAGAACGTCCGGCTTGAGAGGAATCGCGTGTTCCTCCTTCACCTCGGGCGCCGCTTCCGCGGCGAAGGCGGAGGTCGCGGCCACGCCGGACGCGCAGAGCGCCAGCGCGATCAGGATGAATAAGGAAAAACGACGGACCATGAAATTCGGTTTTGGAAGCAGCAGCCCGATGTTTCCCATTGGTGCGGCGCCGCGGAAGCGGTGCACACAACACAAGGGGCGCTTGCGTCGCGCATACAAAAGCGAGTTTTGTGGCGAGGGCAAGAGTGAAATCGCGAATAGATCAGTCACCGGTGAATGAGGCGATGCGCCACTTCATTCACGGGTCACGATCGTAACTTCATCACTTCGCCACCACCTGCTCGGGAAAGCGTTGCTCAATCGCACTGGTCGCAGGATGCGACACGCGTTCCTCCGCGCCGGCGAGCGCGACCGCCTCGTCGTAATGCGCTTCGAGCTGACGAATTTGTTCGCGCTGCTCAAAATTGGCCGCGACCGATTCGCTCGCCAGCGCTCCCATTTCCCGGAAGGCGAGCGACGAGCGCACGATGCTTTTCATCGAAGCGGCCAGCGCCTCAAAATCTCGTTCTTCGACGAGCAATCCAGTCCTGCCGTGCTCGACCGCTTCAGGGATTCCTCCGTGCCGGGTCGCGAGAACCGCCAGCCCCGTGGACATGGCTTCGAGGATCGAATTCGGGATGCCTTCCTGATTTTGATCCGGAGGCGTCTCGCTCGGGTGGAGGAAGAAATGCGAGGTCGCGTACAGCTCCATCAACTCCGCCTGGGAAAGGAACCCGCGGAAATGAACCTTCTCCGTAATGCCAAGCTCCTCCGCGAGTTCTTCGAGATGTGATTGGAGCGGCCCTTTGCCAGCGATGACCAGCTCGGCATTGGGAAATTCCTTCCGGAAAATCGCGAAGGCGCAAAGTGAAGTCGCCACCCCTTTTTTGGGAATGAGACGGCAGGCCTGCATGAATCTCCACCGGCCATCGGTCGGTGCCTCGCGGCGAATGAAAGGAAACTCATCCAGCGGAACGCCGGTGCGATTGATGCGCAACCGTTCCTGCGGACATCCCAGAGTGAGAAGGCGATCGGCCAGCGACCTGGAGCGCGCGAGAATCAACGGCACCGCATTGAACAAGTTCCGCAGTTTCGGGCCGTAATCGCGAATATCTTTCTTTTGCGCGACGTCCGCGCCGTGAAAGGAAACCACACACGGCTTATGCCAGCGCTCGATGAAGGGGAGCAGATGCACGCCGGTGTGACCGAAATAAATGTGCATCAGATCCGCGCCGCGGCGGTCCAGAAGTTTCGACAGCATCTGGTATTCGCCGCGATAAACGATCGGCGGGCGCTGCTTGACGAATTTCAGCCACCCGTGCCGCAGAGGATTGCCGTGCGGTTTCGGAATGATCTCGATGTCGCGGAAGGGAAACATGTCGCCGTTCTGCAGGGCCTTGGTCATGACGAAGGTGTCGTAATGATGAAGGGACCGGACCTGCCGGTAGATGTGGAGCATCTCCGGCTTGAGGAACGTCGTGCAGTAACTGGCTACAACCTTTTTACTCATGAAAAAGAAACGCGATTGTCCGTTAGGTCATTGCCCTTGTCCATCTGTTATTCGGCGGCCATGGCCTCGGCGGTTTGCGGCAATGATTCATTATCCAACCGCCCCGTTTCACCAAAGAGCCAGCGCTCGAGCGCGGTCCGGAGTTCCGCGAGACCCTCCGATTGCGCAGCCGAGATGGCGAGAACCTCCAGATCGGGAAAGCGCTGTTGCAGGGCCTGCAAGTTTTCGCTCGCATCGGGGAGATCCATCTTGTTCGCAATCACATACCAGGGCCGCTCCGAAAGACGCGGATCGTAGAGATCGATCTCACGCCGCAAATTCTGCAGATCTTCCACTGGGTGCCGCCCTTCGCTGCCGGCAATGTCGAGGACGAAAAGCAAAATCCGACACCGCGTGATATGGCGGAGAAAATCGTGGCCGAGCCCCACGTTGCGATGCGCTCCTTCGATCAGACCCGGTATGTCCGCGATGGAAGCGCGGCGGTAATCGCCCTCGAGATCGACGACGCCGACGATCGGGTGAAGCGTGGTGAAAGGATAGGGCGCGACTTTCGGATGCGCCGCCGAGATTTTCCCGAGCAAGGTCGATTTTCCCGCGTTGGGATATCCGACCAGCGCAGCGTCCGCCATGGTTCTAAGCTCGAAAAGGAAGTGATCTTGTTCGCCCTCGACTCCTTCAGTGTACTGGACGGGCGCGCGATTGCGCGAACTCTTGAAGTGGACATTGCCTTTGCCGCCTGCGCCACCCTGGCAAAGGATGAACTCCTCTCCGTCATGGGTGAGATCAGCGATCTGTAGCGGCGGTCTATGGCCGCCGTCGATTTCGGTCCCGGCGACGGCAGGTATGTCGGTTGCCGTCTCCAGATCGTTCGATCCTCGGCGGTCATAGACCGCCGCTACAGCGCTTCTCGACTCAGTCTCCTCCTGACGCGGAACAGGGGCGTCCGCGCGATACACCACCGTGCCGACCGGCACCTTGACTACCTTCGAAACGGCGGCGCGTCCGTGTTTCTTCTTGCCCTGGCCATGTGCGCCGCTCTTGGCCTTTATGATCGGCTCGTAGAAAAGATTCGAAAGATTATCGGTGTGGACATCCGCGCGGAGAATGACGTCTCCGCCGCGGCCGCCGTCTCCACCATCCGGGCCACCGCGCGGGACGAATTTTTCGCGCCGAAAACTGACGCATCCCCGGCCGCCGTTACCGGCTTGAGCAAAAACTTTGATTCGATCGACAAACATAAGGGGATGGGGATTTCGCGCGTCCTTCGTGCAAAGTGGCATTCTCTGGCGGGCTTGTCATCCCGAGCCGCGCAGACGGCGAGGGACCTCACGCCCGCAGTGGGCCCTCACACAAAAAGATTTACGCCTCGAATGCCGTAAACGCCTCCACGTCTCGCGGAAGCGGCTGAGCGCCTGTGAGGTCCCTCGCCGTCTGCGCGGCTCGGGATGACACCGCTGGTTAGCTGTCCCTATTATTGACGCGAGCGCAGCAGTTGCTCGTAGAGCGCAATGGTTTGGTGCGCAATCGCCGGCCAGCCAAACTTTTCCTCGGCCCGCTTTCGCCCGGCCTGTCCGAACTTCTCACACAGATCCGGGTTGGTGATCAACTGGTTTATTCGCGCCGCCAAATCACGCGCGAACCGAACCGGGTCCCGCGGCTCAAATGGGCTCTCGTTCATTTGATCGATCGGAACCAGAAAACCGGTTTCGCCATCGACCACTACTTCCTTGATTCCCCCCACCGCCGTAGCCACTACCGCGGTCTCGCACGCCATCGCTTCGAGGTTGATGATTCCAAACGGCTCGTAAATGGAAGGGCAGCAAAAAACGGCCGCGTGTGAATACAATTCGCGCACGGTTTGTTTGTCGACCATCTCGTCGATCCACACGATCCCGCGTCGTTTCGCCTTCATCTTCTCGACCACTTCTTTCATTTCCGCGCCGATCTGGGGTGTGTCCGGAGCGCCCGCGCAAAGCACGATCTGGAAACCGGGCTCCATAAATTCGATCGCGCGGACGAGATGAATGATGCCCTTTTGGCGTGTGATGCGTCCGACGAAAAGCAGGAAAGGCTTGTCGCGATCGATCCCGTATTTCGTGAGCGCGGCAGTGGAAGCGGTCTTTCGATATTCCTCGAGATCGATGCCGTTGTAGATCACATGCAGGCGCTCCGGCCGCACATCGAAGAGACGTTCCACATCCGCCTTCGTTTCGCCGGAGACCGCGATCACGGCGTCTGCCATTTCGAGCGCGGTCTTTTCGAGCCAAACCGAGAAGTCATAGCCGCCCCCGAGTTGTTCGCGCTTCCAGGGCCGAAGCGGCTCGAGTGAATGGACCGTGATCACCAGCGGAAGTCCGTAATTTATCTTCGCCAGAATTCCGCCGAAGTGGCTGTACCAGGTATGGCAATGGACGAGGTCCGCTTCGATTCCGGCCGTGTTGAAATCGGTGCAGCGCCGAATTGCGCCAAAGACGGACTGAAGAGGTTTGGGACAGGTGAATTCAGAGACGTCGAGGTCGAATCCTCGGACGGAAAGATTTCCCTGCTCCAGTTGCTGATTCCCGAAACAGCGCACCTCGATCGGCATCGACTTCGCAAGCTCACGCGACAGGTAATCGACATGCACGCCGGCTCCACCGTAAACGTTCGGCGGATATTCGTTCGTAAAGAAGAGCGCCTTCACTCTGTTTTCTTAATCGCGCATAGCCGGAATGGCACGCGCATTTAGTCAATGTAGAGGCCTGATCGAAAGTCCAATAAACGAATTCAGATCGTTGACATGACCGCGACTCGGGCGCGCACCGCCACCTTGTTCAGCGCTTCACCTTCAAGAGCAGGACGGGAATGTCCACCTTGTGCCGAACCTTGTCGGCGGTGCTGCCGTAGAGCAGATCGCTGATGAAGCGATGTCCATGCGTGCTCATCGCGATCAGTTCGACCGGCTCCGCGCGCGCCAGCTTGATGATCTCCTCGGCCGGCTCGCCCATGGCCAGGACGGAGGTGACATCGAATCCTTCCGCCTGCAGTTCGCGCTCGAGATTTGCCAGATAGGCGCGGTCCTCTTTCATTTCTTCGCTTTCCTGCAATTTGAAATTCTCGTAGTTCCGCGCCACCCAGCCATCGGCCACATGCACCAGCATCAGTTTCGAATGGGCGAGCCGGGCGAGCGGCCGGATGTGCTTCAGAATGGTTTGGTCGGTCTCGCGATTTTCCACTGGGACCAGGATCGTTTTATACATGTGAGTTCAGGTCAGCCAACTCCGGAAAGTTTGCACGAGCAGCCAGGCGTTAAGCGAAGCGATCACCACTGCCACGAACCATGCGAGACATTTCACCGTTAGCCCATTCACAAATTCGCCCATCTTCAGCTTGTTACTGGTAAACATGACCAGCGGGAAAACCGCGAAGCTCAACTGCAGACTCAAAACCACCTGGCTCAGCACGAGCAGATTCGTAGTCCCCTTTTCACCGGAGATGACGGTGACAATGATCGCGGGAATGATCGCAATCCCCCGCGTGATCAAACGTCGCAGCCACGGCCGAAGTCGGATGTTTAGAAAACCTTCCATCACGATCTGCCCGGCGAGAGTTCCGGTGAGGGTCGAGTTCTGACCGGAAGCCAGAAGGGCGAGCGCAAAAAGCGTGCTCGCGCCGGTCACGCCGAGAAGGGGCGAAAGAAGTTTGTAGGCGTCCTGGATTTCCGCGACATCGTTGCGGCCACGCGTGTAAAAGGTCGCCGCTGACACGATCAGGATCGCGGCGTTAATGAAAAGGGCGAACATCAACGCCAGCGTGGAATCGATCGTAGCGAACTTGATCGCTTCGCGCTTTCCGGCCGCATTGAGCTCGTAACGGCGCGTCTGCACGATCGAAGAATGGAGATAAAGATTATGCGGCATAACGGTAGCGCCGAGGATGCCGATTGCGATATAAAGCATGCCGGGATCGGTGATGATTTTGGCCGAAGGGATGAACCCCTTAGCAATGCCGAGCAAATCAGGCCGGGAAACGACCAGCTCCCAGGCGAAACAGCCACCAATGACGAAGATCAGCGCGATGACCAGCGACTCGATATAACGGAAGCCTTTGTTCTGGAGAAATAAGACGATCAGGACATCGAGCGCGGTGATGCACACGCCCGCGATAAGCGGAATGTGAAAGAGCAGGTTCAAGGCGATGGCCGACCCGATAATCTCCGCCAGGTCACAAGCGGCGATGGCGAGCTCGCAGATGAACCACAGGAGGAACGAGACCGGCCGGCTGTAATGATCGCGGCAGGCTTGTGCCAGATCGCGCCCCGTCACGATCCCAAGTTTGAGGGAAAGCGCCTGGAGGAGGATGGCCATGAGGTTGGATATCATGATGACCGAAAGGAGCGCGTAATTGTACTTCGAGCCTCCCGCCAGATCCGTGGCCCAATTCCCGGGATCCATGTATCCCACGGCCACAAGAAAGCCCGGACCGGCAAAGGCGAAGAGCTTCCGGAAAAAACCCGCCGAAGACGGGACCACCAGGCTGCGGTGGACTTCCGATAAGCTCGGGAGAGTGGGCTGGGAGTGGAAACCGGCATCCGTGTGCATCGGGCCGGAATCCAATTTAGGCATGGCTAACTTAGTTATCTGTTACTATTAATCTGTCAACCAGAAATGATTTTTTGTTTGACCGAAGGCGCGCCCTGTCCGTTCTTGTCGCTGTGCCCGTCAAGATGACCCCCCCGCGCAGTTCCGCCGCGGTCGAAGATTACCTCGAGCGCATCCTCGAGCTGATCAACACCAAGGGCTACGCGCGCGTGGTCGATATCGCGACCAGCCTCGGCATCTCGCAGGCGAGCGTGACCAACATGGTGCAGCGCCTGGATGGCGAGGGCCTGCTCAAGTACGAGAAGTATCGCGGGCTGGTCCTGACCACCGCGGGGGAAACACTGGCGCGCAATATCGCCCGGCGCCATCAGCTCCTGACCGATTTCCTCAAGCTGCTCGGCGTCGACGCCCGAGTGATCGAGCATGACGTCGAGGGCATGGAACACCACATCAGCCCCGGGACTTTGCGAGCGATCGAGGCGCTGACGAAGCAACTCAAGCGCCGTCCCGCCCTGCTCGCGCGCTTGAGGTAGTTGCTGATTTTCAGCGAGGCCGCGGATTCTCCGGGTAGCGCACGCGTCTCGCGTGTCTGGCGCTGGCGTCTTCGCCAGCGCGCGAGACGCGCGCGCTACCCGGGCGAAAGATTCGCGAGATGAACGCGCAAGGTGGATCGCGCGTCAGACGATCCACCAAAAAGCTTTTCCCTCGGAACCGAACTTCGTCTAATGGCGGGCGATGCCGCGTCGTCCGGAGTTGCTCGTTCTCGCGATGGACATCGGAAGTTCGTCCACCCGCTCCGCGTTATTTGATGAAACGGGGCGCATGTTGCCCAAGACCGACGCGAGCCGCGAGTATGCCGTTGCTTACACTGCAGAAGGAGGGGCGGAGCTTTCCCCGGCCCTTTTGCATCGAGCGGCCGCCGGATGCCTGCGAAAGACATTACAGGCGCGGCGCGCGTCTCCATCGCTGCGAAAGATCCCCATCGCGGGGTTCGGCGCTTCCGCCTTCTGGCACAGTTTGCTTGGGCTCGATCGCAAAGGCCGTCCCATCACGCCGGTCTATACCTGGGCCGATTCACGCTGCACCCGCGACGCAGCTTTGTTGCGCCAGGAATTCGACGAAAGAAAAATCCACGCGCGGACTGGCTGCATGCTGCGCGCTTCTTTTTGGCCCGCCAAATTGCGCTGGCTTCGACGCACGCAAACACGGCTGTTCAAGCGTGTCGCTCGCTGGACTTCACCCGCGGAATGGATTTTCGAAGAATTATTCGGGGCGGATGGATGCAGTCACTCCATGGCGAGCGCCACGGGTCTTTACGATTTCCGAAAGCAACAATGGGATGCCGCGATTTGCGCAGCGTGTGGGATCGAGATCGGACAACTGGGCGACCTGACTGAAGCGACGACCCTGACCCGCTCGGCCTTTCCAGAACTGCGGAAAGCAAACTTCTTCACCGCGATCGGTGATGGGGCCGCGGGGAATCTCGGATGCGGAGCCGATGTCGCCGGCAAGATCGCGATCAACATCGGGACCAGCGCCGCGGTGCGCATGATGTCGAAGCGAGGGAAACGCCGCGAGGACACGCCGCTCGGCCTATTCCGCTACGCCCTGGATCGCGAGCGAACAGTGATCG
>Ga0193744_1000033_pt1 | contig 60680 bp, 31 predicted proteins | sample L1a1metaG_FD_143056 | JGI IMG/M metagenome (GOLD analysis project Ga0193744, IMG submission 143056) | Soil microbial communities from a riparian zone of the East river system, Colorado, United States - L1a1 | ecosystem: Environmental > Terrestrial > Soil > Riparian zone | place: USA: East River...
GAATAGATCTTGAAAAAATTGATCTTGACAGATCAGGTGTTATTTGGGGAAGTGGTATAGGCGGACTAAGATCACTCGAGGTAGAAATAGAAGAATATGTAAGAGGAAATGGAATACCCAGGTTTAATCCTTTTATGATACCTAAAATGATATCCGATATAGCAGCCGGTCATATATCTATAAAATATGGCATGAGAGGTATTAATTATTGTACTACATCTGCCTGTGCATCTTCTTCACATGCTATAGGAAATTCGGCTGACTATATAAGGTTGGGTAAAGCAGATCTTATTATCTGTGGTGGTTCAGAAGCAACAGTGGTAGCTGCAGGTATGGGTGGTTTTAATGCTATGAAGGCACTTTCAGAGAGAAATGATGATTTCGCAACTGCTTCCAGACCTTTTGATAAAGACAGGGACGGATTTGTATTAGGTGAAGGTGCGGGAGCATTGATATTAGAAGATTATGATCATGCTAAGCGGAGAGGAGCTAATATAATAGCAGAGATAGGTGGAAGCGGAATGACAGCTGATGCTTACCATATTACAGCACCCCATCCTGAAGGTCTTTCTGTTATGAATGTAATGAGACTGGCTATTAAAGATGCAGGTTTGAATCTTGAGGATATAGATTATGTGAATGTACATGGTACATCCACACCATTAGGCGATCTTGCAGAGACTAAAGCCATACTGGGAGTATTTGGAGATCATGCTTATAAAATGAATATATCTTCTACCAAATCCATGACGGGACATTTACTGGGAGCAGCGGGTGCTGTAGAAGCTATAGCGGGTATATTGGGCATGGAGTATGGATATATACCGCCTACTATTAACCACTTTACAGATGATCCAGAAATAGACCCTAGGCTGAATTTAACCTTTAATAAATTACAGGAAAGAAAGATAAATGCATTTATAAGTAATACATTTGGATTCGGTGGTCATAATTCCTCAGTAGTAATAAAAAAATTCATTGAGTAGCTTTGCGGTTTATTTATAAAATATATAACTACTTTTTTTCGGACGATAAGAATCTTGCCAGAAAAATAATGTCTATTGCAGGGTTCATACCCAGCGATCTTACCATATTTAAACTAGCCTTTGCTCATAAATCTTCTTCTAATGAGCGGGATTATGCTATAGAAAATAACGAAAGATTAGAATACCTTGGGGATGCAGTTTTAGGTACGATTGTAGCAGAATATCTTTTTAGAAAATACCCCAATGCCAATGAAGGTTTCCTGACTAAGATGCGGTCTAAAATAGTGAAACGTAGTGCTATGAATGAGATTGCAGAAAGCATGGGTCTTGAAATGCTGTTGAGTGAATACAATTCGGCCCGATTAAGTAAAGCTATGCTGGGTAATGCATTAGAAGCTTTAGTAGGTGCTATTTATATTGAAAAGGGTTATGATTATACCCACCGGTATGTCATTAATCGCATACTCCGGAAATATCTTAATATACAGGAATTAGAATCATATGATGATAATTATAAGAGTCAGTTACTGGAATGGTGCCAGAAGAATGGTAAGGAGGTAAGCTATAAAGTACTGAGCAGGTACAAACAAGATAAACGGGACAGGTTTAAAGTAGGTGTTTTTGTGGACGGAGATAAAATAGCTTCTGCTGATGACTATAATAAAAAGTCTGCCGAACAAAGTGCTTCCGAAAATGCTATCAAGATTATGGGGATCAATATTGCTATTGAAGAAACTCCTTAATCTCTCTAAAACCCTATTTTTTATTATTGTAGTTTTATAACTATTGGAAGAACTTATATTTGACCCAGCTTCTCATTCCGGTAACTACAGGAATTAATAATACCAAAGCAATTATACCCATAAAAGGAATCGTAGTCAGGTTTTCCCCGACTAATGGAATAAACAAAATTCCTATGCCTACATAAATAAGTTGCCTGGATACCGGCATAATGTAGGCCCTGTCTTCTTCCTCTTCTTTCATGACTTTGGTAAGAGCAATTATCATGAACAGGATCATAGAAAGGGCAGAACAAAACATCCATTGTATATTATTAGGTAAGACATTGATCAGGTCTAGCATGATTATTTTAAGACAAGCACCTAAAACTCCTAAGGAAGCCAGTAAAGGAAAATGTAATCCGATAAATACTTGCATATACGTATAGCCTTTCTTGGTTTCCTGTTCACTGGTCATATCAAAATACAGGCTCCAGAGTAAAAATGCTATGAGAATTGCCAGGATAAATGCAATCCATGCACCCGCTTGTTTGTCTTTTATTTCTGCTATACAGTTTACAGTTCCTAATATACTTTCGGCCAGCACTATAATAGTAAATAAGCCAAAACGTTCGACAATTGCTGCTGATGCTGAAAATACTTGCCCCCTTTCCCGGGAGACTTTAACAATAGTGCGGAGTTAAATCTAAGACCAGGACAACAGACCAAAGAATCATGGCTGTAGGGGTATCCGTAAAAATGGATGCGATTAATAATGCAAATGCAATACTATAATTTAAGGTATAAAATTTATTAAAAACCCTGTGTGAAGGGTCATATAATCCAACGCTCCACCATAAATAAGTAATGAGAATCTGAACTACTGAAAATGCAATTGCAAATGCCTGGTGATGTCCTTCAAATGCATCTTTAAGGGTAATGGCTACTGCTGCTACAGCCAGCATTTGCCAAAAAGTCATAAGCCTGGTGCGTACACTATCGCTTCCATGCAAATCATAATACTGACTTCCGTTTACCCAGGACCAGAAGATAAGAGAAAAGAGGAGGAAAGAAAATACAGCTACCGACCAGGTCATATGCTCCGACTGATGGTGGGTTAATTGAGCTATGGCAGCTACATAAACCAGGTCATAAAAGAGCTCGAGCCAACTGACTTTTCTTTCATTGGTTCTATCATCAAACTTTTTAGGTGGTCCCCACCAAAGATTGTTGTATTTTAGATTCATAGTTTTCAGTGCCAGTTATGGTACTATATTGAAACTTAATTGTCCTTGTTTGAACTGTTGTAAAAATAACTAAAAGCAAATAGTTTAATTACTATAAACCAGTAAAAAAATGAGTTGTTAAGATTTAAACTAAACTTTTTTAGTTCAATCTTTACAATATAGAATTAAAACTATATTTTTATAAATCATTTAGTATTATATTATTAACTATTAATATAAGGTGTAATATTGATAAATAGTTGAGAATATAAATTGCATAAATTAAATAAGAATCTATTATGGTAAGATATCAATTAATAGCTGGAAGTATCTTTTTATTATTATGCAGTTGTAAACCTGTCTATTATATACCAACAACTCAAAACATACCTTTAATTCACCAAAAGGGACAAATAAATTTAGCAGTAGCCGCAAATAATAAACAAGTGGACCTCAATGCTGCCTATGGAATCATAGAGGGGCTGGCAATACAAATAAATGAAAATATAATATTCTCTCATGAAGGAACGAAAGGAAATGGGAGTTCAGGAAGTCTGTTAGAAGCAGGATTAGGTTTTTTTTATAATATTTCCCCAAGCCTTTTATTTGATACCTACGCGTTGGCGGGCTGGGGTGATATGGAAAATCATTTTTCTAATTATTATTTTGAACATACCACAATTAATGGAAATTTAGCTGCTAAATTTTACCGATTAAGTTTACAGCCTGGCATAAGCTATCATAAAAATTTTAAGTCTATTTCTGGATCGGTTAGATTCTCTAATCTTGAATATTATAATATCGCTGGAGATTTGCTGTATAATACAGAGGATCAGTGGACCTACCTGAACAAGAATAAATCAAACATATTATTGGAACCTGCTTTGACTTTTCGGAACGGATCGGAAAATATTAAATTTCAATTTCAAGCAATGCTTTCATTAAATTTAACCAATTGGGATTTTTATCAGCACAATACCTTTCTTTCTTGGGGTATTTATTTTAATCTTAATTAGACAAACATATCCTTAGCCCAATTTTCTTTTACAATTTGCGGCTGAGATAAGCAAGATGAAAAATTACTTATTATTGAGTCTATTTAAACTTTTATCAAAAACATTTATTTAATAATAAAGAGGTAAACACAACAAAGAGGTTCATATAAAGAGGTGAAGTTAAAATTCGGATGAAACCAAAACTTGTATTTATATGCCTTTCAAATATCAATTAATTATAGCCGGGCTTGTCATTATTCTATCCGCCTGCAGTACTAAATTTTATGTTCCTACCACCCTAAACGTTCCAGTAATACAAGAAAAAGGACAGTGCAATCTGACTATTGCCGGTAATGGTAACCAGCTTGAGGCAAGAGGGGCATATGGTATTTCGGATGCAATAGCACTTCAATTAAACGGCAGTTTTATTTTCCCTAAAGATGAAGACAATGGAGACGGAGGTTCAGGAAATCTAACGGAAGCCGGTGTAGGGTATTATAAAAATATAAGTTCCGATTTCTTATTTGATACATATGCCTTATTTGGAGTCGGTAGTTTGGAAAATCACTTTCCTTCTACCTTACAAGATAACCCGAATACCTCCGGTAATATTTCTGCAGGTATATATAGAGTGGGCCTGCAACCTAGTATTAGTTTCCATAAAAAGTACTTTTCTATAATCGGGTCTGCCAGGATAAGCAGTGTTAATTACTCAAATATTAAAGGTAGTTTGATATTTGATAATGAAGATCAGATAAAGTACCTTGAGGATAATAAATCGAATTTGATTGTAGAACCTGCCCTGACCTTAAGAGCGGGTTTAGAAAACTTAAAACTCCAATTACAACTGGTCAAGAGTTTTAACCTGTCTAATAGTAATTTTAAGCAGGATGATAACTTATTATCGGTAGGGCTTAACTACGATTTAAAATAGATAAATCTATTTATAATACGGCCTTATAAATCAGATTAAAACAATGTAAATCCAAGCTTACAACCTATTATGAAGGTGTTTGCGCTTGGATTGTCATAATTTATATATTTCGAATACCTCCTTGATTCTACTTTACCGGAACCGATATTAAAAGAATATCCAAAATATAAATCCCACCATACTGTTTCTCCTCCTAGTCTCCATCCAAATTTGAACGTTAAAGGCAATATAGTAAAATTGTCAGTAAAAGCTCCTGGCTGTACAGGAATTCCGGGCAGATTAGGGTTTAGGTATTCAACATATGGAATATCTACCTTGGCATTCATTACCTGGTAGGAAATGATAGATCCAAAATAACACCCATCATCTTCTGTATTATTGAAAAAATACTTAGACTCGAAGTCAATTCCATTGCCCGTATAGGTATCCAAACCATAGATATTGTAATCACTGGAATTACTTAATTGCTTTTGATATATATCATCTGTTCCAAACAAATAAAATAACCTGCGATATCCGAGGCTAATACTTATATTATTGATCAGTGTTGTCTCAAAAGCAAAACTAACATTTGATGAATATTCAGACTCTGTAGTAACTTTATCCATATAACTCCCGGTATGAAACCCAAAAACAAAGGATGTTTGTCCGAAAGAATGAACACTAAACAAGCAAGTAAATGTACAAAAAACTAAAGCTAACTTTTTCATGATATTACTTGATTTTTAAGTTTAGCATGTTTATCACATCTACTGAAGGTATAGCAAAACCAATTCCTTCGATGCCATTGGAAACCATCTTCATAGTGATTATTCCAACTATTTCTCCTTTATCATTTATTAATGGTCCACCACTATTTCCAGCATTCATACTCACATCTGTCCGATAAAACTTTCTATCATCTATTACCCGCTTACCACTAATAATACCTTTGGTGACTGTTTGCTCAAAAGAGATATCTGCCGGTGTCCCTATGGCAATTATATCTTCGCCTATTTCTACATCTTCACTGTATAAGTTTAAGGGAGTAAGGTCAGCTGCTTCTACTTTTATGAGTGCCAGATCATTAATTGGGTCATTTTTCAGGACAATGCCTTTTATAGAAAAACCATTATTAAACTTGACATTTACATCTGTATTGTTATTCACTACATGTGAATTAGTGACAATAAAACCATCATTGGAAATTACTACACCACTGCCAAACCCCTTATTAGTTTTGATAGTTACTACTGCTTTTATACAATGGCTTATGAGATTTTTGGTCTTTTCAAAGATTGGTAGGCTGGTTTTACTTATGGCTACTTCTTCGGTTTTAAGTTGCACAGGAGAACTCAATTCTTTTGATGCTATCAGCTCATAGATATTTTCATTAAGAATGTACTCATCAGTTACTTTTTTTAGTAATTCAGAAAATAAATACCTGATCTGTGTGCCAGTATATTTGATATTGGTACTTAGCTTAGATTCTTTAATTATCTCCATATTATGGTTTGGATCCATAAGCTGCCACCTTACTTCTATATTGCCATCACCATCATAACTGCTGCGATTAGTTTTAAGATTGAAACTGAATTTATCCACTATCATTTTGGCATATAATTGCTTTTCAGGTATTATTCTGCCCTGAATACCCGGCGGACTGAACTTATTAGTACCACATTGTAAGGCATCTATCAGGTAGTTATTAAACTCCCCGCAAATATCCTCAGACCAGTTTTCAGCTTTCCCAATAGTCAGGTGTTGCTTTTTTACATTATATCTTTTATTAGTAGCATTTACTTTACCCAGTACTAGCTTATCTTTTATCTTAATATCTAATTGCTGAACATTAATATATAACCTGGAGCTATGTACCAGGCTTGGCTGATTTTTCTTCAGATCGTTTTTGGGTTTAAGCCTTATTAGTTCTGCAGTGTAAGTATCTTTTGGATAATTAAGATAATATTTTGACGGGAGGTCAACTATACATGGAATACACAATAACATTGCATCAGCAAAGAGTACTAAATTGTTTTGCCATGGCCTTATTTCAAGACTATAGTCTTCATAACCTTCCTTTGATAAAGTCAGCTCATATGCATTTTTATTTTCAGGTTTTAGATTATAAGGTGCAGTGCCATAAATCTGGCCATCTACCGTTTTAATTGTGGCACCCGGCGGATTTGACTCTACTATTAAACTGTCCTGGTGTGTTAACAGGATTTTAGCACAACCACTCAGTGTTAATGCCAACAAAGTGCTTATGAACAACTTAAGTATTTTCATACCGGCTTAATTATCAAAATGAATCCTGGCAAATTTGTCATGCGAACTTTCTGTTCCGTACAATATGATGTCCTTTTCACCAAGAGGCATAAAACTAAGTACAGGGTAAAAATGAGTTTTTTCATCATCTTTAGGCAGCTTTACTGCTTCAGTTTTTTTACTCACATTACCCAGGGCATCCACTTTCATATTCACCAGAACTGATTGTTTTTGATTGACCACTTTTTGTATTCCTTCTGCTTTTTTACTAGGTATCAGGTTTTCTTTATGGTCATTAAAAAATATAGAGTAGCTGTCATTTTTATGGTCAAACAAAAGAAAAGAGGCAGGCGTATTTGTTCTCCACTCATGATTACTGGTTGTTACCTGAAACTTAGGTATTACTGTAATCCAATCAAATGTTCCGCTTTCAGAAATCTTAGCAATAATAATATTCTTATAAGTGTATTCCCAGGTTGAACTTGAGGAAGTAATACTCACAGCTCCTATACCCATACCAGGACCTCTACTAGAGGTATGTATTTGCATGTCATACTCCTCAGCTATCATGGTACTACCTCCATCTGCTCGAGGAATAAGATCCCTAATCTCAAATGTGTAACCTACCTTCTTACCTTCCTCTATTTTTTTAAGTGCCTTTTCTCCTTTAGAACCCTTCATTCCGGCGGTATAGGTCTCTTTTGGAAATTCTTTATAGTTCTTGCTTTTTATTTCAGCAGAAGCTATATCTAGTGAAGCATAAAATATTCCTCTGGGAATGCCTAAGCGGTCTTTGTCAGTATTTATGTCAGAATAAATACCCGTCACGATGACTTCTCCTTTTTTATTTGAATTAAGTTTTAATTCTGTTACTGCTTTGTCGTCAAGATTGAAAGAAATATCTTTATAATTGCTGATATCTGGACCCATTGCATAGATATGATAATCATAATTAAGTTTACCGTCTATCACATCCTTATCATTCTTTTTTGCATTTTTATATACTTTGGCAACCAGTAGGAAATTAGAAGCAGGATCAATATAAGTATGGAATACTTTATCATTAGTTTCTTTTCCGATTATAGGCAAAGTGGCAGTTTTGGACCATATTTTTTCAAACTTTGCATTTAATACACTAACAGTAGCCACTACATTCTCTTTTTTTGCTGTTTCGTGCTGATCATATACAGCAATAAAATTATTTTCTTTATTTTCAGAGATAGTCACATGGTCATCTTCTCTCTTACTTTCTTTTAAATAATCTACTGAGAAAATCAGTTTTTTGTTTTCTGAAGGCTCCAGGGTAGTTTTATTTACACTTTCCAAATAATAGTTAATTTGTTTAGTGGAAGATATTTTTTCTTTTTCCAGAATATAAATCTCAGATCCAAAATCTATTAATCTCATTTGTTTGTTGGAGCTAGCCTTTTTATCCAATGCTTTAGTTCGAATTACTTTACCATCAACCAGATTTAGTTTATTATCAAACTTACTTATATAGGAGGTAGAAAAGCCCAATATGTCCTTATTGGTAGAGGCTGTAAAGAAACTCCCGTTATCATAAAGTAACATATCTGTGGGGAAATCACCTTTTAACTTTACATCTGGTCCCCATTCAAAAGAATAATCATTTGATTTTAATTTGCCCCCTGTTTTTTGGGCAAATATTGAATTAGACAAGCAAATGCAAAATAGTAATAATAACAAATAGGGTTTAGGGAATGTCATGAGATTTGTGTTTTTAAGAATGTAGTCTACGTTAAGAAATCCAATAAGTTATGATAAAGATATTATTATTTATTTTATATCAAAAATAATTTCATAAATAATTTGAATGATTAGTAATGTTGAATTTTTAAAATTTAAAATTTAAATGTCTGTTGGAATTACATTACTGTAAATATTTGAAGTATCAATAACTAAATAAGATTTGGTTTTTCAATCGATCGGCATATCAACTTATTAAAATCGGCAATAAGCAAGTACAAAGCATTTTTATGTGCAGACAAGAAATCAAATTAATACACTACTGTTTCCAGTTTTATTTTCAGGGAATAATCTTTAAATGGCAACTTACTGGCAAGCTACAGGCAAGTTACAGGCAAGTTACTGGCAAGTTAGAATTCTAACTTGCCAGTAACTTGCCTGTAACTTGCCTGTTAAACGCCTATAACTTGCCATATGAGGTATACATAATTAGGACAATATTGAATAAAGCTGTATATCCGGCGAGAATTGAAGTCTTGGTATCAAATGAATTTCTAACTTTGTATCAGTTATTTTAATAGTAATTAAACGCATATATATTTGAGTAACAGGCTTATTACGGAGACCAGTCCTTATCTGCTTCAACATGCTTACAATCCAGTAGACTGGTATGCCTGGCGTTCTGAGGCATTTTTAAAAGCTCAGGCTGAAGACAAACTCATATTGGTAAGTATAGGATATTCTACCTGTCATTGGTGCCATGTTATGGAACACGAATCTTTTGAAGATGAAGAAGTAGCAAGTATAATGAATGAATTGTTTGTTTGCATTAAGGTAGACAGAGAAGAAAGACCTGATGTAGATATGATCTATATGGATGCAGTACAAATGATCAGTGGTTCTGGAGGCTGGCCATTAAATTGTTTTCTTTTGCCGGATGGAACACCCATTTATGGGGGCACTTATTTTCCGCCTGAGGAAAGGTATGGCAGACCCTCCTGGAGACAATTACTTTTAAATATAGCTAAGTCTTACCAAAACCAAAGGTCAGATGTAATTGAACAGGCACAAAGATTAAAAGCAGCCATACAAAATAATGAAAAGCGCTTTATATCGAATTTACCTATAGATGAAACAAACTCAGTTTTGTTAGATATTAGCAAGCTCTATAATTCTTTACATCAGAATTTTGATACCAGGAATGGTGGCTTTGGAGGAGCACCCAAGTTTCCACAAACTCCCTCTATTGACCTTCTTTACACTATATACTATTATACAAATGATCAGCAAGCCTTAGGTCATGCTTCCCTTTCATTGAACAAAATGATATCAGGGGGTATTTATGACCAGCTAAGAGGAGGTTTTGCCAGGTATGCAACTGATGCAGCTTGGTTAGTACCCCATTTTGAGAAGATGCTATATGATAATGCTTTAATACTGCGAAGCCTGGCTGATGGATATAGACTAACCTGCAGTAACAAATTTAAAAAGGCAATTCTTGAAACACTGGGATTTATAGATGCTGAAATGACCCACTTTCAAGGAGGATTTTATACAGCCCTGGATGCAGATTCTGAAGGAATAGAAGGCAAGTTTTATGTCTGGTATAAGGAAGAAATAGATATTCTACTGGGACCGGATAGTAAATTATTTTGTGAGGTTTATAATATAACTGAAAAAGGAAACTGGGAAGAAGTAAATATATTATACCTACCTCTGGAAATAGAAGAGTATTGTAGGATATATTCACTTGAACCAGAGCAGATATATAATAAGATAGAGTCCTGTAAACAAATCCTACTCGCTGAAAGAAATAAAAGAATACATCCGGGCCTTGATGATAAAATATTGATGGGTTGGAACGCCCTAATGATAACCGGATTGTCAGAGGCTGGTCAGGCATTGGGAGATGCTCAATTTAATAATAGAGCAGTCATTAATTACAACAAGGGTATCGAATATTTTAAAACTAAAGATTATTGGTATCGCAGTTATAAAGATGGTAAACAATCGTATCAGGCGATGCTGGATGACTATGCCTATTGGATCGAAGCTTGCGTTAGTTTACACCAGGCTACCCAAGATATATTATATATAAGTGATGCAGAAGACATGTTAGAATATGTTCATAAACATTTCTATGATGAAACGGATGGATATTTCTATTATACATCAGAAGATCAAACAGATATCATTATCAGGAAGAAAGAATTATTTGATAATGCAACTCCATCAGCCAATGCAGTATTGTGCAGGATGTTTTATTTCATGGGTGTCCTAAAAGATAATAAAAGATACCTCAATATATCTGAAAGAATGATACAGGGTATGGAGAAGTCCATTATTTTATATCCTACTAGTTTTGGTTATTGGGCAAAGAATCTGGTCATTATGAATAAAGGAATTGAGGAAATAGTTATTACAGGGAAGGATAAATTGACAGTAACTAAAGAAGTATTAAAGCTATATTCTCCATTCAGAATTGTAATAAGCGGGGACTCAAAAGTTAAAGAATGGCCGATGTTGATAGGAAAAGATGAAACTGACGAAACTTTAATATATTTTTGTAAAGAATATAAATGTCAGGAACCCGTTCATAATTTAAATGAATTGATAGAATTAATGAACGAACGAATTAATAATGCTTTGTAGATATTTACATATAGTCCTGTTGATTTCAATTGCAAGCTTAAGCGTGAAGGCGCAGCAGCCAGGACAGTATAGTTTTTATTTTCTGGATAAGTTTATATTTAATCCGGCTTATGCAGGACTTGATAATTCATTTTCGGGACTTATATTAGCAAGGGGGCAATGGACAGGACTTAATGGATCACCGGTGCAGGAAAACATTTCGTTTCATTTTCCATTACACAACATCGGGGGAGGCGTCGGTCTAAATATAGAAAATGAGAAGTTAGGATTGGAACAAAATTTAAATGCATCCGTATCTTATTCACAGCACATAAGAGTATCACAATCATCAGTACTATCACTTGGACTAAGAGGCTCCTTATTGAATAAAAAATTTGACGGGAGCTCAGCTACTACACCAGATGGAGAATATCCAGCAGGAGGAAATCCAGATCATAAAGATGATTATGTCCCCACTACTGCGGTAAGTTCCTCTACTTATAATGCCAGTGCCGGTGTATATTTTAAAGCAAGACAATTTGAAGCCGGAATAGGTGTTGAAAGCTTTTTACCAACAAAATGGAAATTTGTTAGTAATACTGATGTAATTATTGCAGTTAAATCATATTACTTTATTAATTTTGCATATACATTTGAAATAAATGACGGTTTTGATTTATCAATCAACGGATTAGTTAAATCGAATACAACCCAATGGCAAACAGATATATCGACATTTATGAATCTGTACGATAATTTTTTTGTGGGTATTGCGTTTAGAGGATATAACAGTAGCACATTTGATGCAATTTCCTGGCTGGGTGGTTATCGATTAAGTGAAGGCTTAAAGATGGTGCTAGCTTATGATCAAGGACTATCTTCTCTAAAGCATGTAAATAACGGAACATTTGAATTCGGGCTTCAATATATGTGGGGCGAAAAGTACTTAAAAGGAAAATTACCGGTAATAATTTTTAATCCAAGATATTAAAAATTTGGTAAGCTGGTATTTCAGGATTGGTTAAACAGAATAAAAATAAATAAAATTGATAATGGGGAAATTATATTCTGATTTTCCTGATATCAAATGTTAAAATTAAAGAATGTATAGGGGTAGACTAATAATTTTTTTTTGGAAAAATATATTATAAGTCTATCTTTACGATCTCTTTGTTAAAAAACAGTTAATTTAATTAGTTAGGAAAACTCGGGTGGAACAAATGAAAAAACTATTAAAACCCTTTATTGTATTGTCAGCTATTGTTGTGCTAGCTGCATGCGGGCGAAAAGAAAACGGACAACTTATTGGCGTTTTTGACCGACCAACATGGAAAAACATTAATCCATATGGTATGGTTTATGTCCCATCTGGTACGTTTACTATCGGTCAAAGTGATGAAGATATAAGAAGAACTTATATCCAGCGTCCAAAAACAATTTCTATCCAGGGTTTCTGGATGGATGAAACAGAAATCACTAACAATGAATACCGCCAATTTGTTTATTGGGTTAAGGATTCATTGGCTCACACCAAACTCGATCAGTTTCTTGAAGGTGAGGATGGTACCCAAAGAGTAGATTGGGAACAAGAAATTGACTGGACAGATGAAACACTTGCTGATATGTATTATCAGGGAGATGATAAATTTGCCGGTAAGAAAGAAATTAATGTTGGAAATCTTGAGTACAACTACGAATGGTTAGACTGGCAGGCAGCAGCTCATGATCGTGGAAGATCTCCAAGAACTAAATTCATTAAACGTGAAAAGGCAAAAATCTATCCGGATACAATGGTATGGATCAGGGATTTTGCTTATTCATATAATGAGCCATTTACAAGAAACTATTTCTGGCACCCGGCATTTGATGATTATCCTGTAGTAGGAGTTAACTGGAACATGGCAAATGCATTTTGCTATTGGAGAACCAAACTATGGAATGAATACCGTGGTAGCAAAAAAGGTGAAGTAAATTCTGAAGATTTCAGATTACCAACCGAAGATGAGTGGGAGTATGCAGCTAGAGGTGGAAGATCAGAAGCTCCATATCCTTGGGGTGCTTATTATACAAGAAACTCTAAAGGTTGTTTATTAGCAAACTTTAAACCAGGAAGAGGAAACTATCCTGAGGATGGTGGACTTTATACAGTGAAAGCTGATGCTTATTTCCCCAACGATTATGGCTTACGTAATATGGCAGGAAATGTATCTGAATGGACTTCTTCATTCTATACTGAAAATGCACAGTCATTCATACATGACTTGAATCCTGATATCAGGTATGATGCAAAACCGGATGATGCTATTGCAAACAAAAGAAAAGTTATCAGAGGTGGTTCATGGAAAGATGTTGCTTATTTCATTCAGACAAGTACACGTCATTTCGAGTTTCAAGATAGTACAAAATCATATGTAGGATTTCGTTGTGCTCTTACCTTCTTAGGTAGATCAATTAATGATTTCTAGAAAAATAATAAATAGGGTAACTTCTGGGTTACCCTATCTGTAATCGATAATAAACAATTTTTTAATTCTCATTTGGAATAAAATTATTAACTAACCAAAATTAAGTTGGCAATGAGCTTCACTAAAACCAAAGGTTTCAAGTATTTTAAGAATTTCGTAATCGGGATAGGTGCATCAGTAGTATTAATGGGTGCATTATTTAAACTCGAAAGTTGGGAAGGTGCTTCCCAAATGTTGATTCTCGGATTAACAGTTGAAGCAATAATATTCTTATTTCTAGGTATTCTAGGTCCGGAAAAAGATTACTATTGGGAAAAATTATACCCGGGTCTTGATGATTATCATTCTCATATTCCCGCTCTTTCAGTAAGTGAAGCTGTACCTCAATTAAATGGTCAGGTAGTTGAAGGAAGATTAGGTGGTATGTTAGAAGAATTACAATCTATGTCAAAAAGCTTAGGTTCTTTAAAGGCTTTACAAGAAGCTGATTTCTCTGGTACAGCTGACCAGGTTAAATCAATGAGTAACTTCTATGCTAAACTTAACAGTGCAATGGCAGAGTTAAGTTCTTCAGTAGAAGATACTAAACAGTACAAAGAACAATTAGCTACTTTGAACAAAAACTTAGGCTCATTAAATTCAGTATATGGAAATATGTTGAATGCTATGGCTAGTATTGGAAAGAGCTAATACAAAGGTTGAAATCAGATTGTTAAACAGTTAAAGACTAATAAATTATGTCAATACCTAAGGAACCCCGGCAGTTGATGATCAACCTGATGTATTTGGTGTTAACAGCACTACTTGCGTTGAACGTATCTGCCGAAGTAATGAATGCCTTTTTTACCTTGAATAAAGGTATACAAAGTAGTAATAAAATTGTAGATGTAAATAATGATGCTATTAAGCAAGCAATTAATAAGCAAGCTGAAGCATATAAAAACCCAATAAACGAACAGTATAAGGTGAATGCTGAAAAGACTATTGTGTTAACTAAGGAATTTAATGACTATATTGAAGGAATTAGGAAAATGATATTTGATGCAGCAGGTGGACCTTCAGACAAGGATCCTTTAAGACCAAGAATGGAAAAGGATAAAGACATTACTACTCGTTTGTTGGTGTATGATAATCGTAAACAGAAGGATGGTGTTGGAGTGGAATTGGAGAAAAAGATCAGAACCCTAAGAAATGAATTATCAAAAATGTGTGATAATGATCCAGGGACTTTGAAATCAATTTCATTAGATATTGAAGAACTGCCTAAAAATACTGATAAGAAAAACTGGGCAGATTTTAAATTCAGACAAATGCCTGTAGCTGCTGTGTTTCCAATGTTATCTAAAATAGAAGCTGATGCAAAAACTTCTTCTACTGCTATTCTTAACTATATCAATACCAAAGTAGGTGGAACTGAAATGAAATTTGATAAATTTAAAGTGGCTTTAGCCCCTAAGACCGGATATGTAATTAAAGGTGAAAAGTTTGAAGCTGATGTTTACCTAGCTGCTTTTAGTTCTAATCCTGGTTCTGGTGTAACCATAACTGTAAATGGAAGAGGATTACCAGTAAAAGAGGGTGTGGCCAATTATTCAACTATTGCTAGTAGTATTGGTAAACAAACAGTAAAGGCTTCTGCTTCTATTAAAAATCCCCTAACTGGTGAAGTTAAGACTGTTACTACAGATTTTGATTATGAAGTTGGTGAAAGATCAGTTGCAGTTTCTGCTGATAAGATGAACGTATTCTATATTGGTGTTGATAATCCTGTTTCAGTTTCTGCTGCAGGTGTTAATTCTACTAAATTGAATGTAGGTGTATCTGGTGCAGGTGGCGGATCCATTACAAAAAGTGGTTCCAATAGCTATATTGTAAAAGTTTCTAAGCCAACAGCATTGGGTGAATTCTGTTATGTTACTGCTAACGCAGAAGGCTTATCAGATAAAAAACCTTTCCGTGTAAAAAGAATACCCGATCCGGTTGCTCGTTTAAGTAGTAAACAATCAGGCTCAATGGGTACTGGAGAATTTAAGGCACAAGGTGGTGTTGGAGCTTTTCTTGACAACTTTGACTTCGATGCTAAATGTACTGTGGTTGCTTTTACTTTGGTACGTGTACCAAAACGTCAGGATGCAATCAGAGAGGCTAATGAAGGTCCTCGTTATACCGGTAAATGTCGTGGATTAGTAGATCTTTGTAAACCAGGGGATGTGTATTATTTTGAAGATGTGAAAGCAAGATGCCCGGGCGATGCTGTTTCTAGACCTATTAACCCTCTTGTATTTTCAATTAAATAAATTTAAATTAATAACATGAAGTTCATTTGTAGAGTTTCTTTAATGCTTCTTTGTTTTATGAGTGCACAATTGGCATTCGGGCAAGAGCCAGAAACTATAAAAACGGAATCTAGTACACCTGTGACACCACCACTTGATGATGTTGTCGAAAGAACATTGAATCTTGACAAACGTGTGCTTAAGTATGATACTCCACGAGAAGCTGATCTTATGTGGGAAAAAAGAATCTGGAGAATTATTGATCTTCGTGAGAAAATGAATTTTCCTTTTACTTATCCTGAAGAACTTTTTGTAGGTATCATATTAAAAGGTGCTAAAGAAGGTAGAATTCAAACTTATCAAACTGTTGATGATAAATTTACTACTCCTCTTACTCCTGCAGAGTTAGAAAATAAGTTAGTAAAAATTGATACAGTTCCTACTTTTGATCCTGAGACGTATGAAGAAAAGATTTCAATCGTAAAGAATGAAATCAATGAAGCTAACTTCAAACGTCTTCGTATTAAAGAGATCTGGTATTTTGATTCAGAGACTTCTACCATGAATGTAAGAATACTGGGTATAGCACCTGTTAGAGATGTATTGGATGATAACGGAAACTTCAAATATGAAGATGTAATGTTCTGGGTATATTATCCAAATATCAGGGAAGAACTTGCTAAACATAGAGTATTCATGGAAGGAAATGACGCGTCACCGCTTACATGGGAAGACTTTATGGAAATGAGATTTTTCTCTAGCTATATCTTTAAAGAATCTAACGTTAAAGATAATCGTTTGCCAGATTACCTGACAGGCGTTGATATGCTAATGGAAGGTGAAAGAATTAAAGCAGATATATTTAACTGGGAACACGACTTGTGGCAGTATTAATAAATAATCTGTAAAGAATATAAAAGGGCCCGGAACTTAATTGTTTCGGCCCTTTTTTGTTTACCCCCAATAGGTCTTTCAATAGATAATATGTTTCAATAATTAAAATCGGATTATGAATATAATAAATACATTAGTTTTAAAGTTTATTATTTATACTTAGTACCATGTTTTGATTTATCTTTCTTAAGCAATAACTATTTATTTATGCTTAGAATCTTTTCTCATTGGAAGTTAATGATTAGTCTACTATTTTTGGGGGCTACTGCATTGCTTTCTTTTAAGGAACCTACTGACTTAAGAAATACTTATGAGACTTTAAATACTGGACTTATTTCATGTAATAATAGGTTAGATAACTTAAATCAGAATTATATTCTTGAAATAGAAAAACAAGCAAATGCATATCGAAATAATGTAAATATAACATACCTAAACCATGCTCAAATTGCATTACATTCTGCAAGTGTTTTTAGTAAATATATTGATAGTTTAATTTTAAAGATTCAGGATGCAACAGCCGGTGTAAATAGAACTAATTTATTACATCTAACTGATAAAGAGGAAGAGGAAATATTAAAAAAACAACTGACATTTCAAACAGGAAGCAAAAGAAATGATCTTAGATCTGATATTGCAAATAGGTTAAGTGGAATTAGATATGTATTAAGTCTTTTATGTGATAATGATCCAGTAACAATACGAATATTAAACTCTAGTCTTTATAATAATTCAATCAATGGATATAATAATAATGGGGATATATTAAATGATCAATTATCAACACCTGCTTTTACTTTAATCTTAAGAAAATATAAGTTAGATGCTAAGACAGCTACGAACGCTGTTTTATTATATATTAATTCCAAAGTTGGAGGAGGTGAATGTATATGTTTTGATCAGCAAAAAATAGCATTACTTCCAAAAACAGGATATGTTAATGAAGGTGAGGCATTTGAAGCAGACTTATTTCTTGCTGCTTTCAGTTCTAATCCTGGATCAGGAGTGAAAATATTGGTTAATAATGATATTTTATATTTAAAAGATGGTGTTGCCAATTTTGTTGATAAGCCTAAAGAGTATGGTAAGCATTTATTGAATATTTATGCAACTATTATTAACCCTTCTACTAGGAAAATGGAAGTTTTGAAAAACACCTTTAAATATGAAGTATTTGATAGATCCATTTCGGTGAACTCTGATAAAACTAGGGTTTTATATATTGGTATTAATAACCCAATATCAGTTTCAATCCCCGGCATTAAAGCAGACGACTTAACTGTGCAGATTTCTGGGTATGGAAAAAGCACTTTAGTGAAAGTAACTAATACAAATTATATAATAAGGGTAAAAGAGGAAACAAGGCCAGGAGAGTATTGTGTACTAAATATAAAGTCTAAAGAGGTTTCAAAGAGAATAAGGTTTATTGTAAAACGCATACCTGACCCGGTAATACATATTGATAAAGCACAAAATTATGAAATGGATCATAATGACTTTAGAACTCAAAATATACAGTTGACCTATTTAAATGATTCAGCCTTAACCAACCAATGCAAGCTAAAAGAATTTACGTTGGTTAGGATGAGTAATCTGAAAATAGCAGAAAGAGAAGTCAATGTTGGCTCAGTATATAATGCAAAATGTCAAAGTTTGATTAATAGCTGTAAAGAAGGGGATATTTATTATTATAGTGGGGTAAAGGCAAATTGCCCTGGAGATAGAATTGACCGAATATTAAATCCATTGATATTAACAATTAAATAAGCTTTTATTGTATATCAAATTATGATACTAAAAGAGAACAGCATTATTTCGAAGCTTATAAATTTATATAAGAAGGAGCAAGCATTCATCTATTGTATTGGCTTCTTGTTTCTTGCTATAATACTTAGGTTTAAATCGTACGGGGATAGATTAGATAGTATTTATGCTATTCAAAATAGCTTTAAAAATTCTTTACAAATTATTGATTTATATAATTATGATATTAAAAAAGTTATTGATAAAGTGGCAGATGGGTATAAAAGCATAAATAATGAAAGTTGCAGGTTAAGGGCTACAAAGCTTGAATATCTTGAAAAGGATTTTAATGAATTTATCTGGAACATTCAAAAGAATATTTTTGATGCAGCAGGTGGGGTATCAGATGTAGATCGAACTAAATCAGTAAATGATCATGATAAATATATAGTTGGAAAGTTAATGGGAATTAATAATCCCAATAATACTGGTACGAAAGGATTTGAATTGGAGCAAAGGATAAAAGAATTTAGAGCTAAGTTAATAGAGCTTAGTGATAATGATTCAATTGTAATTAAAGGAGTCCCTTTAAATATAGATCAAATACCTTCTAATGAAAATAATAAAGACAGGGTTTATAATAAATTTAGAAATATACCAGTTGTAGCTGCTTTCCCTTTATTATCAAAAGTAGCAATGGATGCCAAATTATCTGTTTCTTTAGTTATGGAGTACTTAACAGGTAAAGTAAAAACAAATAAAATAGTTTTTGATAAATATGCAGTATGTATTGCACCAAGGTCGGGTAGTGTAATAAAGGGAGAAAAGTTTGAAGCAGATATTTACATTGCAAGTTATACATCCAAACCCCCCGAGAATACTAGCTTTTCGATCAATAATGTTTCATTGCCTATTATTAATGGTGTAACGAAATATAGTAAAATAATGGAAATGTCTGGAATTAATACTGTAAAGGCTCAAGCTAATTTTAAAAATAACTTTACTGGGGAAGAAAAAACAGTATCTACAAATTTTGATTTTGAGGTAGGTAATAATGCAAATCTTGTAAGTACTGATCAAAAAGATATTCTTTATATCGGTATTGACAATCCAATATTTATAAGTCCTATAGGTATTGATCCTAATAAAGTAAAATTGAATATATCTGGTCAGAAAGGTGCTTCCTTTAAAAAGATTGATTTTAATCATTATAAAGTTAAAGTAATAGAGGAAACTAAAGAAGGTGAATATTTCTATATAACTGCAAGTGGAAAAGGCTATTCTGATAAGAAAGCTTTTATAATTAAGCATTTACCGGATCCTCAAACTCGTCTGGGGAAATTAAAGAGTGGACAGGTTCGAGGTAAAGACTTTAAATCCTATACCCATATAAATGCTATACTGCAAGATTTTGAGTATGATGTTAAATGCAAGGTAACTGGCTTTAACATGATTAGAATACCTCAGGAAAAGCAATTAGTAAAACTTACAAATGAGGGGTCAGTTTATAATTCTGGGTGTAAGGATTTGGCAAAACAGGCAATACCTGGAGATGTATATTGCTTTGAGAAAGTAAAAGCTAGATGTCCGGGTGATCAGACTGATCGTAATATTTCACCTATGGTGTTTAACATTAAGTAATTCTGTAGGTTTTATTTCTTCACTGTTACCTTTCAATACATATACTCATAAGCCGAATGCATACTGTCATGCTCTGTAGCAAACTCAATAAGACTTTTAAAAAATGGATCTTTATCTAGTGTAATACTATCACCTACCAATGCTAAATGATACTTTGCCCGAGTCATTGCCACATTCATCCTTCTGTAGTCTTTTAAGAAACCTATGTCGTTTTTATGGTTTGATCTTACCAGGCTTATTATAACTATATCGCTTTCCTGTCCCTGGTAGGCATCAATACTATTAACTCTTATGGGATATTTGGAGAGTTTACTATCAGTTTCTAACTCTGACTGAATGTACCTTACTTGAGCACGGTAGGGTGTTATAATTACTATAGTGTTAATATCTGGGTTAATACCTTTTTCTATTAATTGCAATAAGTGTTCTCTGATAATGAAGTATTCTCCTTCATTATATCTGCTCAGATACATTTCTTTTTTGAGGTCCTCTGCTATTTGTTCTTCAAAACCGGTGCCAGCTGTGTCTATGAATACAAGGGGTTTTATATCAGGATTCAATACTCTTTTTGTAACTACTTCTGCTGTTTCCAGGTAATTATCATAAAAGTAATAATTGGAGAATGCCGCTATGGCTGTCAACATCCTGTACTGTATTTTTAGTATTTTGATAGGGTAGTCTAAAGCTATATATCTTTCTAAAAGCGTTATATCCAATCCTTTCTTTTTAGCTTCGGTTGATTTTACTGTTGGTGGTAATTGTAGAGGATCACCGGTCATGATAATTCTCTTTGCTTTGAGGAATGCTATCCAACAGGCTGGTTCCATTGCCTGTGATGCTTCATCCAGGAATACTGTTGAAAATATCTTTCCGTTTAATTCCTGGTTGGCACTGGAAGTAAGGGTAGTGGCAATCACCTGGGTATTATCCAGTATTTCTGAAACTATCCTGTCTTCAATATCCCTGGCCCACATTTCCAGGTCTTTAGCTTCTTTCTTAAGCTTTTGTCTCTCCATTCTGACATTAGCATTGAATACTCTTTTAAACTTAAAAGCTTCTTTCCTTATAGACGCAGCCTCAATCTTTATCTTCTTGATGTTATTGTACTCATGGTGCGATTCTACCATGGCATCTAAGGTATGACTCAATATGGTTTCATCTATCCTTGAGATATTTCCAACCCTTACTACACTCACTCCCGCATTGACCAATCTGTCTACCAAAATATCTACTGAAATATTACTGGGTCCGGTAACTAATACTTGCTTTTCTTTTAATAGGGTTGCTTTAATAGTTTGAACCAGGGTAGTTGTCTTTCCCGTACCAGGTGGTCCATGTACCACGCCAATATCATTACAGCTAAGTATATAGTTGAGGGCTTCATTCTGGGAGGCATTTAGTGGAGCAATTTCAATGGGATGTTCTTTTCTGAATCCTGGTTGTTTAATACCTGCAAATATCTCCTTGAAGTTTATTATGTTCTCATCCTTACTGGATATGACATCATCCAATGCTTTCTCCATTACCTTATAGGATCGTTCATCGAAATCCAGTTCTATACCCAATACTGAATTGCCGATCCATTCAGGCAGGTCTTTACTATTCAGTATTAGTTTGATATTGGTCTTGCCTAATGAATACACACTGGCTTTGATTTCTGTCTTTTCATAGTCTTTGTCAGTGGTGTAGAATAATACAGGTCTGCCTGGTAATAACTGATTGGGGTGATTGGTAATCTTTGTCTTTTCCAGCAAGACATAAACTCTTCCTCCTAAAGTATAACCTGTACTCATTACTTTCACAGGCTGCCACACATATCCGCTTTCCAGTTTTTGTTGCAAGGTAAGACCATCCAGGTAGTTCTTATGCTGGGTAAAGTCTTCCTCTTTCTCTATTTTTAGAAGCTCTTTTAAACGGTAATAATGGTCATTTATCGTATTCATTGTCTTATTTGAAAAAGCCTGGTTGGGGAGAGAATAGGTCGCTTGATTATCTCATAGAGCATTGTGAAAAGTACAATACTATATTCAATGCCCACTAAAACTAGTTCTTCATGATAGGCTCCGACTTTGTAATTTGCATAACTAAGTATAATCAATCCTGACCAAACTAAGGGATAAAGATAGCCAGTAAATGAAGATAGTAATACCAGGGTAATAACATACCAGGGGTGAACCGTAGTGGCTAAAAATAAATAGGATGTGAACATCAGCAACATGGCCAGATAGGGTAGTTTGTCTTTTCTTTTTAAATAAGCTATGACCAGGCACAAGATCAAAGTTATTATACCGAGTATGGGTCCTACTGTATGTATTGGGTTGTATCCTTTTATGGCAGTCCCGACCCATCTAACTACATAATATACAGAAGCATTAAACTCGAAGTTCTGAAAGTAGAGATCAATACTGTCAAAAATATTGGGGCATAGTAATATGAAATACCAAAGGGGTATATTGAATAGCATGATCCAAAGATATAAACTCCTGTTTTTTTTGTCTTCCTCCCTAAATAGCCATATGGGCAGAAAGATAGCCGTTACCATTTTAGAGGCTATACCTAGTGACCAATATATAGCAGAGCTCATTTGTTTAGATCTGGTATGTAAATAATACAATGCAATAATAAAGAAAGCAATCATAGCTCCTTCAAAGTGGACATTACCAAATATTTCTATAACTACCAGCGGATTTAATACATAAATAAACACCCTGTTCCTGTTCCATTGATGATAATCCAAGAGTTTTATCAGGTAATATACACCAACAAAATCTATTATTAAGAGAAATAGTTTGATAAGTATGGTTGAACCGATAATACCATCAGGACAAATAAGAACTGATATGTAAAAGATTAATTGACATACTGCAGGATATATGGTGTAATGCCCGGTTGAGTTCAGGTGCTTATATAAATCAGGACTAAAACCGCTAAGTTGTGGATATAGTTTAATGACTTCTGCTGGTGTATAGGAAAAGGCATGTATGCCATAATACCAACACTGTCCATCCCAAATGAAGCGGTAGATATCATCTGATAGTTTAGGGAAGGCAAATAATAAAGCAAGTCTAACCAATATAGCTACAGCAAGAATAGTTTTGAAAGAGCTAGTACCACTTATTTTCAGCAATGTTGCATAAGCTAAAAAGCCTATTCCAAATAAACTAAACAATAACACAGTCTGTGTTCTCTCAATCTGAAACCCTATAAATAATAAACTACCTGCCCAAATAAGCAACAGGATAAATAAAAGGCTTCTTCCTTTTCTTATAACATTCATTTAACTGAGCTATCTTTTAATGAAAAATACCCGATCAGGCTAAATCCCACAAACAATAATAAATGAAAGACTATGTAAGTGTAATTGTGCATGACAAGGCCTAAGAAAATGCCTATCAAGTAATATGCTGCCATTACTAATTCGACCTTAGTAGAGAAACTCACTTGGGAAGAATAATTTGACTGGTTTTGAAATGTAGCTTTCTTATCTATAATATTATACTTGGGTGTCCTGATAAATGCAGTAGTTTTTCTCCTGAATCCTTCCAATACAGCTATACTGTTATGATAAGATAGTCCCATAGATAAAGATAGAAATAAAGGAAACTGGATTAAAAACTTAAGGTATTGAGCTATTGTTGCCCCCTGATTTGTTCTTTTATTAAAATTAGCTACGATGTAGACTAGGAAAATACTGACCCAACTACTGAGGAATATCCCAATCCACTTTGATTGTTGTTCCTCGTAGTTAAAGAAAAATACTAAGGGTACAGATAATAACCCGGCAAGGAATATCAATAAAAATATACTAGAGTTTAATAAGTGCAAACTGGCATGTATCTTTTGGTTGAATCTAAGATCGGAATGCCATATCCTACTGAATAACTTTCGAGCACATTCTGCTCCCCCTTTCATCCACCTGAATTGCTGCGACTTTAAGCCATTCATTTCTACTGGTAGTTCAGCCGGTGAGCTAAGTGATTCTATATATAAGACTTTCCAACCCTTTAACTGTGCCCGGTAGCTGAGGTCCAGATCTTCAGTGAGTGTATCGGTATGCCAGCCACCTGCATCATTAATGGCTTCTTTTCTCCAGATACCGGCTGTTCCATTAAACTGTAATAAATAGTCAGCAAACATTCTACCTGTTTGTTCAATGGTAAAATGCACATTGAGCTGAATAGCCTGTAACCTTGTTATCAGGTTATAATCTTTATTGAGATGTTCCCACCTGGATTGCACCAAACCTATCTCAAGATCTGAGAAATAGGACAAGGAATTTAATAAGAAATCAGGATTTGGAATAAAGTCTGCATCAAATACAGCTATGAATTCTCCCTCTGCATATAAGAGTCCGTTCTTTAATGCTCCTGATTTATAACCATTTCTGTCTGACCTATGAATTAGGGATATCTGGAAACCTTGTTTTTCATATTCCATTACCAGTCTGGTAGATATTTCCAGTGTATGGTCTGTAGAGTCATCCAATACCTGGATTTCGAAACGGTCTTTAGGATATTGAAATTGAGTAACAGCTACCAAGAGTCTTTCTACTACATATTCTTCATTGTAGATAGGTAGCTGGATGCTTACAAAAGGAAGGTCCGGGTGATCTATAGATATTGGAATCACGAGGAGCTTTCTATTTCTTATATGAAAAATAAGGTAACTGATCAGTAATTCGAATTGCGCAAGACAATAAATACTTATACACATTAAACAAAAGACATAGGCAGATAATAATACGTTACCTAGTACACTCATGCAGCGTGATTATCATTTGTAAACAATAGCCGGAGTATGGTCCACAAGATTTTATATCCTGCCATTATGGTTCCTTTTATAGTGCCTGAGACTTTTGAAATACCTATTCTCCTTTTGTAGTTCACCGGTACCTCAATACATTTCAACTTTAGTTTAGCAGCTTTTACCTGCATTTCTACTGTCCATCCAAAATTCTTATCCTGCATGTTTATCTTTAAGAGGGCTTGATATTTAATAGCTCTGAAAGGGCCAAGATCTGTAAAGTGATAATTATAAATGAGTTTAATAAGCATTGTACTCAGCCAGTTACCGAATATTTGGGGTATGGTCATGGAGCCTTGCTGCCTTTGACCTAATACCCTGGAACCAATGACCAGGTCATAATCATGATCGATAATTGGTGTTATTATATTGATTAGCTCTTCGGGGTAATCTGAATAGTCACCATCAATAAAGACTATGATACCTGGTTTTTGGTCTGAAGATAAATTAGCAATATATTCTAAGCCTTTCAGGCAGGCATTTCCATAACCTGGAAGTGGCTGGTCCACCACCATTGCGCCATTTGATAATGCGACTAGTTTGGTGTTATCATTGCTATTGTTATTACATACAATGATATGCCTGAGTCTTTCTTTTGGGAGGTCATCAATAACTAAAGCTATTGATTTCTCTTCGTTGTAAGCAGGAATTATAACGTCTATAATGGGAACATCCATAGGATAACAAAAGTAGTATTATTTTCAGGAGTAGGATTGGATAGTGCTTATCAAATTTTGGTAATAAGGTGTCTAAGTAGTTTGTTTAAGGATTTTAAACTCTGAAGGAGTGACATTATTACAGTACCCAACATACTAAGAATTATTAACCCCGTAGCGGGTGGCATTATTTCGAAGGCATAATTCTCAGATTATTCTATATTTAATTGAATTGAATAACGACTAAATCAATACGTTCCAAATAATGTCACCCCTTGAGGGTTAGTGATTTCTATTCCCTTTTTTCTATAATAATGTCACCCCTTAGGGTTGATAAAATATAGTCCTTAAAGCTTTTATCTTCAAATGATTGATACTGAACATCATAAAATGACTTTAAATAATAAGATTAAATTAAACCTTCGAGCTTTCCCCCACCACCATTGGCATAAACCTCCCCGAGAATTTACCTTCCACTTTTGCTTTCTCCAATAACCTGATGGGCTCACCGGGTGGTTCATCACTCAGGCTATAGTTGCCATAATGCATGGGGATAAAATATTTGCCCCCCAGGTATTTATAGGCCATGATGGCTTCATTCGGATTCAGGTGCAATCCTTTCATCATATAGGCAGGTTTATAGGCACCCACCGGTAGTATACAATAATCTATATTCCCTTTTAATCTTCTTATGAGGTCAAAATGCTTACCAATTGCTGTGTCTCCGGCAAAGTATATCTTCTTAGTCTTATACTCTATGAGAAAACTACCCCACAATTGCTTATCTAAATCGGTAAGATATCGTCTGTTCCAATGCTGAGCGGGTAAAAAAGTAATATTGATATCATTTGTATTATTATATACCTGGTACCAGCCTGCCTCCTGAACTTTGTCTCTCCACTTCTTTGGTAATACTTTTCCAATCTCCAGGGCAGTCAGAATTTTAACATCCGGGTTTAATTGTATAAGCACAGCAAGGCTTTTCATGTCCAGGTGATCCCTGTGTGCATGAGAAAGTAATATGAAATCAATATTGATCAGTTCATTAACATCAACCGGTAGCGGTACTTTCCTTTTCTTAAGGGGCAAGTCAAATAAACATGGGTCTGTAAGAATGGTAGTTTTATGCAAACGAATAAAGAAACAAGCATGCCCCAGCCACACAATCTGGTCAGCCTGGTCATGGAGGAATTCATTTGACTTTAATACCTCAACTTTAAACGGATCATTTTTCTTTTCTTTCCTTTGGGGATTAGTTGATAACATCCATCTCCAGAATGTTTTCCAGCCGGGCATGATCCTGGGTTCATCACTATGAAATCGCCCATTATAGAATGTGTTCCCGGGATACTCGTGGTAAATAGATTGTAATTCGGGATTGTTTCTTAATTGAAAATTTTTCACTTATATTTAAATTCTATTGACAAAGATTTAGCTTTTTTTACAAATAAGGATTGTAAGTGTCAAAAAATAAACACTAATTATGAAATTGAATAATAAGCAATTTGTATGGTTAATCCTGTTACTCATTATTTCGGTATTGAATACATATGCTCAAAGACCGGTTGATCGTATAAAGAATATTAAACTGCAAAATCTATCGGGAGTAGAATTTGCCCGGGAAGCCAGCAAGATGGCTGAAATTAGTCTAAAAAACAATCAGTACGAAAGGGCATTTCACCTTGCTAGCCAAGCTTATAACGAGGCCGAAAAGGCAGGTTCAAATGAGTGGATGGGAGTAGGCTTGCAATTGCAATCAGGGGCCAGGTATATTAGAAACAAGCAGGGAGATAATACAAAGGATGAAAATGAGAATATTATAAAGAGTTTGAAACAAAGTGCTGAACTATTAAAAGGAACTCCTTCTGCTTATAGGATTGGCTTAATAGATCAATGGATACAGAATGTGGAAGATGAAACAAGTCTAGAAAAGCAGAAAGGCAGGTTTAAAGAATTGGCCCAGTTAAAACGAAAGATAGATGAAAAGGGAATAGAAAACCTAACAGAAGAAGATGTTAAGAACCTTAAACCTGGAGCTAAACTGGCATTAGAGAAAATGATATCCTCCCAGAAACCGGCAGAGATAACGCAAAAACAAGTGGATGATTCGAAAGATATGTTAACCAAATCAAAAGGCTTCTCATCTGGTGATCTGGTAAACCTGGAAGCTGAACTTAACAAACAAAAGAAAATAGTGGAGGGTTTAAATGCCGATCAGGTAAGATCCGAACTATTACTTTCCAGGCAAAAATCTGTGTTAGATTCTATGATCTACACCAGTGTATTGGATTCAGTAAAACTAGCTACCCAGGAAGCTACCATGAGTCAGCAATCAACTCAGCTTGCATTACAACAAAGCCAGCGTAATCTTGCTTTTGCAGGAGGAGGTTTGGTGGCTTTATTGGCACTTGGACTGTTTTTCAGGTTTAAATCTGAAAAGAAATACTCTAATACTTTACATGAAAAAAATATAGTGATAGAAAAAGAGAGGGCAAAGTCTGAATCCCTTTTGCTCAATATATTACCCAAATCAATAGCGGAGGAACTTAAACTACACGGTGTAGCCAAGACCCGTAACTATGAAAACGTCACCGTACTCTTTACCGATTTTGTAAACTTTACAGCTATATCTGAGAAACTTACACCAGAAGAACTGGTACAGAATTTAGACCTTTGTTTCAAACATTTTGATTCTATAGTCAGGAAATATGGCATAGAAAAGATCAAGACAATAGGTGATTCTTACATGGCTGCTGGTGGAATACCTGATAAGGATAAAGGACACCCCCTCAAGATGATACAAGCTGCCAAAGAAATGGTTAGCTTCTTAGAAGAATGGAAAGCTGAAAAGATTAAAGAGAATAAACCATATTTTGAAGCACGTATAGGACTGCATTCAGGACCTGTAACAGCCGGAATAGTGGGGATGGATAAGTTTGCATATGATATCTGGGGAGATACCGTGAATGTAGCATCTAGGAGTGAGTCTTCTTCTATAGCAGGTAAAATTAATATCTCTGAATCATTATACGATCTTGTTAAAGGAGATGTAAATTGTACTTCCAGAGGAAAGATTGCTGCAAAAAATAAAGGAGAGATTGAGATGTATTTTGTTGATTAAAACAGAAAGTGGTTTGGGTGGTTGAAGTATCAAGCTGGTCAGATCAGATAAAGTGAAGGGCTTTAATCGGCAATTGGCAGTGAATTATAAGAAGATTAAGGGTTTGGATATTTGCTTTTATTCTTGAAGATATGTTAGAGGAGTAAGGAGGCTGTATTAATAATGATAGTTAAAGTAAAATCGACTATGCTGAACTGTAAAACAATAAAAAAGGCTGCACTAACAGCACAGCCTTCGAAAGTAAAATGAGCAAATTTTATATGTTCGTACTATCTCTAGTTACCGCATCTCCTTTTATTTCTTCCTCATCTACATCATGGTCTTCATCTTTTTTGGGATTCATATCTATGAAGCCCTCTTTCCCCATTTTCCACATATGGCCCGAGTATTCATAATAGCCATCCTCATCGGCTGCCGTTTCTAATTTATGAACAAATCTTTCAGCCCTGTCTGTAACCTTTAAGTATTTACCTTCTGGAACATAGATAGTGACTTTTACTTTCTGATTTCTCCATACTTTTCCTTTAGGTATCTGGAAATATCTTGGCAGTATTAATCTTTTTCCATCTTGTTTTATTTCATAAGTTACAGAGTTGGCTAGTTCATTAGCTTCTTCCTGAGTTATCCCGTTGGAGTTGTATTCTATTTCCCAGTAGACTTGCGGTTTTTCAGACTTAACAACCTTTGCACGTATTTCATCAGAATAAAGAATGTTGTTCTTGATTTTGAAGTCCCCAAAATGTACCCAGTCAAAATCAAAGTCATCGTAATCATGTTCGGTTTCTGCATCGACAGTTAAAGTGTCTATGGCTACTGAGGTATAAAACTGTTTGGAGTTGGTTTTCTCAGAAAAATGCTGGAATGAATGCGCCAATCTTAAACCCGATACTATTGCAAAGGCAGTAACTATAAACCACAATAATGAGGTCCCCTGTATTACATTCTTTGTATTCTTTAATTTGAATATGGCTTTGATCAATAAAGTAACCAATATAACTGCCGGTAAAAGAAAGAATAAAGCAAGGCTTGTAAAGAAGAACCAGTTATTTGATACCAGGTCTCTGCCCACCAAAAAGTCTATGAAATTTCCTGACATTACTGTATTTGTAAAAAAGCCAATACCAAATGCAACTATTGTAAAGCAAATTATTATGGCAAATAAGATAATAGCATATTTAAGTACTTTGGGTACAATGTATTTAATTGCATCCAGCAGTTCGTTCAAGAAATTAGAAAGACCTGCTGAATGCCTGTGACTTGCTACGGTCGCGAATCTATTTTTTTTTTGACCCCCTATCTCTTGTCCTATTTCGTGAATCTTGTCCCCAAAAGAACGCATGCCATCCTGTACTTCTTTTGCTATATTACTTACATTAATGTTTTGGCCTCTCATAGCTAGTTTATCAGCAGTAGTTATTGCTTTGGGTACTATGATCCACAATAAGATATACAACAAGAAGCCTGTACCGAAAGTAAAGAATAAAAGCGCAAAGATGATCCTGATCCAAAGTGGGTCATTGATGCCAAAATAAGCCGCCAATCCTGAACAAACCCCACCCAGTATTTTATCATCCGTATCGCGAAACATCCTTCTACCGGTTTTGTAATTACTTTGATACGTATAGCTTGTTCCTGCAGTATTACCGGCAGGTTCTGCACCAAAATCTTCAAGAGAGCCCATTATATCTTTAGCTGCCTGCACATCTTTAGAATTGATAATCGTTCTACCCTGAAGGCGCTCCGTGAAAAGCTCACCCATCCTGGCTTCGATATCATTTGTAATTTCTTCATAACCTTCAGCATTTTTGAAATGATTATGAATGGCAGTCAGGTATTCGTCCAAATACTTGTAAGCGTCTTCATCAATAATGAATGCTATACCGCCCAGATTTATATTTAGTGTCTTATTCATGATGTGGTTTGAATTTGTGTTGTTTGATTAACAGATTGAACAAGTTGGTTCCAGGAGTCGATCAGTAACTGGTAAAACTCCATTCCTTTTTCTGTAAGGATATAATACTTGCGGGGTGGTCCCGAAGAAGATTCCTGCCAGGTATAATCTAAGTACCCTGAGTTTTTGAGCCGGGTCAGTAAAGGATATAAAGTTCCTTCTACTACTATCAGTTCTGACTCCTTGAGTTTCGAAATGATGTCTGACGGGTACGCCGGCTCCCGGGATATGATGGAGAGTATTACCAACTCCAGCACTCCCTTTCGCATTTGTGATTGTGCATTTTCCACGGCGGTTATTTTTTATATAATTAAAAATCATAACACAAAGATATAACAAAGCATAGTACTATGCAACACATAGTACTAATTATTTTTAGGTACTATGCATAATAATAGATGAGATATGTATTAAAAGCCTATAAACAGGGCATTATTAACGATGAAAATATTTTAAAAAAACGGTAATTATTTTTGGAGAGCGTAAATATGTCACCAGCTTACTGTAAAAATTACCTGAAACAGGCCCTAAAATTAAAGTTTTGGTACACCCGCATTTAATATTTGCCGCTTGTTTCACCCATATAGATGCACTGATGATGCACTTAAGGACGGAGTTAACACGGAGTTAATACGGAGTAAAGACGGAGTTAGAATTTCTAACTCTGTCTTTACTCCGTCTTTACTCCGTCTTTACTCCGTCCTAACTCCGTATCAAAGCCGATATACCTTCATGGTACTGATCGATTAACTTTAATCGAAAGTCGATCCCGACCAACGACCAACGATCGACAATTTATTAAATGATTGCATATAATAAGAGAAATCATTAAATTTGAGGTATAAAATAGCTAATGACCAAGCAGGCAATAATAGAAAGAACTATAAAGATTATTAATCAACTTCCTCAAGATAAAGCTGAAGAAATTTCAGATTTTGCTGACTTTATCATTAAACGTTTTGAAGAACAGACCCTGACTAAAGGAATTAAGAATATCCTTTCTGACAGTAATACATTTGAATTCTTAAATACCGATGATGATTTGTATTCTGAATCTGATTTAAAAGAGGTTTACATTGACTAAAGGAGATATTGTATTAATAACTTTTCCTTTTACTGATCTTAGTGGTAGTAAACTTCGACCAGCTATAATACTTTTTGATTCACTACTTGACTTTACTGCATGTTTTATTACTACTCAACTTGGGTGGCAGGAACCTACAGATGTACTTCTTTTTCCAAATCAAACAAACTGCCTTAGAATTAATTCTCTAATTCGTACTAGTAAAATTGCTACAATTGATAGATAATTAGCTAAAGGCCTGTTAGGCAAACTCAATTCAGATGAATTAATTGAGTTAAACTTAAAACTAAAAACATTACTTCAACTATCATAAAGGAGATTTTTAGTAAATAGCAAACTAACAATTTTGGATGGGTTTACTATTACCATGTATTTAATATAGGTGATAGTTGCCAGGAATAAAAGTTAAACATCTGAATCGAAAATCGACCCGGCCAACGACCAACGACCAACGATTTAAGTATCCAATTAAAGCTTAAATAATAGTTTGAAAGCAACATTTACCCACCATTACGTTAATAATGCAGTAAATACATAATATGAAAGCATTATACTTTGTAATATTTTTAATGATGTTCGGAATTGTGGCAGAAGCACAGCCCGGTTCATATCCTGAAGGCTATCAGAATACTACCACTTGCGATAATGCAGCAGTATATATGATGAATGAAGCTATGCATGGCCTGTTGATCATACAACGCATATTTGAGAATGATAACCAGACCATTAATCAATATGCCAATCTTGATAGCAGGAAAATTAACTTCTATGGGAATGAAGATCTTCCTAAAAATGTATTTGCAGATCCTGAGCATTTATTCTATGCGGTAACTCCTTATGACTGGTTAAAAGTGATAGACCAGCGATGTTTAACTGGAAAGAAGTCTTTAAATAATGCCGTTCAATTGGATCTTAAAGACATAAAACAACTATTGGATGATATAAATCAAATGCGCTTTACCCTTGATGAGGCCATGAGGACAAAGGACCTGAATAAAGCTGATCAACTGTCGGAAGTATATGCTTTAATGGAAAAGGCAGCAGGTTATTGCGACAGATTATTAGACTTACGCAATAGACTTCAGACCAAAATACCCATTGTTATAACTTCCCTGAATGTAGATCAACAAGCATTTTTGAAAAACTTGCTGCCATTATATAAGAGTGCAGAGCAGTTAATTATGAATGTTAGAAAAGATGATGAGCCTAAAGTAAGATTACAGTTGAAACTATTAAAAGAGTCAGTAGGCAAACTTACTAACCAGGACGCTCTGGTAAAAAAACTAACTCTCAATCTGAAAAAAGAAGCTGCTGATCGCTTTGCATTAGCTTATACTAATATATTAAGTAAAGCGACAGCTATAATTAAAGAGGCTGATGAGTATTTATTAGATTCGCCTATTAATGAGCAATATAAGGCATATGGTCGAAACTACTATTATTATAATGTAAAGATGTTGTCCCTTTTTAACCGTTATGGAAAAGGTTTGGCAGCTGAGGTAAACCAGATATTATTATATGGAAATATACCGGTACCTGGCGTATTCGAATTGCCGCATTATGTAAAGATTATTTACCCAGAGAAACGTCCTGAGGTTGTCAGGTCCAAGGTAGAGACAGAAGTAGTGGCGGCTCTCCCAGAGAATCTGCGTAACAGGAGAGTAATTCAGAGACAGCATGCTATTATAGCTGATGGCCCTGATTGTATGCTGGAGATTTATGATAACCAGGAAGCGGATGGAGATATAGTATCTATCAATTATAATGGTGTATGGGTTATTGAAAACTATTTATTAAGAAAAGAACCTTTGCAAATACCAATACTTCTCAACAAGGATGGTGAAAACTTTCTTTTACTTCATGCCGAAAATACCGGTAAGATTCCGCCCAATACGATTGCCATTAATTATATCTACAAAGGTAAGAAGAAGAGGGTAGTGCTGAACTCCAGTCTTAAGGAGAGTGAGATGATTAGAATTGAACCGAATTTTTTACAGTAAAAAGCTAAATGTACGATATACGACATGCATTTAACGCCATATTCATAATTTAAGGTAAAAACAGAATGTAGACACAAGGCACTGCCTTGTGCCCAAGATGGAGTAAAATATACATTTCAAACATATAGTAAATGTAGCGGGAATCCCTTTTGGTTATTCATTGTGGAGTATTATTTACGGCATACGATTTATCTAAATATCCCTATTCAATAGAAATTATGCACGCAGAGGCGCAAAGAACACAGGAATAGAATTAAATAAAGCGATTCGGCAGTCCTGCGGTTCGGTATTAAGTAACAAAGCTCAACCTCAACCTCAACCTCATTCATTTGAAACAATAAATACAAGTTTCAACAAAACACTTCTCTCTACTAAATATGTACACTAAAAAAAGCAATACATAATATACCACATTCAGGGTATATCCTTGCATATGTATCAGGCATATCTTTGTATAAATTGTACTAATCAGGCAATAACAAATTATAGAAAATCATAATTTGGCATAGTTTGTGCAAATGGTATAATTAACGAACATATTTTAGAAAACCGGGCCATATAATGGCCACAAAATCAATCCCATGAGCTGTACAAGTACATCTTTAATTGTGACGCCATCTGCGTACAAGATTCAACATTCATTTCATTCTATAATGCTAAATAGTTCAAATGCTCCACAACTGGAAGCTTAATAAATAATTGCATATACTTCACCGTATATATTAAGAGTAATGCAGTAATTTATAATCCGGTATACAGCAAAGAGCTTGACAGGCGTATAACAAATTATAGTCCCATGAATAAGACGAATCGCGGAGTTAGAATTAATAATACAACATTGGCAACATTATTATTGCCCTTGACGTATTACCGTAGTACACTCACCGATTTTTACAACACGTTTAACCAAAACAAAACTGCTTACACAATTGTCAAGTGTTGTTCTTTATTTAATTTAATAAATCATTGCGTAGCCAGATGAAAAAATTATTGTCATTACTCTTTTTTATAGTGATGTTTTACAGCTCAGTAGAAGCTCAACTCACAATATCTCCAGATACGGTAGAAACAAAACCTGGACAAAAAGTAAATGTTGGACTCCGGGTAAAAGGTTTCGAGCATCTTATCGCATTACAATTTACATTGCAATGGGATCCTGCAGTTCTTAAATATGATACTGTAGATAATATTCATTTACCTGAATTAAAACCAGATGGTATCGGCGCACATCCAGATACAATTGCAGCTGGAAAGATTGGCTTTACCTGGACATCTGTTCAAAATGGAGGTGTTATACTTCCCGATGGTACATCTATGTTAGATTTTGTATTTGATGTAATTGGTCAAAAGGGCGATAGCTCCTTTATTAAAGTAGTGGATTCTCCATTAGAATTTGAAGCTGATGATACTTTATTTAATGATATTGGTATTATACCTAAAATTGGTCTTGTAAGAGTAGGAACACCCACTTCAATTACTGATCAATTCTCAGATGTTAATGGTTTCAGGTTGTATAATCCTGATCCCAATCCTTTTAAAAATAATACGATAATTGCCTGGGATTCACCGCAAAATTCACAGGTATTGATATTTATTTCCGATCTTAGCGGCAAAGAAGTATATTCTATTAAAAACTATAATAATATTAAAGGACGAAACCAAATCACGCTGTCAGCTAAAGATCTTCCAGAATCGGGTACCTATATTTTTGGTATTCAATCTGGTAAATCATTACTGACACGTAAAATTATTTTAATAAACTAAATTGAAAACCAATTTTTAATAATTTCCCAAATCCTAGGACATGAACAAATTAATGACGATGATTTTGTTCGTAGTAGGCATGATGTTAGCACAATCATCTTTTGCCGTTGCACCTACGATCAAAATATTACCCAAAGATGTAACTGTTAATGTAGATCAAACCTACACTTTTTCGGTTACCGCAGACAATTTCAATCATTACGAAATTCAATTCACTACTCTTTTTAATTCAAGTTATTTGGAATTTGTCAGCTTTTCTGACATCAATCCAATCTTTGAAGATAGCCAGGGGGTAAACCAATTTAATCTTAACTATAACCCGCCAGGAAGTGGTTTTCCGGAAGGTCTTTTAGCTTCCTGGATAGAACCCAGTTTTACAGCTATAAATCTACCTGCCGGAACTGTACTATTTAAGATTACATTAAAAGGAAAAGCTCCCGGGGTTTCACAAGTTACAGTACCATGTAATACTGATTATGTATGTGAAGCTATAGATGGGAGCAATAATACTTTCAGCAGTATTCCTTCTGTACCTGCGAATGTAACGGTCTCAGGAACCCAGGTTTTTGATGGTCTAACTTTTAGTATTTCAAATGAAACTGGACCAACAGGATCTGAAGTCTGTGTTCATGTAAAAGCAGAAAAAGACTTCACCAATATAGTATCATTTCAAATGGCTATGGAATTTGATCCTGCAAAACTTGCATTTACTACATTTAAGAATTGCAATGGAACACTTATTTTTGATTGTACACCAGGTGGCCAAAACTATAATGTGACACCCGACGGCAAAATATACATATTATGGTTTGCCGATGGAACCAGTCAGCCAAATGGCGTCACCCTCCCGGACGGAACATTACTTTTTGATATGTGCTTTACGGTGCTAGCACCTGTTAATACTACAGTACCTATTATATTTAAAGATCAAGGATTCTCAACTAATAATTTCCAGGATACAAATGGAGAAATTACAGATTTTACATTGACAAATGGTTCAATAACTGCAGGAGCAGGAGGAAGTACAGTTGAAAAAATAACTTTAACTGCATCACAGGAATCTGCTACTACAGGTTCTATTTCTTGTGTTAAAATTTCAGCAGTTCATTTTGATAGTCTCGCTTTATTACAGTTTGGTATAACCTGGGATAAAAATGTAATAACTTTTAATAAAATACAGAATTGTAATGCTGCATTAGGACTTGCCATGTGTGGTAGCGCGCCTACTTTCCAGCTACAAGCCAGTACAAACGAAATGCGTTTTAAATGGACCGACCCAAACCCGGGTTCGGGTAAAGGGGTAACCATTCCTGACAACGCTACCTTATTTGAAGTATGCTATAATGTAATTGGAATTGCCGGTCAATCCTCTGATATCATTCTTGGATCTACACCAGGATTTCCGGCCATGGCCAAGGATGTAACTATGGAGAATTTCGATATGGCATTTAAGAATGGTAAAGTAACAATTCCAACTGCCGGGACAGTTACATTATCAGTAACAGATAAAGATGTTTGTCCGGGTTCTACTGTCTGTATACCAATAACAGCTAATAATTTCACTAATATCAATTCAATGGAATTTGCGTTGAATTGGGATTCTACTAAATTAGTACTCCTTAGTATACAAAACTGTAATCCGGCATTAGATTTGAACTGCAACCTTACCGGATCACCAAATTTCTTTAAATTGAAAGGGAATACCTTAGTTGTCAGTTGGTTGTCAGGATCAGGAGGCTGTGTAACATTACCAAATGGGGCAATACTTTTTGAAGCGTGTTTTCAAGTTATTGGTACCAATGGTATGTCAAGTCCTTTAAGTGTAGTTGAAAACCCTAACAATCAAGCCCTTGAAATAATAGATTGTGACGGCAATGTACTGGATGTGAATACAGTTAATCAAAATATAGCGATTACCAACTTAGCCTGTTGTAATCTTATTGTAAATAATGTGGTATCTAATGTGACTTGTAAAGGTGGTTCCGATGGTTCCATAGTTGCAAATGTGTCAGGTGGAATAGGTCCTTATTCTTATAAATGGACACCGCAGGTTCCTCCATTAGATTCAAAGATTTACTCTAATATACCTGCAGGATTTTATAATCTGACCGTTACAGATACCGGTAACCCAGGTTGTACTAAAGTTGTTACTCAAATAGAAGTAAAAGACGGAGAAGATTTTAAAATTACTGCAACAGTTACACAGGCTGAATGTAATTGTACAGGCGGAAGTATATTGATAAATTCTATGGGCGGAACTCCAGTATTATTTGCCTGGACACCATTTGTCCCTAGTAAAAATCCAAATGATAACATTCCTTGCGGACTCTATTCAGTTGTAGTGACTTCACAAGGAGGATGTCAAAAGACACTTACTAATATAGAAGTAACTGCAAAATCTTCAACTCTTAGTGTATTTGCAGATGTGTTTAATCCAAAATGCTTTGGAGGTTGTGATGGCTTAATTTCTGCTGCAGTTAGTCCAAATGACCCGAATGCTACATTTAAATGGAACGATCAATATCATCAAAATACTCAAACAGCTGATAGTTTGTGTGCAGGAGTATATATAGTAACAGCAACAGATTCAGAAGGTTGTACCAAAACTGCAAGTTTTGAACTTGCAGATCCTGCTGAAATTATTCTTTCCACTTCTTCTGATAGTGCATCTTCGCCTAATAGTAAAAATGGAAAAGCTATAGTTACAGCAAATGGAGGAACTGGGGCATATACTTATAAATGGAACACCATACCCCCTCAAGTAACCTCAATCGCAACCGGACTAGGAAAAGGAAGCTACACAGTTACTGTAACTGATGGTAATGGTTGTACAAAATCTGCTATTGTTATTGTTGGTGCAAAAGATACAACTATCATTACACCAGTTGATACCAGCAATGTATTGATAATTAATTTATTAGCGGGTATTTATCATAATTATGGTATAAGTTGTCAGGGAGAATGTGATGGTACGATAAAAGCAATTCCACCTTCTAAAGCTGTGCCTCCTTTAAGTTATGCGTGGTCAGGAAGTGCATCAAGTCAAAAAGGCCAAACGGCAATTCAGTTGTGTGCAGGTAGTTATAATGTAGTGATTACTGATGCAAACGGAGCCAAGTTTACTTCTAAACAAGCAATAACACTTACCGCCCCTCCATCACTGAATTTACAAGTAGTAACAGGTTTAAATCCAACCCCAACTGCCACCGCATTAGTGGATGGAGGAGTAGCACCATATAGTTATAAATTAAATGAAGGACCATACAGTTCCGTTAATATATTTAATATTGATTGTAATTTTCCAGTAAGTATCCTGGCATTAGATGCAAACGGATGCCAGGCAATTCAGACAATACCTGGTCCGTGTACTACAGATTGTAATGAAGCAAGATTGGTAATTACGCCTAATGGGGATGACATAAATGAATATTTTGTATTGGGTTGTGCTAATAATTATCCTTGTAATAAATTAACCATCTTTGACAGGTTTGGTAGAATAATGTATGTAAAATCGGGATATTTAAATGACTGGAACGGGGTAGATAATACAGGAATTCCATTGCCCGAAGGAGGTTATTTCTGGGCATTTGAATATTATCATCAGATCCCCTGTCCTAATTTACTTACTGTAAAACCTTATGTTGCTAAAGGAAGCATAACAATTGTCAGGTAATTATTTCCCAAAAACATTTCAACTAAACAATATGAAAAAGCTAATTATATTCACAATATCTATCCTGGCAGTAATAAGATTATCAGGCCAGGACGATGCAATCACTTCACAATACCTCATCAACCCTTATTATGTGAATCCGGGCGCAGCAGGTATTAACGATATGGTCAATTTTAATGCTGCTTATAGGTCTTCCTTAAATTCATTGCCAGGTCACCCTAATACTTATTATGCTTCTTTTAATGGCATGGTAGCAAAAAGAGTAGCTTTGGGTGCTTTGCTTTTGAATGATCAGATTGCATCACTTAATAAATACAGGATGCAGTTATCTTATGCATATAGCTGGTTGGCAAACCCAGATACCAGAATGGGCTTGGGATTAAGTACTGAGTTTCATCAGATAAATCTTGACAAAGGGGTAGGTAATAATCCTTATGAGGAAATCGGTGACCCTATACTTTTAACTGCAATAGATGGTACCCAATACTTTGATGCCACAGTTGGTTTATATGGACTATATAAAGGTAAATTGCATTTTGGTGTTACCCTTCCTAACCTGGTAAGAGCAAGACTCAATAAAGGAACAGATGAAGAACTTGATGCATTCGAGACCGCATTTAAAAATTATACTGTCAATTTAGGCTACAGATTTGACATAAAAGATTATGATTTTGCTGTAGAGCCTTCCATCATGCTTAGAAAAGGATATACAACACCAGCTATAACTGATATTGCTATTAAAGCTTACTTTTTACAAAATAAACTTATTATAGGTGGTCTTGCCAGAATAGTAGATAGTGAAACCATTATGGGTATGTTGATGGGCATTAAGTTCGGTTCTTTGAGATTATTCTATAGCTATGATGTCTCATTCCAGAACACACAAAAGTACCATGCAGGATCTCATGAGTTTTCTTTAAACTTTGAACTACCTAGTAAAAAGAAAATGACTGCTGAAGAAGAAGCAAAAGCTGCTGAAGAAAAAGCAAAGATGGAGGGGCACCCTACAATGGATAATAAAGCAGCAACTCCGGATAGTACGAAAAAATAAATAGTTAAGATAATAATTTAAAAGGGTCCCTCATTCTTTATTTAGTGAGGGATTTTTTTTGGTAAGAAGTGAGAGGTAAAAGATAAAAGTGAAAAGTATAATGTAAAATGTTTTTTTGCCGAATCGCCGAACTGAAATAACATCCAAATTTAAGCAAACAATAGTTATTCCAAATGCATTTTCATCAAAATTCCTGAAGCATGCCCAACCTAAACCCCAACCTTGAAAGCGATGTTAAAAGCAAATCGAATATCATATGTTGTAAATCGTAAATACTTCTTTCTTTTTACCCCTTACTTCTTACCCAATTAAAAATAATTTAAAAATAAATGATAAATATTCACATATATTAAAAACTAGCATGCTTTTTGTATAGTACTATGTAACGAACGTATTAAATGACCGAAATTTACTTTGTACATTAGAACAACTTTGAGAAAGTCCCAAGACCGTAAAAAAACATCCAATAACACCTAGATCAACTTTTACTCCCCCCTAAAAAGTTTTTGATCTAATCCGGGTACTCTCTCTCTACTTTACCGCAACAGTGTTATTACAGCTTTAAGCTGGTTTCCCATAATTCATTTTACATAAGTACGCAAGATTACTACCGCAATTGTATTGTCACGATGTGAACTTTAGCACAGTTTATATATACTACAAAGTAATGTCAGAAAAATAAAATGAACATATTCCAATAAACCAAATAATTGAATCCCATGAAACCAATTCCGTTCTTTAACGGTATCAAGCATACCGTTATGTATGCTGTATCAATGTTCCTTAAGTGGGATGGGAAATCTAAAAATACCTTCCCCCTAAAATCCATTTTATTAATCTTTTTTGGGTTTGGTATTTTACAGCTTAATGCACAATGTAATCTTAACTGTATTCAAAATATACAGGTAGCCTTGGACGAATCAGGCCAGGCAGTTATTACACCAAATATATTATTACAAAATTACCCTTTACAGGGTTGTTTTAATAATCTCAAGATTGAAATAAAAGATGCGCAAGGGAATTCATACCCAACTACGCTTACTTGTAGTGAAAATGGGAAGACACTATATGTGAAAGTTACAGATCTAAGTAATGGTAACTACTGCAATACTCAGATTACTGTATTTGATCATTTAGGGCCTCATTTTACTATTACTAATTTCAATATCTTTTGCTCTGATCCTAAATCCCCGGATTTATTAGGATACCCCACAGTGACTGATAATTGCACCACAATTAGTAATTCTAACCTTATATATGTAGATAATATTATTGATTTGCCTTGTAATACTGTAATTAATGGTATTAAAGTAACCGGCAAAATTATAAGAACCTGGAGTGCTGTAGACAATAGTGGTAATACCACATCAGCAATTCAGATAATTAATTTGAAAACAGCTAAATTATCTGATGTAGTTTTTCCCCCTGATAGGGACGGAATTCAAGCACCGACGCTTGACTGCACTGACAATCCAAATGATTTAAAAAAGACAGGAGAACCTTCTATTAATGGATTTCCGATAGTCAATGGTGGATCATGTGATATGGTAATTCAAAGAAATGATCAGTCCTATAATACTTGTGTGAGCGGAAGTTATTCGGTTATTAGAACATGGACAGTTATTGATTACTGTGTAGATTCATTTACTGTGCATGTGCAGGTCATTAAAAGAGAAGATAATAAAGGTCCGGTTGTACAAATTCCAGCTGACATGACTATAGGTACTCAATCAAATAGTTGTACAGCTATAGTAAACCTGCCTACTACAACAGCAACTGACAACTGTTCAAATTTTACCATAATACCCACCTGGGCATATGGCCAGGGTTATGGTCCATTTTTGAAGGTGCCTACTGGAATACATACAGTAAATTATACGGCAACTGATGATTGTGGAAACAAAACAACAGTAACTATGAAAGTGACTGTTGTGGATGATGATCTCCCGGTTGCAGTGTGTAAAAAGGATCTTGCTATTGCTTTAAATGAAAATGGAACCATACTAGCTACTTCAAGTTTATTTGATGACGGCAGTTTTGATAATTGCGCTATCCAATCTATAGATGTAAGTAAAAACAATGGCTCGTTTGCTAATTCAATTTCTTTTGATTGCTCAGATATTGGATCCGCTATTAATGTAAAACTTAGAGTTTTTGATACTGCCAATCAATCTAATGTATGCTATGTTTCGGTTTCTGTAACAGATCCCATAGCTCCTGTAATAAACTGTCCTACTGATATAACCTTATCATGTACACTTAACGCTAATGACCTGAACCTTACAGGCCAGGCGACAGCTTCGGATAATTGTGGAGTAGGTGCAATAACTTATACTGATAATAAAAACCTTAACAGTTGTAACCAGGGAAGTATAGTAAGAAAATGGATTGTAGTTGATAAATACAACAATACTGCCCAATGTATTCAAAAAATCAGTTTACAAGATTTAACGCCGCTTGGAATTAGCTTCCCAGTTGATTATACTACCAGTATTTGTGGAGCCATTGTAACGCCAGACATGACTGGAACACCTTCCTTTACAAATAATGATTGTGAGCAACTGGATGTGAGTTATACTGATCAGTTCTTTAATACTGCACCACCTGCATGTTATAAAATAGTCAGAAAATGGCTTATCAGGGATTGGTGTTCTTTTGATCCAAATATACCCGGTAAAGGAATTTGGGAAAAGAACCAGGTGATACAAGTGAATGATTTAGATGCACCAGTTTTAACAATCCCTTCTGATGTGACTATTGGTTCAACTTCAACAACCAGCTGTACCTCAACAGTAACTTTACCATCGGCAATAGCTATTGATTGTAATCCAAATGTATCAATTGTAAATAACTCTTTATACGCAACTATTAAAAATGCTAATGCCAGTGGAAAATATCCGGTAGGTATCCATACAATTACATTTACAGCATATGATGGTTGCGGTAATTCAACCAGTGCATTTATGAAACTAACGGTGATAGATGATTCTCCTCCTATCCCCGCTTGTGTAAATGGCCTTTCAATTCCATTGAATACAGATGGAATAGCAACCATTAATCTGGGAATGATAGAAGTGGGAACTGTTGACAATTGCACTCCCAAGTCTTCTATTAAATTTAATCTTTACCCAAATACATTTAACTGTACTAATATTGGAGACAATTCTGTAATGCTTACAGCAATTGACGAATCAGGGAACTCCAGTTTTTGTACCACAACTGTTAATATTCAGGATAATATTGGTTACTGTACAAGTGTGGTAAAAATTAGTGGTAGAGTATACTCTATTATAGGAGAGGAAATGAAAAATGTGCAAGTATTATTAAATGGAGAATACCCTCAGATAACTGATGTTGTTGGTAAATATGAATTTAAGGATTTAGCAAAAGGTAATAATTTCTATGTTATTGCAGGAAAGGAAGAACATATTCTAAAAGGTATTTCATCATTAGACTTATTAGAAATGTCTAGACACATATTAGGTATCAAGCTATTAGATTCTCCTTATAAAATAATTGCTGCAGATGTTAATCATAGTGGAAATGTAACCACAGCGGACATGGTAGCACTAAAGAAAGCTATATTAAACATAGAAACAAAATTCCCTAATAATACATCCTGGAGATTTGTAGATGCTAGTGAAGTCTTTACTAATCCCCACAAACCATTTGCACAATCTATACAAGAGAAAATCTATTTTGACAGTATCAAAACCAATAAAGTAGATGTTGACTGGATAGGAATAAAGGTAGGCGATGTCAATGCATCTGTAACTCCAAACGCTGCTAATGGTGGATTGGAAGTGCGTAATAATACTGTACTTGAATTCAAGGCAAAGGATATTAAGCTGGTAAATGGTTATGAATATCATATACCAGTAAGCTCAGGTAATTTTGACTTGATAAGTGGGTTCCAATATACTTTGGAGTATAATCCGGAAGCAATTGAAATTAAAACAGTTTTGCCTGCATCCCTCACTTCAATGAATGAAAACTCAATTGGATTAAAATATGAAAACGAAGGAAAAGTAACAGTAAGTTGGGTTGAACCGCTTGCACTAACCCTAAATCCAGAAGAAGTTCTCTTTGAACTGGTTATAAAAGCAAAATCGGATGTGAGATTAAGTGAAGTGCTGAATATGGGCTCATCTTTACTACAAGCTGAAGCTTACGATAATAGCGAAGAAGTTTTAGATGTTAATCTGAGCTATGATAATGCAATAGAGAATAAATACTCACTGGGACATAATCTACCTAATCCTTTTGAGTTTCAAACATCAATACCATTTAAATTGGATAAAGCCAGTGAAGTAACTGTACAGGTATTTGACATACTTGGTAACTTAATACATAGCTATAATGGATTATATCCACAAGGCGAAAACACAATATTAGTGACTGCTCAAGACCTGAATAATATTTCTGGTATCTACTACTATCAGCTACAAGTCAAAGGAAAACGATGGTTGACCAATAAGATGGTGCTGATGCACGAGTAGATCCTGTTCGGGTCGACAATGTGACGGTTTTTGGGATTTGGGTGTTGGAAGCCCTTTATAAAGAAATTTTAAAAGGGCTCCAACATACTTTAAGTCTCCTGCCAAGTTAAAATGATTACAATTTATTTGAATATAAACACTACGGTAACTTAGAAACTAAATTATTGGAACCCTTGAAACTGAAATCCATACCCCGTTTAAACTGCTATCCCTAACCGAATTTTCTGAGAATACTTACCGGAAATCCCCTGAATAAAAATACTAGTATACACGCTGGAACATATCAAATTATTTTTTGAAATTCTTTAACAAAACTGTTAATCCCATGAGAAACCGATTTTATATCGATAATCTTAATCCTATGCGATTAAATTCGCCGGATGCCAAATCTATTACACGAAACATCTGGGTTTTATTATTATTTCTTGGAACCCTACTTATGTCTCAAATGGCTGTTGCTCAATGCCAGCTTAATTGTATTCAATTTGTACAAGTTTCTTTAGACCAGAACTGTACTGCATTAATTACACCCGCAATCATCTTAAAAAATCCAAGTGATTGTCCGGGGCCTAAACTTATTGAAGTACTGGATAAAAATGGAAATGTGATTCCAACCAACCCAACTGTAACAGGAGATTACATTGGCCAGACTTTAAAAGTACGAGTGATAGATCCACCTTCTGGAAACATCTGTTGGGGAAATATCTTAATAGAAGATAAACTTGCACCTAGTTTTTCTAATTGCATTGATTATTCTCTTCCTTGTGCCATGCCAATTGACCTTATTTTACAGCAAACTGCACCAACAGTAGCTGATAATTGTGGTGGGCCTGTAACAGTAACAAGATCCTACACAAAAGTAGATTTAGGATGTGGTTCATTACCCAATGTAGCCATTGTCACTATAACAACGACTGCTAAAGATGTTTATGGAAACACATCTACTTGTGTTCAGTTTGTAACACTTTATCGTTCACCAATCACTAGTGTTTTGTTTCCTCTAGATCTGGATGATGTTTCATTGCCGGCTTTATTATGTAACAATGCTAATACAGATCCATCTAAAACAGGATATCCAAAACTAGACGGATTTAATCTTTTTGCACCTGATTGCGGATATTTGGTTTCTTATGTTGACCAAATTCAGATCAATTGCCCCGGTGAATATAAAGTAGTGCGTACATGGACAGTTATGGACTGGTGCGGTGGAAATCCTGTAATGAGAACAGCAATTCAAATTATTAAAGTAATAGATAAAGAAGCACCTACTTTAGATTGTAATTATGATCCACATAACATTAAAGTTCTTAATACCCAAACTGGTCCGGGTTATACTGGATGTTATGCTACTGTTAGCTTTCCTGCTATACAGGTGTCTGATAATTGTTCTAATTACAATGATTTAGTATTCTTAACTTATACCTATGACAAAAATGGTATACTCTATGCAGTACCTACTAACGGTGGTATTTTAAATCTACCATTAGGAGTTTATTACATCCATTATAATGTAACGGATGGTTGTGGAAATGTCAATTTCTGTATTGTTCAATACGAGGTGAAAGACTTGGTGCCACCCGTTGTAGCATGTGAATCATTGTTTAATGTATCGCTTACAGACAGTGTAACTTTAGTAAATGCATCAACGTTTGATGACGGAAGTTATGATGGTTGTAGTGCTGTTACATTCTTAGCAAGAAGGATGGAAAATTCTAAATGTGGTTTCAAAAATGAAACTCAATTCAGTACAACAGTTCCATTTTATTGCTGTGATGTAAATAATGGTCCGGTAATAGTAGCTTTAAGAGTTTTAGATGCAGCCGGTAACTATAATGATTGTATGGTACAGGTTACAGTATTTGATAATACTGTACAATGTGGTAGCCCATTCGATCCAACAAATGCGCAAACATTTACAAAAACAGTAACACCTAATACTACAATAAGCAGTGTAATTGCAAAATCATATGATGTTCCAGTTGAAGTTACCGGTATTCCTGCAGATGCAGAAGTAGTAGACTTAAATGTAGCGTTGGATATATCGCATGAATACATTGATCAACTAACTATTAAATTAACAAGCCCTAAAGGAACAACAGTTACCTTATTTCAGGGTGGCAATTGTGGAGTTTTGCAATCAGATATTAATGCAACATTTGACGATGAAGCTTTACCCTTGACTTGTACATCAGGTAATCCTGCTATTCAAGGTTCTGTAAAACCACTAACAGGTGCCTTATTAAATTTTGATGGTCAGGGACTAAATTCAATTGATCTTGGGTTAACCAAGAAAAACTGGGTTTTAACTGTTTTTGATAATGCCCCTCTTGGAGGAGGTAAAATCAATAAAGTAAGCCTGATATTTACTTATGCTACACCATTGGCTTTAAAACCAGTAGTAAGTGATAATACAGAAAAATGTGGACTTACAGTTAACTGGGCCGATCTTGATCAACCAAATCAGTGTCAATCTGACTTCATTAGAAGACAATGGACGGCCACAGATGCGTTTGGTAACACATCTGCCTGTACACAACGTATTTACTTTATAGATCAGACACCACTTGATGTAATATTCCCAAAAGATGTTACGATTGAAGATTGCATAAGCATTAATGATCTGCTAAATACAGGAGCGCCTATACATAATGGTGATTGCGAGTTGGTAGCTATTGGTAAAGAAGATCAGGTTTTCAATATTGTACCGGATGCATGTTATAAAATAGTTCGATGCTGGACAGTAATCAATTGGTGTAAATATGACAAGAATGCAGTACATACAGATCTGGGTATTCAATTACCAGGTTCAGACTTAAAATATCGAGATGACGGCGATGGTTATTTTCATTATTGCCAGACGATAAAAGTAATTGACAAAGTAAAACCTGTTTTAACTTGTCCCGGAGATATAGTATTCGGATCTTATGAGCCGGATTGTGGACCTGCATTCGTGCCAATTGATACATTAAAATGGGCAGATTGTACACCCAATCCAATCATTACTTATAGTGTAGATTATTACAATGATGGTTCTGTAAATTTTGTAGGAAACGGACCTGATGCTAGTGGAAAATATCCAATGGGTACTCATAAAGTCACTTTCAAAGTTTCAGACAAATGTGGTAACTTCTCAACTTGTTCATTCAACGTAACAGTTAAAGATGCAAAGAAACCAACACCTGTTTGTTTCCCAATATCAATACCAGTTATGCCAAGTTCAGGCTCTATTACGCTTACACCAAATCTTGTAAATAAAGGTAGTTATGATAACTGTACGACACAGGCAAATCTAAAATACACCTTAACACCTAACACATTCACTTGTGCTGATCTTGGTGACAACATTGTAACATTGACAGTTACTGATGAAGCAGGAAATGCAGATTTCTGTACCACTATTGTAAATATACAAGACGGTGCTGGAAATTGTACAGGAACAATTATGGCTAAAGTAGCAGGTAATATTAAAGACATGAATGGATATGGGGTTGGTCAGACTTCAATCATGCCTGGCCAGGGATTAGCTTCAAAAGCCACTACTGATAATAATGGTGATTTTAACTTTGATATCGCATCCGGAGTATCATATACTTTTACTCCATCAAAGAAGATTAATCCATTAAATGGAGTATCTACTCAAGATCTAGTGATCATGACAAATCACATATTAGGTAAAAAGCAACTAGATAATCCATACAAGTGGATTGCAGCTGATGTTAATAAAGATGGTAAAGTGAGTACAGTTGATATGGTTATTATAAGAAAATTGATATTGCATATCATTGATCAATTTCCAGAATCAGAGTCATGGAGATTTGTTGACAAAGATTTCGTATTCACTCCTGGAGCTAATCCATTAAAAGTTAATTTCCCTGAAGTATATCCTATGAATAGCTTACCTAAGACTGGTGCAACAGCTAATTTCGTAGGTGTAAAAGTGGGTGATGTACAAGGAAATGCAGCATCAACGAATGTCTCTGGGAACAATGAAGTACGTTCATCTGAAACACTTTATTTGCGTGCAGAAGAATCACTACTGAAAGCTGGGGAAGAGAAAGTAATAGATATAAAAGCAAAAGATTTCAAAGAAATTGATGGCTATCAGTTTACGCTACAACTTGATAATCAAAAGCTTGAATATGTGAATGTTATCCCTGGTAAATTAAAAAATCTTACTGAAGATAACTTCGGTATGACATTTGCACATGAAGGTAAGTTGACAACCAGTTGGAACGCTGAAAATGTAACACTGGCTGATGACGATGTTCTATTCTCTATAGTTGTTAAAGCAAAAGAAGCTGTTACCCTAAGTCAGGGCATAACAATTACTTCAACTTTAACAAATGCAGAAGCATATAACACAAAAGAAGACGTGCTAAATGTAGCACTTCAGTTTACTCAAAATGGCAAGGTTGTTGCAACAGGTGGTTTTGAACTCTTCCAAAACAAACCAAACCCTTTCAGTGAATCATCTACTGTAGGATTTAATCTACCTGAAGTATCAACAGCTTCATTGACAATATTTGATATGTCTGGCCGCACCGTAAAAGTGTATGATGGCAGTTTCGGTAAAGGATACAATGAATTTGAAATCCGTACCGCAGAACTAGGATCAACAGGAGTATTCTATTACAGATTAGATACACCAACACATAGCGGAACTAAAAAAATGGTAATTCTAAAGAGTTACTAAACAAATGGGAATGTAAAATTGAAAAGCGCCAAACATAGATGAATTTATCCAAGTTAAATTAATTGACGGTTTTTGGGATTGGTCCCTCATCACTTAGGTGTTGGGGGGCTTTTTTTTTGGTTAGAAATAGAGGTTAAAAGTAAGAGGTGAGTATAACCCTCTCATACGAGAATAAAATGAAAATAACATTTTTACTTTAATGAATCTGAAGGATTCAAATGTCTAGTGTGCCATGCATGGGTTAATTCTAAAGGGTGAAAGTCCCGACGGAGCTATAATGACGGGAATCCTATAGTCGAATGCAAGGGTGTCTACCGTGAGGTAGAATCTGAAGGAAGCGCTAGACAAAGTTTTGAAGTAACGAACAGGAAGTAGATATAGGGCCTGTCTTGAAGGGTAAGTGAGCTATGAATCACGGAACCCGATAGTCATTCGGACTCAAGAGGGGTAAATCCAACTACATCAAAACGAAAGGATTAACTATTACCGTGGGAGACCTCTACAAAGGCCGAGACAACGGGAAGTCCAAATGGAGACAAGAGGACGGGAAGGAGTGGAGGAGTCAGCAGAGAGCATAGTATCACTTTAAGTAATATTAAGTGAGAAGGATTGAATCTACTAACGAGTCAGCTACCTGAGATGCGTAAAGACGATGATGCAGCACAAACAAAACCTTTAGAAATTGGGTGGAAACCTAAGAGAAGGAGCAATGGCGGAACTATTGTAAATTATCATTAGGAGCCTTAGAAAAGATTTCGCTATTAAAGGACTAGCAAACCTCAACCCCTGATGTGAGGGGTAGTTTAGTAGAAACCGCCTTGGTGCCGAGTAGGTATGCCAGGTGGTGTTGGGGAGCAACGGCGAAGGCCGTTCTCTACCCGATTAGTAAAAATACTGCACAGAATATGCGACCCAAAAGGGATCGTATATAGTAGTAATTGCTATAAACATGCTATCCTCCAGGATAGAACTTGAAAATCAATATGTTACAACATGTTATATAAAAGAAGTAAGATGTGAAAAGTGAAATGTCTTGAATCGCAGATACCTTTACCAATTATCCATTAACCACTATTTCACTAAGCTTAGATCTCCTAGGGGCTCCTTTGCATCACCTTTAGGTCTGACTTAAATCTTCTGGCAGTTGGTGCATATATTAAGTGTAATGCATGATTTGCCTACCTGTAAACTAATACATGGGAATTATATAATAATTCCTACAAATTATGTAACAATATTTATTTAAATCTCCAACAATTTTGCATCATTAAACATATGATTTCTAGGTAGTAATGAGCGTTTGAAGTATAAACCCCCTAAGCGTTTACTAAAAATATTTATTTAGAGAAATATTGTTAATCTGTAAGAATAATTAAACAGAGCTTACTTAAAAGCTATGAAAATAGTGTTTTGCACATAAATAAATTCTGCTAATTGCTAATTAGAAGTAAAAAGCTAAAATTAATTGAATTAATTTAAAAAAAACATGTAAAATAAATAACGAAATAGCTAGTTAAGGAATCTTATTATATATAGAAACTGTGATAGGCAGAGTGAAAAAGCTATAGAGACAGAAGATTAGAAAATAAAAATGAATATTGTCTTAAACTTTATCTATTTGCTTTAGTCTAATAATAAAAATTTCAAAATTGATATTGTGTTAAGCTTGGGAAATAATCATAGCGAGTGATCAAAATTAATAGGAAGCTTTTAAATGATAATTCAAATAGATGGTAATAAAATTATAATCAATAGAGTGTCATAATTACCAGCTAAAATTAAATTATTATATGGAAATATCAGATACAAGCAAATGAATATTAAGAAGGGATGGTAAAAATAATAATTTATATATGTTAAGTAGGATGATTGAATTTAGATTAAAAGTATATATATAATAATTTGAATTAATATAATGACAGAATTTAATATAATAAAAATAATTAATATTTATAAATTGTTAGGAAATAACTTTGATTTTATAAATAATAAGGTTATCTTTGTCTCGGTGTTTTTTCTAATATGTACTTAATAAAAGGAAATAAAATGAAATAAACACTAGCCTAAATACCAGAAGCCGGACTGACACAAACATTATCTCAACTAAACACCCGTAACTTATGGAATATGGTTCTACTTCGCCCTTATTCAAAAAATCCAAATCAGGAATTTTTTCAACTTCCATCAATAAAAATAATAACAAACTAAATTCCCTTTTTATGTTAGTGAAATCTACATGGTTAAAGCCAGCTTTAGTCCTGGTTTTTGCATTTGTCTATTTTAATGGACAATTAGCCGCTCAAATTGATAAGAATTTGACACCTTCTCAAAGTAAAGAAAAATACGGATTTGTGAGCCCTAATGGTTCAACACCTTATGAGATTGCTTATAATATATTAAGCAAAACCAAGGATCCTGAAACTTTCCAAAAGCTATTAGCTAAGATGGGTAACCCTGATGATTTTAATGCTAACTATTTAATTAAGAAAGGGAATAAGGCGGAGTCAATGATGATGGCTTGTTCTATTGATGGACCAGCTACAGTTTGTCCCGGATCTTCCACTACATTTTCTACCACTGATCCTGGACCATCTTATGATTGGGAACTAAGTCCTGGTACAGGTGGAGTAATATCTGGACCTAATACGCTTTCTTCTGTAATTATTGTGGCTAATAATAATTGTAATACAGTTATTGATATGGTTTTAATTACAAGTTCCGCAATCTGTATTAGAAATATTTCGGTTCTAGATAATACATCTCCAATTATTTCAAGTTGCCCTGCAAATCAGTCAATATCAATGTGTAATCCTACAATACCAAGTCCAGATTTAAGTTTGGTTGTAGCAACTGATAATTGTACTAATATTACTAATGCTAATAAATCTTATGCTGATGTAGTAACAAATACAGGTTGTAATTATACAGACACCCGAACTTTTACAGTAACGGATAATTGTGGTAATACTGCAACATGCGTTCAAGTCTTTACTTATGTTGTAGACTTAATTGCACCAATGGTTAGTTGTCCAAGTCCAGCTATTACAGAGTTAGGTTGTACAAGCACAGTACCACCTTCAGATCTTGATGCATTTACTGCAACAGATAATTGTGGTGGAACTTTAAATAATGCTCATAAATCTGTCAATAACGTAGTTACCAATAGTGGATGTTATTTTACAACTACAAGAACCTATACTGCCACAGATGATTGCGGCAATTCTGCCTCTTGTACTCAGTTATTCCACTATAAAATAGATGTTACTCCACCGGTACTTGTAAGTTGCCCAGCAGGTGGATCCTTGCCTTGTAATTCAACAAGCGTACCTCCAGCAAATTTATCTGCTTTTGTGGTTACAGATGGTTGTGGTGGTCCTGTGAGCAAATCAGTGGACCCCGATGTAACAGTAACCGTTGGTTGCGATATAACAGTTTCCAGAGTTTATACGGCCACCGATAGTTGTAATAATATGGTGACATGTGTTCAGGCATTTACTTATAGAGTAGATAATACTGCACCTTCTATTGATAATTGTCCTCCAGGGGGAGCACTGGCATGTAATGCTGCAGTTCCTGGAGCTGATTTAGTTTCTTTTATGGTATCGGATAATTGTACTGGTTTGTTAACCAAATCGGTAAGTATGGATGGCATAGTGACTATGGGATGTGATAATACCTTAACTAGATTCTATACAGTTACAGATGCCTGTGGTAATTCATCTTCATGTAGCCAGGTTTATACTTATAGAATAGATGTAACAAATCCAACTATAACTTGTCCTCCAAATGTAAGTGTATCTTGTTCTGCAGATGTTCCCCCTTCAGATTTCGTAGGAGGGTCGGCTTCAGATAATTGTACAGGTACACCAGTAATTAGCTTAGTTTCAGATGCAATTAGCGGACAAACTTGTGCTAACAGATATATATTGACAAGGACATATAGAGCCACTGATCAGTGTGGTAATAGTAGCACTTGTTCTCAAATAATAACGGTAAATGATGTTACACCGCCGACATTAACATGTCCTATAGATGTAACAGTATCTTGTATGTCAGAAGTGCCGGCACCTAATCCTGGTTCTTCATTTACATCAGATAATTGCACAGGAGTAATAGTTGTGACTTTTATAAATGACGTTATTACACCTGGATCTTGTACTAATCGATATAGTATAGTAAGAACTTATAGAGCAACCGACGCTTGTGGAAATTCTGCTGACTGTACACAAACGATAGTGGTAAATGATCAAACTCCACCAAGTATTACATGTCCACCCGATGCTACTTTTTCTTGTGCATCTGCAGTTCCGGCACCAAACACAAGTTTAGTAAGTACATCTGATAATTGTGGTGGAACCCCAACAGTAAGTTTTGTAAGTGATGTTCCAATTCCTGGATCTTGTCCAAACAGATTTACTTTAATTAGAACTTACAGATCAACAGATGTATGTGGTAATTCTGCTGATTGTACCCAGACTATAACAGTAAATGATGTAACCGCTCCTTTAATAACATGTCCGGCAAGTATAACTGTATCTTGTGCATCAGCAGTTCCTTCACCAGATATTTTGTCAGTAAGTGCAAGTGATAATTGTGGTGGCATACCTGTTATAACTTTTGAGGGTGATGCAACAACTCCTGGAAGCTGTGTAAACAGATTTATAGTAACCAGAACTTATAGAGCTACAGACGCATGCGGTAATACCGCAGATTGTACACAGACAATTACTGTAAATGATGTAACAGCACCTAGTATTACATGTCCACCAGCAGACCTATTTACTTGCGCTGCAGATGTGCCAGCGCCAAATACTTTATTAGTAGTAACCAGTGATAATTGCGGAGGAATACCAACAGTTACTTTCGTTAGCGATGTAACTATCAATATAACCTGTTCAAACAGATTTGATGTAGTAAGAACTTATAGATCGACTGACGAATGTGGTAATAGTGCAACTTGTACCCAGGTAATAACTGTAAATGATGTAATTCCACCTGTTATAATTTGTCCGCCGCCATTAACAGTTTCTTGTGCTTCTGATATACCTGTACCAGATTTTTCTGGAGGCGTTTCCTTTAATGATATTTGCAGTGGGCCACCTACTATTACCCTTTTGAGTGATATTACCACGTCAATGACTTGTGCAAATAGGTTTATCGTTACTAGAACATATGTTGCAGCAGATGCATGCGGTAACACTTCTACTTGTAGTCAAATTATAACAGTCAATGATATTATTCCCCCTACAATAACATGTCCACCTAACGTTACTGTTTCTTGTTCTTCAGATGTTCCTGTAGCAAATTTAGGTTCAGTAATTGCTGTTGATAATTGTCCAGGAGCTCCCCCATTTACTTCTGGTATTTTTGATGTAACAATAGCTGGAAGCTGTCCAAATAAGTATTTAATTAATAGGACATATACATTTTCAGATGCATGTGGTAATATTGGCTCATGTACTCAAGTCATAACAGTAAATGATATAATACCACCAACAATTACAGTATGTCCTGCAGGAAGTAATTTAGGATGTAATCCATCTTTAATTCCAGCTCCGGATCCTTCATTTGCAGCAAATGATAATTGCAGTCCAACGACACCAACATTAACTTCAAGTGATAATACAACGAATAGTGGATGTAATTTTACCTTGACCAGGACCTATTCAGCTACTGATGCCTGTGGAAATACCTCAACTTGTTCCCAGGTATTTACCTATATAATTGATGTAACTGCACCAAGTATAACTTGTCCTGCACCAGTAACAGTATCATGTCCAACAGCTGTACCTGCACCTAATATCTTATCAGTAATAACTAGTGATGCATGCAGTATTCCTACAGTTACTTTTGTAAGCGATATTACTACCTCTGTAACTTGTACAAATAGATATATTATAACCAGAACATACAGATCTACAGATTTTTGTGGAAACAGTGCAACTTGTACTCAGGTAATAACAGTTGATGATGAAACAGCGCCAAGTATAACTTGCCCTGCAGGAATTTCAGTTTCATGTCCTTCTGACGTTCCGGTACCTAATATTTTATCAGTAACAACAAGTGATAATTGTGCAGGTGGTCCACCGGTTGTGACTTTTGTAAGTGATATAACGACCTCACAGACTTGTGCAAACCGATTTACAATTACGAGAACTTACAGATCTACAGATGTATGTGGAAATAGTGCAACCTGCACTCAGGTAATTATAGTGAATGATTTAATACCACCAACTATAACATGTCCTGCACCTGTAACTGTATCATGTGCATCTGCTGTTCCTGCTCCTGATTTTACCGGAGGGACAACATCAGATAATTGTGGAGGTGGAACACCAACAGTTACATTTGTTAGTGATGTAATAAGCTCACAGACTTGTGCAAATAGATATACATTAACCAGAACATATAGATCAACTGATGTATGCGGAAATAGTGCAACATGTGCACAAACTATAACTGTAAATGATATAACTGCACCTGTTTTAACTTGTCCTGGACCAGTTACAGTTTCTTGTGCAGCATTAGTTCCAATACCAGATATCATGTCTGTAACTGGAGCAAGCGATAATTGTGGTGGCCCGGTTACCATAACATTTGTAAGTGATGTGATAAGCTTACAAACTTGTGCAAATAGATATACAGTAACCAGAACTTACCGCGCTACTGATGTTTGCGGTAATAGTGCAACTTGTACTCAGGTTATAACTGTGAATGATGTAACATTACCAACCATATCTTGTCCGGCTAATGTAACCGTTTCATGTGCATCTCAAGTACCTGCTGCAGATTTTGCAGGAGGATCTTCAGCAGACAATTGTTCTGGAACAGTTTCTATAACTTCAAGCGATATGGTAATTTCAGGCTCATGTGCTAACAGATTTACAGTAAATAGAACATATACAGCTACAGATGTATGCGGAAATTCCACTTCATGTGTTCAAATAATTACAGTAGATGATGAAACAGCTCCTGTTATAACTTGCCCACCTAATATAACTGTATCATGTGCAGCTGATGTACCGGTATCAAATCCGGGTGGAGATTTAATTGTAATGGAGAATTGCTCAGGTAGCGTAAATGCAGTTTCCAACGATGTAATAACTCCGGGCTCATGTGCTAATAGATTTGTAGTAACCAGAACTTATACTGTAACAGATATTTGCGGAAATGTAGCAACTTGTACCAGGATAATTACAGTATTTGATCAAACACCTCCTATTATAACCTGCCCTGCTCCTGTAACTGTTTCTTGTGCAAGTCAAGTTCCATTACCTGACCCATTATCGGTAATTACCAGCGATAACTGTGGTGGTTTGGTAACTGTTATATTTGTAAGTGATAATGTCTCTCCTGGCACTTGTTTTAATAAATATACCATTTCAAGAATTTATCAGGCAACTGATATATGCGGAAATACAGCCACGTGCGCTCAAATGATTACAGTTAATGATATAACAGCCCCAACAATTAGTTGTCCAGCTAGTATTACAGTGTCATGTGCATCAGATGTACCTGCACCGAATACCTCATTAGTAACAACCAGTGATAATTGTGGAGGTGGAGCACCTACGGTGATATTTTTAAGTGATGTAATAGCACCCGGAACTTGTGTTAATAGATTCGTTGTAACCAGAACTTACAGATCAACAGATGTTTGTGGTAACAGTGCAACTTGTACTCAGATAATTACTGTGGATGATGAAACGGCACCAAGTTTAACATGCCCTGGGCCAATAACAGTTTCTTGCGCTTCAGCAGTTCCTGTACCAGATATTATGCTTGTAACTGCTATAAGTGATAATTGCGGTGGACCAATAAGTGTTACATTTGTAAGTGATGTTATAAGTTTACAAACATGCACCAATAGATATACTTTAACTAGAACATATAGAGCAACAGATGTTTGCGGAAATAGTGCAACCTGTACACAAATAATTACAGTAAATGATGTAACAGCACCTATTATTACTTGTCCTGCTGGTATTACAGTTAGTTGTGCCAGTAATGTTCCTGCGCCTAGTTTTGTTGGAGGCACAGCAACAGATAATTGTGGTGGAATTCCAGCAATTACTTCCAGTGATGCAATAGCTCCAGGAACTTGTGCTAATAAATTTGTACTTACAAGAACATGGACTGCTACTGATGAATGTGGAAATACTGCTTCTTGTAATCAGGTAATTACAGTAAATGATGTAACACCTCCAACTATTGCTTGCCCTGCAAATGTAACAGTATCATGTGCTTCTGATGTACCAGCAGCGACACCAGGCTCAATAGTTACAAGCGACAATTGTTCTGGAACAGTGACTGTAACATTTAATGATGTTATTACTCCAGGCACTTGTATTAATAGATTTGTAGTAGCAAGGACTTATACAGCAACTGATATATGCGGAAATAGCGCAAGTTGCACACAAACAATTACAGTTAATGATATTACTAAACCTGTTGTAGTATCATGCCCTACAGGTGGATATTTAGGCTGTAATGCTGTTACAATACCTTTACCAGATTTTAGTGCATTTGTAGTAACAGATAACTGCGGTGGATCACCCACTAAATCAGTTTTATCTAATACCCTTACAAATTCTGGCTGTACTTATACATTTACCAGAATATACCAGGCAACTGACGAATGTGGTAATACTCAAACTTGTGCCCAAATATTTACTTATAAAGTTGATATTGGAGCACCAACCATAACTTGTCCACCAAATATTACAGTGACTTGTGCTTCAGCCGTACCTCCTCATGATTTTGCAGGTGGTTCAGCTATAGATAATTGTACTGGAGCACCAACTGTAACTTGGGTTAGCGATGTTCCAGGTTCAGTTACCTGTCCAAATAGTTTTGTTTTAATAAGAACATATATGGCAGTAGATTCATGTAGTAATATGTCTACTTGTTCTCAAACCATTACAGTAGTAGATGTAACAGCACCAAATATAACCTGTCCTGCACCAATAACAGTATCATGTTCAACAGATGTACCTGCACCAAATACAAGTTTGGTACTAACTAGTGATAATTGTGGAGGCGGAGCACCGACAGTAACATTTGTAAGTGATGTAACAGTATCTGGAAGTTGTGCAAATAGATTTACAGTAACCAGAACATACAGATCAACAGATGTATGTGGTAATAGTGCAACCTGTACTCAAGTAATAACAGTAGATGATGAGACAGCACCAAGTATAACCTGTCCTGCACCAATTACAGTATCATGTTCAACAGATGTACCTGCACCAAATACATCATTAGTAATAACCAGTGATAATTGTGGAGGCGGAGCACCGACAGTAACATTTGTAAGTGATGTAACAGTATCTGGAACTTGTGTAAACAGATTTACAGTAACCAGGACATACAGATCAACAGATGTGTGTGGTAATAGTGCAACCTGTACCCAAGTAATAACAGTAAATGATGTAACTGCACCAAGTATAACCTGTCCTGCACCTGTTACAGTATCATGTTCAACAGATGTACCTGCACCAAATACCTCATTAGTAATAACTAGTGATAATTGTGGAGGAGGAGCACCGACGGTAACATTTGTAAGTGATGTAACAGTATCTGGAAGTTGTGTAAATAGGTTTACAGTAACCAGGACATACAGATCAACAGATGTGTGTGGAAATAGTGCTACTTGTACACAAGTAATAACAATAGATGATGAGACGGCACCAACTTTAGAGTGTCCTGGTCCAGTTACAGTATCATGTTCAACAGATGTACCAGCACCAAATACATCATTAGTAATAACTAGTGATAATTGTGGCGGTGGCTCACCAACAGTAACATTTGTAAGTGATGTTACAGTATCCGGATCATGTGCAAATAGATTTACAGTAACCAGGACATACAGATCAACAGATGTGTGTGGTAATAGTGCAACCTGTACACAAGTAATAACAGTAAATGATGTAACTGCACCAAGTATAACCTGTCCTGCACCTGTTACAGTTTCATGTTCAACAGATATACCTGCTTCAGATTTTGCAGGTGGATCAACCAGTGATAATTGTGGAGGCGGAGCACCGACAGTAATATTTGTAAGTGATGTAACAGTATCGGGAACTTGTGTAAACAAATTCACAGTAACCAGGACATACAGATCAACAGATGTATGCGGAAACAGTGCAACATGTACACAAGTAATAACAGTAAATGATGTAACTGCACCAAATATAACCTGTCCTGCACCAATTACGGTATCATGTTCAACAGATGTACCTGCACCAAATACAAGTTTAGTAATAACTAGTGATAATTGTGGAGGCGGAGCACCGACAGTAACATTTGTAAGTGATGTAACAGTATCTGGATCATGTGTAAACAGGTTTACAGTGACAAGGACATACAAATCAACAGATGTGTGTGGTAACAGTGCAACCTGTACACAAGTAATAACAGTAGATGATGAAACTGCACCAAGTATAACATGTCCAGCACCAGTTACAGTATCATGTTCAACAGATGTACCAGCACCAAATACATCATTAGTAATAACTAGTGATAATTGTGGAGGCGGAGCACCGACAGTAACATTTGTCAGTGATGTAACAGTATCTGGAAGTTGTGCAAACAAGTTTACAGTGACAAGAACATACAGATCAACAGATGTGTGTGGTAATAGTGCTACTTGTACCCAAGTATTAACAGTAAATGATGTAACTGCACCAAGCATAACATGTCCACCAGCTATAACAGTATCTTGTGCTGCTGATGTTCCTGCTACAGATTTTGCAGGAGGATCAACCAGTGATAATTGCGGAGGAGGCTTACCAACAGTTACATTTGTAAGTGATGTGACAGTATCTGGAAGTTGTGCAAACAGGTTTACAGTGACCAGGACATACAGATCAACAGATGTATGCGGTAACAGTGCAACCTGTACACAAGTAATAACAGTAGA
>Ga0193744_1000034_pt1 | contig 59497 bp, 54 predicted proteins | sample L1a1metaG_FD_143056 | JGI IMG/M metagenome (GOLD analysis project Ga0193744, IMG submission 143056) | Soil microbial communities from a riparian zone of the East river system, Colorado, United States - L1a1 | ecosystem: Environmental > Terrestrial > Soil > Riparian zone | place: USA: East River...
GGTATAAGCAGAAAGGCCGCGACCACTCCGAGAAAAACGCCCTGGATCAGCGCCGCGGCAATCCGTGAGCCCAACCACGCGGCGCGCGGATCGACCGTGGTGGGATCCTTCGGGTCGCGCGTTGTGCCGACGATCAACATGAGACCGAGCGCCAGATCGAAGGCCGTAAGAAGGAGATAACCCTGTACGCTGCCTTGGGCACGATAGAAGAAAATCAAGGGCACCGCGTGTGCCACTGTATCAGCCAGGATCACCTTTGCGCGCGGAAGGCCCGCTTCAGTTCGTCCACTGTCCCACGCGGAATCTGCCATCCCGCAGTCCTAACTAATGGCTTTCGCTCCGAACAGCTCCATTTTCATCCCAGGGAAGACCGCTAGCTCATATACGTGATCACGTATACGCCCTTCCGAGCCGTAATTGTTCCTCCTTCTTACTTCATCCTTCGCACTTCACATGATCGGCGGCTGATTCGTCGACTTCATCGGCAACATGCTGCCCAAACTCCTCCCTAAGCGTTAGCCAGATTGGCCTGAGCGCGCCGAATCGCCGGGCCGTCACTGTACTGGCGTCGACTAATTCACGAAAGACGACTGGTCGTCGTAGCCACAAATCGACGCAATGCCACAGCGCTCTTCTCGCTCGGTGTGGAAGTGCTGTTACCGGGCGAGGATTAGTTCGAACGTGTAAGTTCTAACGTGCCAGTCTTAACCGTGTCATCCTGCATGGCTCGTGAAGCGTACCAGCAGTGAATGACAGAACCCGATGGTGGGATATGTACAAGCATGATTCCGTAACCAACTGTTCCTGGCCGATCTCGACCATGATACTCATACGTTAGCCGAGCGTAATCGTCGCGAATCTCTCCTGAACCAGTGAGCACTCTTTGCGGCAGCGACTGATCGACAATGTCGTAATCTCCGTCCAAATAGATCGTCCGTCCTTTTGAACTGAAGCGAAATCTCAGACGGTAGCTAAAATATGGATTCGACCCGGACGAGGAGTTGTCGCTCCCAGCCCCACTCCAGGAGCCGACAAGGCGTTGCGCAACCTCATGAGAAATCGGGCGGGTCAGTGAGATTCTAAAGCCATTATCCCAAGACATCTCTAGCCATCCGAAACGCACAGCGAACACGACTGAAAGTGTGAAGACGAAGAGAGCCGCTACAACACTACGACGCTGGCTTGAGAAACCCCATGCAATATCCCAAACTGTTCGACCCGTTAGCTCGGGTGCGTGGCTGCCAGAAGATTTAGAGGGCTTTGGCATCCGGGAACTTCACGCTTCACGAGCGTTTAACAGGAGCGCGTCGGATTTGCAGCAAAAAAAGGCCGATTTCCCACCCGTATATCGAGGAAACGGGATTAGTCGGTTGGGTGAAGCTTTGCGAGGAGCTGCCTCGCGATGTCAGCGACATCGTAAGTTCGGCGGACTGGAACGCGCAGGATTGGCAGCCAGGCAATTTCGAGGATCCGATTCACATCGCGGTCGCATCCAAATTCACGGAGGAACACCGAGCTGCACTCGATTGGCTTAACGAGCATACAACCGAAGAAATCTCGTTTTTTGGATTGGAAATTGAGCTATGGCGCATCGGTGTTTCTCCGGCCGCTCCGAAGTTCAACATGATATCCAAGCCAAACGACTGGCAAAAGGCAGTCCGGCAGAAAGCCACTGCCGGCACGGAAGGGGAGCGGTCAAAGGAGAAACAGCTCCAGTTTGAGTTTTGGACTGCTTTTAAGGCTTGGTTAGAAGAGCGAACATCCTTGCGCACGCAAAAGCCAGCTTATCAGCACTGGTTGAGCTTGTCTCTTGGCCGGACTGGATTCCAACTTTCGGCAATTGCATCGCACTGGAACACACCGGCCAATGAATGGGGAATGCCTGAACTACGCGTCGAATTGATCTTCAACTCCCCGTTGGCCAAGACGCAGTTCGCGCAATTGCGGACCCGAGAAGCTGAGGTTCAGCAAAAGATCGATTTACCCCTTACTTGGCACGACCCGCCAACAAGCAAATCGTGCAAACTTTACGTGCGTCGGGACTGTGACTTTCGGGAGCGTTCAAATTGGGACGAAGCATTCAAGTGGTTGGCCAAATACTTGCAGCAATTCTCCGACACGTTTCGACCGATAATCCGAGAGCTCTAATTAGTGTTTACCCCTTTACAGTGGCCGCGACTTCGGCAATTGGCGAACGCACCCTCTAGGTCTTGGACCAGCGTTTAATGTTCAGGACGCGGCCGAGATGAATGGCGTATTGGGGCTTACCCCATTTTCGGATTTTCTTCACCCCGCGAAACTCGACCAACATCTCTGGCGCTAGCGTGGCGTAACCGTTTCGGAATTGAATGAATTTGTAATCGCGATTCTCCAACCGCGTCATCCAGTAAGGCGTTCGGTCGCGATACTCGATGCGCTTCTCCTTAGCTGCAATCGCGGCGAAGAACGCCCGATGCAGATTCAGGTGGAGGATTTCGGGGTCACGCATTTAGTGAAGCTCGAAGGAGGCTCATTCTGGCGTCCAGCAAATAGTGCGAATAATCCCTCAGTTCTCTTTTCTGATCTCCACGTGTGAGGAAAACTTCGTTCGGCTCGTCAAAGCCGAAGCCGAACATCTTATCCGGCCGTCCTCCAACAGTGAGACAGGACACCAAGAAGTCTCTCATCTCTTCCCTTGTGAACAGCAATGTACAATCCCGATACCACCTTGAGTTGACCGGCCTCGTCCTTCCGGTGTCAGGCGCATACATACCGAAAAGAAGGATGAAATCCGCGTCCTCAGGCACGTCGAACCGGTTAAACCAGGTATAGAACTGAAAACGCTTGGTCGATTCTCGCTTTGGCGGCGGATGTGAATACGCGCGCGATGCCTTTATCTGTAATGTCAGCGTCCTATGCGCACCGCCGAGCTTCTTGACGATCGCGAGATCGATTCCTTTTTCCTGACGGGACAGCGGAATCAGCAGCGAGTATCCTTCCTTTTTCGGCAAGCGCTGTTGGAGGCGATGGGCGAGGACAAACTCTGGCCATTGCAATGTGAAGACTGGGTCCATCTTTGCCTAACGAAAATAAGATCTCAGTTGCAACGGTTGCAAGTCTGGACGCGTTCGGTCAGCTATAGGCCTTGTAGCATCTGGCGGGTTTTGCGCAGAATCTCTCGGTCCTCGTCGGTGATACCATCCGGATGAAAGTGCATGACCTTATTCCGTATCGACCGCACCTCCTCAAGTCGAGAGGAGAAGACAGAGGCGTCGAGATGAAGGTGCAGTTTCGTCCAAATTTCTTCTCGACCGAAAGCACGAGCTGTTTCGCCAAAACTGAGGTCATCTATCTTTTTGACCTTCAGCACGCGATCTCCGTCGCCAGGATTAACCAGCGATTTGATCTCGAGGATTGAGAGTTTCCCTCGTTCCAAAATCGCGCGGAGGTGATTTTCGATTTGCTCGAGAAATAGAAACGGCTCGGAGAGGGTCACGAACTGATTGGCGATATCCTGCGCGGTTACAATGCCACAGATCGTTTTGTCTTTTGCCCGGACGAGCACCGCTTCGGCTTCAACAATATCTCGAACAGCATCAAAAAGTGGGGTGTCGATTTCTACGATCCTGACGGTGGAGAGATGGTGCTCCACGGTATCTGAGGGTTTTTTGGCCGCCCCCGCACGCCCGATTGTTTTCCAGCTCAGCAGGCCATCAACCACTCTTTCCCCATTCATTACCGCAAGATAAGCAACATCGTGTTGGAGCATTAGGGTGATAGCCTTTCTGACCGTATCATTGCGCGTTACCCGCAAAGGGGTCCGATTCGCTTGCTCTAGTTGGCCGATCGTCAGGACAACATCTCGCGCGTCGCTCTCTGCTGCGGACGAAACGGAAGTGCCACTGTCTGATGCAGTATCAGCTTTTGAGGTTGTCGGTGAGATCGGGCGCAGCGTGATCAAACTATCAAGGTGGACCCACTCGAAGTTTGGCGAACTTTCCAATTCTCGACGCGCCAGAGATCGTCGAATGATTCGTATTGCGTTCCGCCCACGTCGGAAAAAACCGAAGAGTTGAAGCAGCTGCCGGACGGTAATGGTTAACCCGTCAGTTGATTGCTTGGCTCGGTCGACTGCTTCTGCCAGTGTAATCATTGTGCTTTGGGTTGGTGCAAGTGCGCCAGACTAAGCCTCGTATTTTTCGATGATTGTGTCGATCTGGGCGGCGAGGCGAAGGGTTTCAGTGAGGGCGATCCCTCCTTCTTAGTAGCGTCTCTAAAGTTGATCATATCAAAAATCAGTTCGGAAGAGTCGCTCTTCGCGCTTAGAGGCGTCTAAGCGAAGGACAAGCTCGGGTTCGCCTTGGAGGTCTATGGGCGGTGGCTCGGTTGTGGTAAGAATAACCTGAAATGGCGGAGTTGGGCCTGCGCTCTCGAGGCTTTTGAGATGGTGAAAGATCTGGCGGTACGGTGTGGGGTGCATGTCCGCTTCTCTCGGACTATCAAGGATGACGAAGCGCGGGTGGTGAGTATTTCCAAACATTGATGAGCGCATTGCGGCGATATCGAAGGCGAGTGTTTTCAGAGTATCGATTGCTGCGCTAGATAATTCCCCTCTATATTCAGCATGCAGAGCGATTTCTTCACGAGTGAACCGGCAACTTGCTTCTACGCCTGTGCCGAGAAAAGCTTTGACGGTCGTTTCATAGAGTTCCGAAAACTCGGATATCTGCTTTTTCTGGCGTTCTTGCAGGGCCTCCTGCGTCAGCTGGGATTTCTCAATCTGCTTCTCCAACTCTTTCTGTCGTCTCTCCAATATCTCAATCCGCTTGCAAGCATTTACCGCTTCACTGGAGCGAAATAGAGTCAGCGTGTGCCCTTCGATCATCTCCGATCGCTTTTGCCAAAGGATCTCAATCTCTTTCTCCATCGAGTTGAGTTGAGATTCCAATTCACCCACTTCCTTTTCCAGTCTTCCCCTAGCGTTCCTAATAGGAGCGATATCGCGTTCCAGGTCTTGAATCGTCGCTCTCGCCGCGGCTGCGATATCAGCCAAATCTGGTTTGAGAGGATCGCCAAGGGCGTCCGGTTCAAATTCTTGCCGAAGCGGGCAGCGGAACCTTGCAATGGAAATGGGAATTCGGCAGTACTGATCGGTTGGCTTTAAGCCCTCCCAGAAATGATCGTAGCCCGCCTCAGTTCCATCACTCTCAGCCTCTTTGAGACTGATTTGTTGCAAATCCAGGTAATCCTGCAGTTCTTTCTCTTGGAAGGCCTTCGCGCCCAGGTCCCGGTTAAGTTGATTGAGGCTTTGTCGGCGATTGGGAAGGTTCAAGGTGCGGACCTTATCGTCCAACGGGCCAATCTGTTTGTCGCGCTTCTTCTGAGCCAGCCGCTGTACTGTATCGACAAAAAGTGACTCACCTACATCTGGAATTGCTTGCGGCGCGAGCGCGGTTCGCAAGTCGGCGAGACCGTTTTGTAAATTCCGACGTTCAAAGGCAATCTCGTCTGGGATGCGATTAAGCTCCGCTTCGAGAGGTTGTCGCTTTTCGATTTCGACCCGCACAAGGTCATCTACGAGATGCAACGTCGCCCTTATCATGAATCGCCGTTGCTCGGCAGACATTTTGGGACTTCCGTGATTACTGGACTCGTGGCGCCAGTCTAAAAGGCCTGAAAGGCGACACTCCTGATCGCGAGAAAGCCATTGGAGTAAATGGGCAAACGTCATGCGTTCCTTCTCCAAAGGAAACTCGTGAAGCGGGAATGGCCCTACGAGAACTTCATCGAGAGCCTTTCTAAAATCCTCAAAGCGCCCCACATTGTCTCTCGCGGTAAACATGCTTTCGAAAGCAGTGGTCTGTAGCGCCACCGGATGGTGCCCGGTTGCAAACGCACGAGCTACTACCCACGACGTTCCGTCAACCCAAACTCTTGCGGATACCCACCCGTCACCGAAGGCACCCAGGATTCGATCGCGCATGAATCGATTACCGTAGTGCGACTCACCGAGAACGAATCTGAGCAGCCGGCAGAGAGAGGTCTTTCCGGCGGCATGTCCCCCAAACCCTGGAAGCTCAGGCTCGGCATCGGAAGGAACATCAGCCCAAACAATATTTAGTCCTTGCCGAAATTTGATACACCGAATCTCCTCGTTTGAGTCGAGCGACCAACTGCGGAGGATTCGCAGTTCCTCGATCCAAAGAAGTGGCGTTGCATTCATGCAAGTATGCTCTCCAACTCCGTATAGCCAGTTTCAGATGAAGTTCTAAGCTGCTCTAAATCCACAACATCCGGGCGAGCATTGAGCGTTGCGAGAATGGTCGCGGCATCATAAAGGCGCCAGTCTCCGGGAATAACTGGGATTGTTACTCCCGCCACTAGATGGACCCGTCCCTTCTCCTCGATGCGCTTGATGTTTCCGTTTCCTGCCAGGGTCTCCAACACCTCTCGGAAAATACCCGCTTTTACTGCGTCCGTCTTTAGAGACTCAAGCCATTCATCGGTATCGGCCCCGATAACCGAAGCGAACTCAGTCTTGTATTTTGACGCCTCGAGAGCGATGAGATGAGCTTCCCACAGCAAAGGCAACGTAAGGTCATCAGGAACAAGTTGGAAACAGGCCACAACGAATTCCAGCCAGTAGTTCCGGCCGTCTTTCAGTGGTATTCGATCGAATTTGGATAGCGTAGGGAATTGAACCATAGTCACGGGCTTCGTAGACTTGGCCTCAAAGGCTGCTGGCCAGCCGCCGTGTTTTTCGATGACTTTGTCGATCTCGGTCATGAGGCGGATGGTTTCGGAGAGGGCGATGACGATTTTGTGATAATGGGCGATGTCATCTTTTGAAAGAGTGCGGCCTCTACGATCTTTGAGCCACTTCTCGCAGACTTGGTAGCCGCCGATGTGGAAGTGCCACACATTTTCCTGGACTCCTTTGAATCCTTGGTTGTCGTTTATCCAGACGGTCTTTTCCACATAATCTGGGTAACCCTTTGCGACTTCGTTTTTCCCTTTGCCTATAAATTCAGTGCGGAGTTTGTCGAGCTTGGGGGACTCCAGGAGGTGCAGGGCAACGAGTTCGCCACCGATCCGGCCCAGCGCGCGGAACAGCTCCAAGTTCCCGGTCAACGGCAGGCGCGGGAAATCAACCTTCAGAAACTCCGCAAAGCGACTCCGGTAACCGGGACTGTGAAACACTGCGTAGGCGTAATGGAAGATGTCTTCGGGTGTTAGTCCGGCGGGCAGGCCGTTCGGGGGTTCTTGCGAAAGCTGGAGTCTGACCGCGAGAGACTTCAAAAAGCAGGCTGAAAAATTTGGCCGAGATGTTTTTGAACTCGCTGAACCGACATCGCGCTTACCAATGTCGAACGACAATACCTCCTCGTAAATGTGCAGTGGATAACCCCGCGCTTCACCCGCGAATGAGGCCAACGCTCGCTTGTCGACCAAGGCGTTCGACATGAGAATTTCCGTGAAGTCGCCGGGATTCGTCTGCCGCGTGCAAATCAAGGCGAGGTTTGGATAGAGCATGTGCTGCATCACGCTCCATCGCGCGTCGCCCCTTTCGATGATGTCAGGTTCGTAGAAGATGTGGCGGTAGTCGAACGGGCGATAGAAGTAGCGACGCACCTTCGATTTGACCGAGTCTTCGCGGATGTGGCGCTTTGCTTCTGCGAGTGTCCAGTAGGCCGTATCCTTGATGCCGAATTGCTCCTTCAAAGTCTTGAGACTGGAATTCCGCGCAATCTCTTGAAACCGCTCGACGAGTCGCACCCTCGAATAATCAATGAGCAGCTCGTCGCGGTGAGTCTTGATGCCGCTAATTCCTGACAGAAAAATCTCCGGGATGCTGGGGCCTGAGCGGTATTCTTCGGCCGACGAAAAATCCTTCGAAACGAAGTAGAACTCGGGAGCAGTCAGCGAAAGCAGCGCTGATTCCAGCGGAGTGCGGCTTGTGAGCCGCTCATACTTGGAGACGCGGGAACCATACAAATCGCTCGCTGATGCGCCTCCCCGTCGCGCGGCCTTCGCGTAAATCGAGATTCCCACGCCAACCGTGATGTCGAACACGTTCTCGTCCTTGCCGCCGTCCGGTGTGGTTTCACCTTTCTTCAGACTTCCATGCAAGTTGATCGCTCGGACAGTCCCGAAGCTGGTCAATAAGGATTCACGCATTCGCCGATGAGTTGGCCCATCGAAGAAAGCGTTGTTGGTAATCATGCCGAACACACCAGCGCCTGTCTGGTCAAGTGAGTGTTGGCAAAAGCGGACAAACTTTATGAAGTCATCGTCGAGGTTGATTTTCTTTTCATTAAGCCCGCGCTTGTAGTCATCCAGCAGGCCGAGGATAAACGGGATTCTGTTGAGCTGACCGAAGTTGGAATACGGCGGGTTGCCGATGACGACAGTGAAGCGTTTATGTCGTTTGACTTCGTTTACGGCGGCGGCTTCGTGGGCGAGGGCGTCGAAACCGATGAGCGGGAGCTGCTTCACCCACGGTTCGAGGGCGTTGGTGAGGTAGATGCGGGCACGCTCCTCGGTGCCAAAACGGTAGCCCGTTTCCCAAAGTTTCAAGCCAATCTTCATGTGCGCGATCGCGTAAGGCGCCATCATCAGTTCGTAGCCGTGCAGGCGTGGGAGAAGGGAAAGAGCGACGTATTGATTCCAATATTGTGAGAAGTCGGTCGGTTGACGCGGGAAAGAGGTGCTCGGGAGCGTGGGCACGGCTTTGAAGCCAGCCTTCTTCCATTGCGCGTCGAGGTGCCGATGGATCACATCGATGACTTCAACCAGAAACGTGGCCGTCCCGGTGGCGGGATCGAGGATTTGAACGAACGGTTCATTCGCTGAGATGCGATGTTCCTTGTTCTTGTCGTCGAAAGTGGTGGGGAAGCTTAGGCCGGGATGCCTTTTCACCATCTCGCCCCACGTCGTTGGGTCGGCCAGGCCGTGTTCCAGCTTGAACTCCAACTGGAGCAGCTCGTGCACGCTGCGCACGATGTAGGAGACGACGGGTTTCGGGGTGTAGAAAACGCCGCGCTGCACCTTCTTTTTCTTGTCGTACGCGCTGAGGAAGAGCTCGTAGAAGTGAATGACCGGGTCTTCCTGCGGGTTGCGGTTATCGAAATCGCGCAGGACGGCGTCGAGGTGAGTGTTTGGACTGTTGAGGAGGGAAGTGACTTCCTGAATCCCGAGTTCGTCGAAGTCGATCCGTCCTTTGCGCCCATTCAAGTGGAGAAACGTCTTGAGCATGTCGCGCAGGAACGGGTTGGTGACCGGCACCATGTCCACGATATTGTCGCCGTGAATGCCGGCGGGTCGCGAGACGGCGGCGGAGAAGAGACCATAGGTAATGGTCTGCGCATACATGTCGGCGAAATCGTCCTCACTCAGATCATGGATGAGCGCGGCGCGGAAGGCAGCCTCCAGTTTGCGGACTTGGCCAAATCCATCCTCGTAGCGCAGGACGGCGCGGACGCGGGCGCGAATCTTTTTGGCTAACTCGGCCAGACTTAAGGCGAGCTGTTTCGAGGTAGTGATGACTTCGCGATGGCGCAACTCGAAAGCGCTGCGCCACTGGTTGCGCCATTCATCTGGTCGACGTTCGTATTCGTGGCGCCACTTCAGCTTCTCGCGAAGTTGTTCGACAACGTATCCGTAGTGCAGCGGAGTATCGTCGTCGTCCCAGCCGAGAACGCGCAGTTCTGCTAACCCACCGAGGTCTTCGTCTTCGACGAAATGCGCGAAGGTAATCGCGCGGTCATCTTCTTCGCCATATGCGGAGACGAAGAGAAGATCGCTGGCGTGCCATGCCTGCCGCTCTGACTTTCCGGCGGTAATTCGCTTCTTGAAGACGAGCGAGCGCAGGATGCGGCGCATGACCATGACTGGAAGTGCCTTCTTCTCGAAGTTTACGAAGAAGATGCCCCACGGCTGATTGCCGCTGAGCGGGCGGAGCTGTTTTATCTCTTTGATCCTGACGGCGCTCTTCTCGTCGAGGCCTAACTCGGATGCTTCGTAGTCGAACGTCACGTTTTCGGTGTCGTTTGACTCAATGGGCCAGTCCAGCTCATCGCGCAGGTACGCGAGGAGCTGCTGGAGGGTTTTGATTCCGCGGAGGCGTTCTGTTTGTGGGGCCGGCATAAAAATCCCTCTACTTAACGCGCTCAATACTGGTCACTACGTCTCGCCGGATCCTTATTATCTTGGGTTTGTTCGCGACGCCAGGTTTTCGCCATTCATTTGGATTGTTTGTTTTATCAGTCATGGCGACAAATAGGGTATTGTCGGTTTCATCGATAACGACGACTGGGTTTGACTGAAGAATCGGCTTCTTCGTAGAATCGATAATGTCGGCCGGAATCGATTTCTCAGACGCTTCATCGAAGCGCATGATACACAAGGTCTCGTCGACATAGTCCCCGCCGCCCTTGGCAACTGGTATGTAAGAATATACCCGAACGGCGAATACTAACGTCGACAGATAGAACAACGCACCGCACAAGCTCACTCCCATCGCCATATACGGGCGAACGAGTCCGGCACCGTTATCGGAATCGAACCTTCCTTTCAGCCGCCAAGCGAACTCTCCAATGAGAAAGATCAGCAGGAAATACATGTAACCGCCGAACTTGAACATTTCCCAAAGCAAGGCCGTTAACGACCTAAAGACGATTGCCGTCTGAACAAACAAAACCGCCACGAAGATCCATCTAATCTCTACGGACCAACGATCAAGGACCTTGGTTTTAAACCGGTTTTGACGAAGAAATAGTCCCCTTTGCCACGCCATCAACAGCGCGCCAAGAACAACTGACAGAAAGAACAGCGCGATGCTCCGCTCGTGGGATGAGAAATGTCCCGGTCGTGCAAAAGTCGTTAGCAGGTAGAAAAATAGAAGTAGGACAATGCTAAACGCGGGCATGGCCAGGGCTTCCAGTCTCTTCCTCCGCTCCCAGCGCAGCCGAGGCGCTTCGCTTGGTTCTTTGCTTTCGTCGTTCTTCTTTTCTGTTCCCTCGGCGACTGGCCTGGACTTCGTGAGCATGAGGATTGTTCCGAAGAGAATTACGCCGACGCTCAAAGGAAATTGGAGGCACAGAATGCCCACGTGAACGTATTTCGCTCTTAAGCCCTCCACGACTGCACCGCGAACTCCGATATAGTCCGCAAAGGAGAAGGCGATGAGAAACCCCGTTCCGTAAACAACACCGAATAGTACGGCAAACCAAGGAGGAAGCTTATCGACCCAAGTCTTTTTCGGCTCGCCCGGCGGCCGATTGTGGCCCGGCCCTTCGGCAGGCCCTTTTATTTGACTGGCTGAGTCAGACATTTCCTTTGCTCCCTCATCTTCTTGCTAGCTTAACTCCATCCAGCACTTCAGCGTCGGTTTAACGCCTACGGGCGCTTGCACCTGTTTGAGGTAGCTGTTCTTGATATGTCTTTCGATCTTGAGCCGAATTTCGCGAAGCGTTGGCGGCTCGATCGCGGTGACGCGCGGTGTCTCGGGCTTGCTGCGTATGATGTCGGCTATTTTACCAGCGTCTTCGATGATATGCTCGCTTTCGAGCGAGTAGAAGTACCATCCGGTGCGGCCTGCGAGCCCCTCCCAGGCTTTTTCAGGCAAATCGGTTGTCTTGTCTTCCGCGGGAAGTCGATAGCAAAAGAAGATGGCGCGCGTATTCGCCGCCGGATGTTTCTTCCCGCTAAAGAGGCGAAGAGGAACTGTATCGAGAAACTGCTCAAGCGCGGGGTTTCCTTTTAGGAGCTCCTGATATTCCAGATGAAGCTTCTCGATGGGGGTCGCTTCGCCTTCATAGGCATGGATGAAATCACGGAGCGCGTCGAAATCATCGGTTGGTTTGAGCAGCTTCTTGCCTTCGATCCCGAAGACTTTAGAAATCCGGAGTGTCTTGAAGGCGATGCGTTGATAAAGGCGGAGCAGATGTTCCAGCTCGCCGGGCGGCAGAAAATTCCAATACACAACCTTGCCTCGAAGCGCGGCCTGTTCCGGATGATCGGCGACGAGTCGCTTTTCAACCGCGGGGCTCATTCTCCGATCGACGCGGCCGATGCGTTGCATCAAGCGCACGGGATTCCAATGGAGATCGTAGTTGATCAGCCGTGTCGCGTCCTGAAGGTTAAGACCTTCGGAAAGCACGTCGGTAGAAATCAAAACGCGAATTTCCTTTCGATCCTCGGCCGCAAGCTTCGGACTGGAGCTCTCGTTGTAGTAAGGAGCAAACTCCTGGATCACATCCGCCCGGTCGCGTTTGCTGTCACTGTCAATCTCGTCCACGCCGTGAATCCCCGCAGCTTGAAGTTCCTTCTTCAGATAGCGCGCGGTGGACATGAACTCGGTAAAGATCAGAACCTTGTTCTTCTTGAGAACGGCGTCCTTCGTCAGGAGTTTGATCAGCGACTTGAGTTTGTCGTCATGCGATGAATCGAGCCCTTGGATTTCCTCTAGGAAGTCGACCACCGTTTCCAAGTCGCTGTACGTTTCGTTAAAGATCTCGTCGATCTTGTAGTCCGCGCGTGGAAGCGGGTCGAATTGGTCGATGAATTCGTCGCCGAGTTCGCTCTCTTCGGAATTCTCTTCGTCTTGAAATTCACTGCGACGCGTCCGGACATGCGAGAGAAGCTCTTCGTTTTGTGCCTCCCATTTCTCAAGGCGTTTTACTTCGACCGGATTCTTCGCGTCGAGGTTGGCACGCAGAAACGCCAACAGTTTGATCAGCAGCGTTTGGCAGGAGGATTCGAACGCGACAATCGAACTCTCAAATCGCTTGAGGAAGAGGATGCGAATCAATCTAACCAACTGCTTCTGCCGGTTCACATCCCATTGGGCGAGCGTCGTCGGGTCGCCTTTCCAGTAGGCCAAGGGATAGTAGAGAGCGAGTGCGAAGAGTGGCGTCTCTTTCGCGAAGGCCTTCTCCATTTTGCCGAGGAGATGGCCGTAGGTTTTCTTGACAGAATACTCGACGACTCGTGGCGGCTCTTTTTCTGGAAACGTCACGGTCGGCCCGCCACTCTGTTCCTGACTCGCGCGGACGTACGCCCGGCTGCGCTGAACAACCAGCTCCCGGAACAATTTGTCTTCGAACAATACCTGCTCGAGTTCCACGCCCGATTGATCGAATAATTCACCAAGCTGGCTGCCCGTGACGATCTGGAGCAGTTGTTTTTCCAGTTTATTGAAATAGCCGGGCAGCGCGTGGATGCCCAGGGTGGTGGCGAAGCTGTTTGGTTGGTCGACGCGGGAGAACAGCTCGATCAAATGCTGGAAGTCCCTCAGATGATTGTTGACCGGAGTCGCAGTCAGCAGAAAGACGGTTTTGTTTTCGGCCAGATCGTAGAGCTTCCAATATCGAGAGCGGATTTCTCCCTCATCGCTGGTAGCAAGGCCACGGTTTCGGAAGTGATGGGCTTCATCAATCAGGACCACGTCGGCCTGGTCTTTCATCCGTTGAAGGTCCTCCGGGTAATCGCCGCCGCGCATCAAGTCGGTGTGATTGTAGATTTTGAGATTGCTAAATCCGCGGAACAGATCGGGAAGGAACCTCCGCAGGCTGCGTTCCCACACGGCCACGCGCCCCGACTTGGGCACGAGCAACAAAACCCGCTTCCGATCACGGACAATGAGCCTCTCGATCAGAAGTAAACCAACGAAAGTCTTGCCGAGACCGACACCGTCGCAAAGAAACGCACCTCGATGTTGATGCGAGATCTTGAGCATCGATTGATATGCTTCCTTCTGATATTGATCCAACTCCGGGTACATTCTCGATTGCGTCTTTTCCCATGACTCAGGCGGCAGCTCTTTGCTCTTGAAGAGTTCCTGGAGGGCCTTCGCATAAACTTGAAAAGGCGAGTACGCTGCGATCTGCCGCTCGATGACGCGGATGAGGTCGTCGGTAATCTCTTCTCCCTCATCCCAGTGCCTCTCAAACCACTCCTGGAGCTGTCTAACATCCCCTGGCGCCTTCACTTGAATGTTGAGCTCTACATTGTTCGTTAAGCCCGGAACGGTAAAGTTGCTGGAGCCTACCAGCGCAACGGAACCGATCACTGCAATCCTTTGATGAGTGATATACGCCTTGGCGTGAAATTTCTTTTTGGCGTAAACCTTGCACACGATCTTGCCGGATTTCATTCCCTCGAGGATTGCTGCGACGCCCTCGAGAAAGTCGTTCGGCTCCTTTTCCTGCTCGATGCTCGCATCGAGAATTGTTTTCGTCCGTTCGCGTATTCCCTCCAGAAGTGCCTGTCGGGTGCGAGCCGTCATCTGATCCCCGAGAAGAATCCGGATCTTGTCGAGTTTCTTCCACCCAGGTGACAGAGCTAGGAGAGCCCCGATCTCGAAAAACCCCGTAGCGATATCGAAGGCGCTCGCGATCTCCGTCCAATCGTGGAGGTACTTAAGGCCTTTCCACGTTTCGTCGCTGTTATCGACGATGAACAGATCGCCTGCGCTCTGCGGCGGAAGTTCCTGCACTCGTTCTGCGCCCGTTTCTTCAGGCACGAATTCTTCTGGGGCGGACGACATGATGAAAGCGTGGTTTTAGCGGGAACGCGCTAGGTTTTCCAGCGTAATCGGTTTCCTCGCCAGCGCTGGCACGAAATGGCAATCATTTAGCGAGCCGGCATTCAGTGATTTAACGATTTAGGCAGCAAGCAAATCGCAGATCGCGAGCGGGGCTGGCACGAATTTAGCAGCATGGGCGGATATGGCTCACATGATCGGCGAAGCGGCGCGATACACGACGGATCAGTCAATTCGCGTCTTTCAACGGATGCTGATTGCCATGATGTTAATGATTGCGGTGCTGGGGATCTTCGAGGGAGCGCTCGTTTCCTTCATTGTTTTGCGATGGGGCCATACGAGCTGGATTCATGTCGGACTGGTGTTGCTGGGCGCCGTTGGGGCTTTGGGTTTATGCAAATACCAGGCCCGTCGTATCGACCATTACGAAAGGGAGCGAAAGACGTGGAGGAAAGGCGCAATCGGCGAGTGCATGGTCGCTGATGTACTCGGTGCTCTTTCGGACGATTACTGGGTGATCAATGACGTCACTACCGAATTTGGAAACCTTGATCATGTGGTTGTAGGACCGACAGGCGTTTTCGCAATCGAGACAAAAAACTGGCGCGGGACCATTGCCGCCAATAGCGACGGTGAACTTGTCCTGAATGGAAAAGCCGCTTCCACTCCTCACATCAAACATTTCGTGCATCGAACGATGGGAGTCCGTGAGCAAGTATTAACCCTCACAAGCCGAGGTGAACTCTTCGTTAAGGCAGTCATGGTATTCCCTAGGGCGCGCGTTGACGCTCAGTTTGGGACAACGCCACATGTGCATTGCCTGACGGAGGAAGCCGTATGCGCTTACATCGAAAACCCGAAATACGCGCGAAAGCTGAATCCGAAAGAGGTTGATCGGATTGTGCGTGCCTTCACCGGTATCGCAGGAATGGATGCCGGCTTTTCGGCGACGGCCACGGCGGCTGTGAATCGAACGCGGAACGAGCCGGAGGTTGTCGCAACTATTGCTCCTAATCGCACGTAGTCGGGGAATCGGCCTAAGCTGTCTGCGATTCGGCCAGATCATACATTGACGGCCGAGCGGGTGGTTGATCTCTGGCCGCGGTGGTGGGAAATTTCTTGGTTAACTGGGGCGAATCACGCGGTCTATTATCTTGTCCAAAAGAGGGCGCATGATTTTGTTTTCCGGAAAGGCAGAGTTCTCAAAATCAACCAAGCGGTCTCTAATTTGACCAAGTGTCGCCTTTTGCGCACTCTCCTTAACCGCTTCCGCGACAAATTCTTCCAAGTCCTCAAGCGCGCGCTTGGCCAAAACCTCGGGCACGTAGGTTGTAAGGAATTCCACCCAGGCCTTCAATCTGAGCAATGGATTTCGTGAAGCAGGCCCCGGGAGCGAATCTAACGCCCGTGTGATGCGATCGAGCACCACTGTTTCGGATCTACCCGAAACACCCGCTTCCGTTAGACCTTCGTCGGCCCTCTCGGAGCGAAGCATCAAAATCGCCGCCTTTTTATGAACGAATTGTATGAAGGGCGCGCCAATAGTAGCAGCGATCACGCAAAGGCTAAAGAGCGATACCAGAGAATAGTATTTATCAGCCATCTCGAATAGGTCCGAATGAATCGCAAAAAGTAGACCGGGCACAAAGGCCGCTGCCGCCATCGCTTCGAAGGAACGAACCCAACCGAGCTTTGGTTTCTGTTCCTTTGATTCCTGTTCTGATGGGCGGCCGCTGGGAATTGCATAGACCGCTATCAATCCCCCCAAGATACCTGCCGCTATGATAGTGATGATGACATAAAAAATTGACTGCCCGTCCATAGGTTTTATCTCCGATATGAATTCAACTTTGCCTTTTTTCTTCAACTCTTTGATTCGTGTCGTTAGGTCCTTTACTTGGCGATTCAGTGGACCATCCGGCCCAAGCTCCGCTTTGACCTCGGCAAGGCGACTCTTAATTTCTTCGAGGTTCTTTGATGAGAGAGGAGAATCACCTGTGGTTGTCACGTCTCCTTTTTTCCACAAGGTGATCGCTGACTGAAAGAGAGTTGCGAGTGTTGCCAGATGTTGGTCGATGCTTTCCAGTTTGGCCTCTACGGCCCGTCCATTTGGATTTTCGGGCGGGAGCGCACCCATTTTGAGTGAGTGGATCTCGTTTGTGAGGCGCCCCTCAGTTTGCTGAAGCTGAAGTTTGAGGTCCTCAACTACTTTGTTAATTTCACTGTCCACGTGTGTGCCAGGGGGGCTCGATACGTGAACCTCGGCAGGGGATTCCTTTGTCGGCCAGCCTTCTAGCCGGATCGAGATTGGCTTATCCAAGCCAGAAATTCTGAGGGGAATTGCATCGCCCTTGAGGACATCAGCTAGATTTGCTTTGAGCTCGACCGCACCCTCTACTTTGAGCGGGCTTGAGTCTAGTTTTACCTGTAAGGGCGTTTCTCCTCCCTGTACCTTGATCTCGCCACCGCCCACTGGAATCTTGAATGGCGGAACAGCTGTTTCCCCATCTTTGACGGGCGGTCTATCGTTACCGCCAACACCTGAGCTGTTTCGCTCGATTCCTCGGCAGCCGACTAGCCACAAGGCGAAGACGCTGATGATTCCAAGAAAAGGGGAGTACGTGAGTCCTTTGGACAGGGTGCCGCCATTTCCTGCCGGGAGGAAGATCGATAAGGGGCGGGGCAGCATCTGGCCGCGCTTGTCGAGCGGCGCGTTGAGATTCTTCGACGCAGGTCCTTCAGGGGTATGCATGACAGGGGACGCGTGGTTGTATCCGAGAAGCGGTGAATTCTCCAGCGGAATCTCGAACGGAAGAAAGAGAGCAGCCCTCCAGCAGCTTGCCAACGAAGGCGCGGCCGTGGCAAAACTAGCGAGTATGACCGATGAACAAGCTATCGCAGAAGCTTACACGGCTAAGGTGAAGGCTCTTTACACCGTGCTGGCTGACGCGTTCCTGGCCGGAAAAAACAAGGCCGCCGCCGAGCGTGCCTTTCAGCGCGATGTGAAGCTGGCACGCCAGGCACGAGACGTCGCGCTGGGACTGTTGCCGAAGTGACAAGGGACAAATACTTAGCGATTTACGACTGAGCAATCTAGCGAATTGGGGGAAAGGGGGGCAATCCGTTCCCAAGTGCAACTCGGGAACGAGGGCGGAATGTCGGCGGTGACACACCGCCGCTACAGAAGACGAAGGCGTTCGGCAGCGGGCGCAGCGAATGGTTCTTGTCTCGCGGCGCTCCCGCGGTCAGGGTTCGTTTAAACCCAAAAAAAGATGATAACCATGAAACTCACTCAAGTTGCTTTTGTCGCCGTGGCCCTGGCTTTCGCTCTGCCGGCGCGCGCCGATACGATGTCTGTGCCGACCAAGGAGGCCCCAGCCTATACGTTCGACGTTCCTTCCAACTGGAAGCCGAAGGCTAACGTGGACGATGAAAGCGTGGAGGCCTCTGCCCCTGGGGATCACGCTTATCTCAGCGCGTGGATCGCGAAAGGTTCGGATCAACAGGCGATCGTCAAAGATATGGAGACGACTTTGAAGGATGCGCTCAAGAGCATCGATCCGGGCAGCTCAGAGCAGACGATCGAAGTGAACGGTCTCAAGGTCGTGGTAACGAAAGGAAGCGGGATCGATAAACGGGCCGGCAATAAGGTGCAATTCCGGGTCGCGGTCTTCGCAGCGGGCGGTGACAAGGTGGGGATCGTTTACTCCGATTACGATAACGATGCCCCGGACGACACGATGAAGGCGCTGCAGGGGATTATTGGGTCGATCAAGGTGGGGGCGAAGAAGTAAGGAAGTAGGAAGGGCGAAGGCAGAACATCTGGCGAGTCGGTGTTCAGTGATTCTGCGATTTGGCGCCGAGCGGCAATCGGAACCCGGCTGGCACGGATTTAAGCAGCGTTGTTCGGCCTGTGTTCTCTAAGAAAAAGAACACGAACCCCCTGCCAAACGTGCAACGGACCTGATCTGTTCGCACCTTGAGCGAAGCGCGAGGAGCTAGGGCAGGCGGCCGAGGCTGTAGATTTCGATGAGGGCGATGGCGGGCGAGTTGGGAAAGCTATTGCCGGAAGGCGAGAGAAGGGCGGTGTAAGCGCCGGGCCCGAGGGTAAGGAATGCGACGGGCTCCTGGGTAAACTGGGGCAGCAGACCGGCGCGGTTAACTTCGACGCCCATGCCGGCCCCTTGCCAGCCATCGGTCGCGACCAGAGTGGTGCCGTCGGCGTTGCGCACCTCCAGAGTCGGATCGAACATCGTCTGACCGAGCAGCCCGGGGGACTCAAGACTTGGGCCGAGCCCGCGGATAATGATGTTGTCGACACCGCTCCCCTTGCCGACCGTGAAGCCGGCAATGAGGATGTCGTCACCGGTGCCGGCAAAGGCGCGCGTGGAGATGTTGCCCAGTTTCGAGTCGGCGGCGAAATCGAGGTCGTAGATTTCAAGAATGCCAGTACCGGTGCCGCCATTCACACCGCTGAGCACGGCCGTATAGCCTCCCGGTGCGAGCGTGACCACGATGGCCGGCTCGAGATCGTTGCCGGGAGCGAGCCCCGTGGCTGTGATCTGGTCCTGCTGGGAGGATTTCCAGCTGTCGTTGACGATTGGGGCGAAGCCGTCCGGACCGTGGAGAGTAATGGTGGGGTCAGCCAGGAGAGTCGATAGACCGAATTGGGCGAGCGAAGGGCCGAGGGCGCGAACGAGGACACGTTTGGGAACGGTGCCGGTGATAATGAATCCGCCTATGCCGACCTTGTCTCCGGTCAGGACCTGCATCCGCGTGGAAAGATTCACGGTTTGCGACGCCGGCGGAGCGCTGTCCTTGACGGTGATCGTTCCGTCGGCGCGAAACGGGTTGGACCATTTCGGGTCGGTGTAAATGGCGTTACTGGACAAGGTAAGAAGGAAGGCCTCCAGATCGAGGCGTTGTTGTGGGGTGAGGCTAAGAGTTTGGCCGCAGCAAGGATTTCCTAACCCGGGATCGAGATTCGGGTTGCCAGGGATCGCGGTGTAGTGGTCTATGACCTGAGCGATGCTGTTGAATGCGCCATTGTGCATGAGCGGGCCATTCAACTGTCCGGACGGGCCAATCAGGTCGCGTAAGGTGCCTGAGTTTGTCACCGTCAGGTCAGTCCCACCGCCGATCGAGGTGATGACGCCGTTGTTCCCGCGAGAGGTATTAGCGAATGAGTCGGGCTGATGGCAAAACGCACAGCCCGCTCCGCCAAATGAAGGCGGACCCATATAGAGTTGCTTTCCCCTATTTTCGCTCTCGCTGAAGTTCGGAAACGGCTGGGAAATCAACGCTTTTGCGACTCCGGCATCGAACTTTGAGTCCAATGAGTAGATAGTGCGGATAAACTGGCTGAGCGCTTTCTGGATCCCGGTCTCGTCGATCACAGGCGAGCCGAACGAGGCGCTGAAGAGGAGCTGGTATTCGGGCAGAACCGATAGTTTCGCGATGAGCTCCGCAAAATCCGGGTCGCCATTGGTCCCGCTAAATCCCATTTCGATAGCGTTTCGGATGGGCTGGGTGACCGTGCTCTCGAGGCTCGGCGCCCGTCTGTCCCAAAAGAAGACACCACCCCCCGGGGATTGCGCCTGAGAGAAGCCTACGTTTGCAAGGCGCATCGGGTGGCGGCTGGTCATCCCGGCCACGCCGGTGCCGGCCACGGCCGGGTTGCCGAAAGCGTAGGCCTGCTGGTGGCAGGAACTGCAACTTACGGTGTTATTGCGCGAAAGACGCTTATCGTAAAAGAGGACGCGGCCGAGAGTCGCGCCCGTGTTTGTGATGAGCAGTGAGTTTTTCGAAAAGTCAGGCAACGCAGCGAGATCAATCACGCCGTCCTCGGCCTGAAGTAGCGAAGGGCCTGCCAAAACGAGCCAGACCGCGAGCGCGAAGGCGACGCGTTTCATCGATATCTGCGGGGGAAATTGGGCATGTCGGGGAGATTGTTACGTCAAAAGTGCGTCAAGAGTCGAGAACGAATTCAGGCCGGTTGGAGGAAGAAAGTAGCTTCCGCCAGCGTGCACTTTGGCGTGACCCTCCTTCGCGGTGTTCCGGCGGGCGGGCAAGATGGAGAAGACCAATTGGGCAGGCTGGCGCGAATAATAGCCGTTAGGGCGATCGAGGCTCCAGGCGGGCCACCCGCCTGCATAGCTATGCGAAGCATTGCGGGCAGGAAAACAGCCTGCGTTGAATAGATCGCCTCCGTCAACGACCAAGACAGAGAGCAATATGAAAAAATTCACCAACTTACTAATCGTCGCTTCGCTGGCGCTCGCTGGAGCCGTAATGGCCCAAGAGCCATCCCCGGAGCAATCACCAGGCAAAAAGCAATCCGAAAAAAAGGCGCCGGCGGACGTGAAGCCCCGACCGACGCGTGCGCCGAAGCCTGAGGCTCCGGCCGTGAAGGAGCCGGCTGTGAAGGAGCCGGCAGCGACCGAATCGTCCGCGGCGACAAAGGCGGAAAAGAAGGCGCCCCCAACTCGGAAGCCAACACCAGCCGCCGCTCTGGAAAAGAAGGCCGACGAACCGGCCACGAGTGCGACGCCTGCCATGAAGAAGGAAAAGGCGCCGGCGCGCACTAAAGATATGACGAAGGCGCCTGCCGCCAACGCGAACACATCGCCGAGTGCCACTCCGGCAGCGGCCAAGTCGACCGCCACCCCGGCGGCAGCAGCCAAGGCAACCGTTACCCCAGCGGTAGTTGCAGCGACCGCTACTCCGGCAGCAGCCAAGTCGACCGCTACTCCCGCGGCCAGTGCCCCGGCAGCGACGGCGGCGGCAACTGCGGCTCCGTCGGTTTCGCAAACGAGCCCGACAAAGCCGGTTAATCCGGCCGCAGCGAAAAAGCCGGATCCGCAACAGGTGGTGAAAATCAAGGAGCAGCACGCGAACTTTCATGCCCAGCCGAGGCCGGACAAGGTTCCGGCGGTCACGTTCAGCGCGAGCTATCGCGTCCATGGCAGCGAGCAGTGGCAGGGGCCGCAGTACGAAGTGTATCGCTCCTACCATCCGGAACGGCACGATCAGGGATGGTATCGCTCGCGTTACCAGCGGGTGGAGCTAATCGGTGGCGGTTACTACTACTTTCACAACAACTACTGGTATCCGGCGTGGGGCTACAATCCTAGCAATGAGTATTATGCTTACGATGCCCCGATCTATTCCGGGAAGCATGCGGAACCGCCTGACAAGGTGATAGCAGACGTGCAGGCCGTGCTCCAGGAGATGGGCTACTACAAGGGCGAGGTGGATGGATTGCTCGGGCCGCTGACCCGGGAGGCGCTCACCGGCTATCAGACCGACCAGGGAATGACCGTGACGGCGGTGATCGACGAACCGACGCTCGACGCGCTCGGGATGGGGTAAAGGTAATCTAACTATTCGACAAAAGCCGCCGGGGCGCACAATGCCTCGGCGGCTTTCTTTTTTGGCGGCTCCGTTCCCAAGTCCAACTTGGGAACGAGGGACGGCGGACTTCGGCGATTGACACGTCGACGCAGCGACGCGGCTACAGGGCGAGCATGGTGCCACGGCAGGCGTGTGATCCACCTTCGCTGACTACTCCGAAAGCGTTCGCGAGCTGGCGGGCGTGGCAGGCCGCGTGACTGAGCGGAAGTCAGAAGGATGAAGGAAGAATTAAGAAAGAGGAAGAAGCGTTAAACTATTTAGCGAATTAACGACTGAGCGAATAAGCGAACGACAGACACTTAGTGAATTAACGACTGAGCGAATAAGCGAATTGGGGAAGGGAAGCGAGAAAGAGTTGAAGGATTGAATTAGAATTATCTGAAATGGTTAACGTATGGCAGAGTCGGTGATGGCTAAAACTGCTGCGAAGACTAAACCGAAGACAAAAACCAAGAGCGCACCCAAGTCGAAAGCGTCCCCCAAAGCCCGGGCTAAATCCAAAAAGAGCGGCGGCCTCTCTGGAATCGCCGGGTCGATCGTAGGTAAAGTTGCCAGCATCATGCCGTCGATGACGAAGAAGGCGAAAGGGAAGAAGCGCTAATCATTTAGCGATTTAACGACTGAACGACTTAGCGATTCAAAGACGGAGCGATCTAGCGACTGAGCGATTGGCGTTAGTCACTTAGCGACTGAACGACTTAGCCCGCCTTCGCCCAGGCCGCCTTCCTAAGGCTACAGAGAGCCAGGGGCTACGGCGGGGCAGGCGAACTGGGGAAACTGGCTAGTCGCCGAAAAGTGGTTTGTGCTTGCGTTTGTTGCGAGCTTTGTCGGGCTCCACTTTGATCAGGGCGCCGGTGTCGGTGACGTAGACTTTCGACCATTTGTGGTCGGAGTCTTTTACTTCCGCCAGATAGAACAAGGCGCCGTTCGAAGTTGCTTTCTCCACCCCGGCTACCTTGCCGCCGGCCGCACTGCTTTGAATCGTGGTTTGCACCGCAGGCGGGACATCTTTCCAGCTGACTGGAGTGCCGGCAGGCTTCTTCGCTTTGGCAAACATCGCGCCGGGCAGTGCGGCCAAGGCAGCGAGAATAAAGAGAGTTTTGATTGAGCGCATGGATTGGGACCAGGGACGAGCGACATGCAGCTGCGTTGGAGGTCAGAGAACAAACACCAATGGACCTGCTTCGTCGCGGAAAAACATCGCCGGGCTGGCGATTCCGCAACTTAAAAATAGAAAAGCCGCCACGCATCGATCGTGGCGGCTTTCTGTTGGTTGAAGTCTTTAAGAACTAACCTGCCATGCCGAGGGCAGCCAAGGTTGGCTGATCGATCGTCTCGGTGGCGTAAAGGCCCTGGGCACGCTGAAAATCAGCCAGTGCCTGGCGGGTGAGCGGGCCGAGCAAGCCGTCCACTTCGCCGTGGTAATAACCCTGCTCCTGCAAGGCGGACTGCACATCGGCAACGACTTGGTCGAGCGGCGTGGCGCTGGGGCCCGAATAGACAGGTCCATCGTACGGGTAATAGGCCGCGGCGTTATCATAACCCCAGGCAGGATACCAATATCCACCGTCCCAATAGTACCACCCACCGCTGATCAAACTGAGGTGATGGTGATGCGAATGCCACCAGCCCTGGTCGTGCCATTGGGGATGGTACGATTTGTAAACCTGGTAATGGGCGCCTTTCCAATTCTCGGCCCCGTGGATCTTGAAGTTCTGATTGAACTGCACGCTGGCCACGGCAGACTTCTGTTGCGCGTGAAAATTCTGATGCTGCGGATGGAAGCTCTTCACGGTTTTCTTGTCGAACTGAGTCTTGTTGAGTTTGTTTGACTGAACCGCGGGTAACGTGTTGACCTGCGGATTCAACACGGCGTTGTCGTGCATCTTCGTGTTCTCGTGGACCCTCACGGTGCTGTTATCATGAAACTTCACCGTGTTATTTTCGGGGACCTTCACGCTGCGAAGGGTGGAGTCCTTGTGGTGAGTATCGACACTCTTAACATGGGTGCTCTGCACATGGGTATTGGTGTGTTGCTTGGGCGTGAATTGCTGCTTCTGCACGGGCTTCGATTTATCGTGTTTCTTATTCGGGTTTTCCTGTTCCGCCCGGACACCTACTGCCAGCGTCAGGGAACTGGCTATCAATATGGTAATGAACTTCATTATTCTTACTCCTCGGTTGATTTGTTTTCCTTGGTTTCTCCCACGGCGTTACTTACCGGAAGGGCCAGGACCAATCTCCGCCATTTTCGTTATTTCGCCACGTTTTCCTCTCGATAAAGTTTACCTAATGACAAACACTTAGCGAACTGGTGATTTAGCGATTTAGCGAATGAAGAAGGCAATAGAACTGGGGAACGGCGCAGTGAGTGTGGGATATCAGCGCTTGCGAAATGCTTTCACCAATTTGCGCAAACGCTGCGTGGTGGCGTCGCGGTCGAGTTTACTCGCGGCGACATCGAGCACCAATTGCTCCCATTCATCGGCCGGCAGCTTCGTCTCCGGCAGCAAGTCGTTGCGCTCAAGAAAAACAAGACACGCGGCCAGCGCAGTTCTCTTATTGCCATCAATGAAGGCATGGTTGCGGCAAAGGTAGAATAGATATGCCGCCGCGACCTCGATGGGATCCGAGATTAGTGACTGCCCCATCATCGTGGCCTGTGGCGCGGCTACGGCCGATTCGAGCAATGTTTGGTCGCGAAGGCCAGACGCTCCACCATGCGCCGCCAGAACCTCGGCGTGAATCGGCTTGACGGCCGCAGCGGTGAGGTGACGAAGCTCTTTGCTCAAGACAATCGTTTGAAGAGGACCGAATTCTTTTTGATCAATCGTTTGGCGGCCGCACCCGCTTCCTTCGCATCGATCGCTGGCCGAACTGGGGTCAGGACGATCGAGCCTCCTTCATGCACCGTTACCGTGAGCTGATCGCCGACTTTCACGCGCGCCAGATCCATGAGGGCCGCATCAAAGATGATTCCCTGGGAATTTCCAACCTTCGAAATGGTCTTGGTCATTCGGTAATACTATGTTTTACGCGAGCTGATCGCAAGCGCAGTTAAACACTTAACGACTGAATGACTTAATGAATTAGCGATTGAAGATAAGGAGCGTGCGGTGGAGCCGCTTCGCTGTGCGAAGCACAGATCGGCGGTAAACCCACCGCCCCTACTGTCAAAAAGAAGAGGGACGTCCAACGCCGAACTTCCAATGATGGGAGGACGAAGAGGGCGGTTACTGAATCCGGTAGGCTTCGACAAGCGCGACGCCGGTGGTGTCGTCTTTTCCGCGGACAACGGCGGTGTACTTCCCGGGTGCGAGGAAGGCGACAATGGCCGATTCACGATCGTCGCCCGGCGCGAATTGCGTCGCGACCACGGCTTGGGGCTGGCCCTCTTTCCAGTTGTCATTGAAGGCCATGACCGTGCCGTTTTCATCGTGCAACTCGATTGTCGGGTCGAGCAGAGGTTCGGTGATGCCATTGCTGGCGAGCACGGGTCCGAGAGCGCGGAGCACGACAATCGGGTTCTCGCCGCTATCGATGATGAGACCGCCGATCAGGGCGTTGTCTCCTGTGCCGACGAAACCGCGCGTACTGACGTTCCCCAAGGTGGAACTGGCGCCGGTGTCGAGGTCGTAAACTTCGATGAGACCGTTACCACTACCGCCGTTGTTCCCAGCGAGGACGGCGGTGTAAAGTCCCGGGGTGAGAGTAGCAATAATCGCGGACTCGAGGTCGTTCTGCGGAGGAAGGCCGCTGTCCATGATTTCGGCGGCCTGCGCGGACTGCTTCCAGTTATCATTCGACATCAGCATATTGCTCGAGTCGTCGAACAAGGTCAGGGTCGGATCACCCAGGGGAGTTGGGACGCCGTTGGCGGTGAGCGATGGGCCGATGCCGCGAAGGAGAACCTTCTTCGGAACATCACCCGTAACGATAAAGCCAGCGATGGCAACGCGTTCGCCGGTATCCACGAAAACGCGCGAGGCGATATTGACCGCCTTGCCCGGCGGAGTGAACGGGAGCGTGAGCGCGTCGTTGGCGCCCTTCGCGGTCTGATAATGTCCAGCCGTGGTGGGATGTTTCTCGTCCCAGAAAAGAAACTGGTCCGGGTTCGCATTGGAGTTGCCCTGGGAGGAACTCCCGACGTCGATGAACCCATACCGGTCGGGATAGGCCAAAACCCGGATCGTGTTCGTCCAGGCATCCACAGGATAAAGAGTAGGCGCGATGCCCTGGGCGGCGAGGTCGCTCATGCTGGCCGCGAGATCCGCGCGAAGCTCGAACCGGTAATTGTCCGCGGCCGCGCTGAGGGACTTCTGGTTCGCCGAATCACCCGCATATTTTGGAATGACCCCAAGCGGAGGAACGTTTGGCACCATGATGAATTTCGCGCCGGCATTCGCGAGACGGGCCATCAACGCAGTCGCGCGCGCCGCAGTCGCAGTGACGTTCGCGGCGCTGTCGTCGTTGAAAAGATCGTTGCCGCCGCCCCAGACAATATAGAGCGCGTTGGGATCGACCGCATGCGAAGCGAGGTAATCGTCCATCTGCTTCCCCATGTCGTCGATGGTGAGCGTCAGGTCGCCGAAGGTGTCCGTGGAAACGACGACCTCATCATGCGTGCCGTCGTTCGTGGTCGCGCCGCCAAAGGCGTAGTTGGTCCCGCCGCCGAGGCTGAAAGTTGCGGCCGGCATATTCAAGAACGTGCGCGCGAGTTGCTCGTGCCAGACGCCGACGAAAGCGTTCGAGGAAGGATCGGTGTCGCTGCTATTGGTGAAGCGACCGTCGCTGTAATTAAAGGTGTCGCTCGGGTAATCAATCGTGCCGCCGCTTTTTGAGTCGGAGCGATCACGAACATTCCCGGTATCCGAGAGGCTGTCGCCAAAGACGATGATTTGGCTAAAGGTGGGCTCCGTTTGCTGAGCGAAGGCGGAGAGGCAGGCGCCCCAGGCAAAAACGAGAGCGAGGAGCGGTGCACACTTAGTGAGCTGGCGAGGTGGAAACATTTGGCGAGTTAGCGAGTTAGCGACTTAATGATTTAGCGAATGGGGAGCTCGGCCCGGCGAAACGGCGAGCAGCGAGGAAGACCGGGCCCGGCCACCTTGAAAGCGACCGGGCCCGAATCAATCTCAGCCTACCGGATTAGTGGTTGTGGTGATTCTCGTTGTAATTGTTGTTGTCGTCATCGTGATGATGATGATGGTGGCGATGCTGGCCGCGGACGTAATGACCATGGATCCAATGGTGGCCGTGCTCGGACCAATGGCCCGCGACCCATCTCATTTCCCAATCGTTGTCCCAGTAGGTGGGACCGTGACTATAATAGGGCCGATCCCCGATTTCGATGTTGAAGGACTGCGCCTGGATGGCAGCCGGGAAAATAAAGGCCATCGCGATGATGGCGACGAGCAGAAGTGTTTTCTTAATCATAAAGTGTAATTCGTTTGTCGCGGGAAAAAGGCCGCTTCATGGGTAAAAAAACTTCTAAGAACCTGGGACGAGTGAAAGGGGCGCCGAGTGAGGCACTGCAAGAATTTCAATCCCCAGTGGCCGGCGTTACTGGTCGTGATCGCGCTTGCGAGCACCCGGCCTGGGCGTCGCCGTGGGCGCTAGTGCCGAAGCGTCGATAAAACGCGCCAGAGCGAAATCGCTGTTGTTAAAATAAATATCGCTGGAAGTAAGGCCGGCGGCGAGCAGCTTGCCATCGGGTTGAAAAACAAGGTCGCTGCCGTCGGCTGCGCCCCCGCCGAAGGTTGTTGTGACGGTGCCGCCATTGCCGAACGTTGAATCGAGGGAGCCGTTGAGATTGAAGCGCAGCAATTGGAAGTCGTAGCCGGAAGTGCCGAGCGCGATCAGCTTGCCATCGCTCTGAAGAGCGGCCGCGTCGAGATCTCCCCGGTTGACCATGAGGACCTTGCCACCGTTGCCAAAGCTCTGATCCAACGAACCGTCCGGATTAACGCGCGCGATGGCGAAACTATCGTAGGGGGTATTCACCTCGGCAATTCCTACCAAAATGATTTTGCCGTCGGCCTGAAGGACAGCATCCCTGCCATGGTCCCAGTTACTGCTAAAATTGACCAGCGCGAAGCCGCCGCCGCCAAATGTCGTATCGAGCGTGCCGTTAGAGTTATAACGGGCCACTAGAAATTCATAGCTGGACTCGCCGGCGATTATGATTTTGCCATCGGGCGGGATTATCACCTCAAGGGCGTAACTCTCCAAGCCCTGCCCGAAATCATTGACCACTATACCGCCGTTGCCAAACGTCGCGTCCAGGGAGCCGTCGGGATTGTAGCGCACGAGGGCCACATTGCCTTTTCTCTGGTCGCTGGGATAAAACTGGATTCCTCTTTTTCCAGCGGCCACTATTTTGCCATCAGACTGACGCGCAAGCGCGTAAGCCCGATCATTGTCGTTGTTGATGTTGGTTGTCACTGTTCCACCGTTGCCGAAAGTGGGATCGACCGAACCGTCCGGGTTGAAGCGCAGCAGGACAAAAGAAGTATCTTGAGAGTTCGGCAGGTCGATGCTTCCGCAGGTCATGATTTTGCCGTCTGGCAAAATGAGAAGCCCAGCGGCGCTCTCCCGGACGTTGGCCACGGTTATCACTTTTCCGCCATTGCCAAACGTCGCGTCGAGCGTGCCATCCGGGTTGTAGCGGGCGAGCGCGCCCTTATGGCTTGGGTGGGTATCGCCAATGGCAACGATCTTTCCGTCGGGCTGGAGGGCAATGCGACTCAACCAGTCGGTGCTGTTGTTAAAGTCGGTCACGACCTTACCGCCGTTGCCAAAGGTCGGGTCGAGGTCGCCGTCTGCTGCCTGGACCATTCGCCAGCTCCCCGCAAGGGAGAGCAGCATTACCATGAAAGAGACCAGACCCCGGCGAATCCGGCTGGCCCCGCCGCCTGGTCGCTCAAAGAATGAACCGCCGACCTGCTGAGCTTCACACATTCCAAACATAACTTTTCCTCCTCGCGCTTTTTTGATGGTGATATGGACACCATTCGTTTCGTCCGAATCCCGATGGTTGGACCTTTGGCCGGGGTCAAGAAAGCGTAACAATTCTGTTACGTTTGCTTGAGGCTTTCGGGAGAATCCAAAGCCCGAAAAAAATCTCTTGACCCTGGAAGCCGCTCCGGAGCGTAGGCTCCTTTCATGGAACGACATTCCGGAAAGGTATTGAGCGCGGGCGAGCTGGCCCGGCGGGCGGGCGTGAGTGCGGATACCCTGCGCCATTACGAACGCAAAGGGGTGATCGCAGCACCGCCGCGCGGCGCGAACGGTTATCGTCTCTATCCGCTAGAATCGTTGGCGCGGGTCGAGTTGATCCGTCGGGCCCTGGGCGTCGGTCTTACCCTGGATGATCTGGCCGGCGTCCTCAGAAGCCGGGACCGTGGCGGTATTCCCTGCAAGCAGGTCCGACAACTGGCCGCCACGAAGCTAGAAGAAGTGGAAGAACGCTTGCGCGACCTCGTCGCCTTGCGTGATGAGCTGCGCAGTACTCTCGGCATGTGGGACAAACGCCTCGCGAAGACACCGGCGGGAAAACGCGCGGGCTTGTTGGAATCACTCGGGCCTTCCAGCACAACCGGTGCGAAACGCTCCGCTCCTTTTTCAACCAACAACAAACCAAAGGACAACAAACGATGAAACGAAGAATACTATCGGTGGCTCTTTCGATCTTGGCGGTCACCGCCTCCGGGCTGATGGCGGAGGAACCCTCCCATAATCATGACGACATGGCGGATTGCCCGATGAAGGCGGAGCACGCTGCCGGCGTGGATGATCGCGGGGATAAGGGGATGGGATTCTCCCACACGAAAACGACGCACCATTTCAGGATGATGAACGACGGGGGCGCGATCGAGGTAACGGCGAACGACGCAAGCGACCTCACGAGTCGCGATCAGATTCGCGGACATCTGGCGCACATCGCAAGGCTGTTCGGGCAGGGAAATTTCGATATCCCGAGGTTCGTGCATGACTCGATGCCGGCCGGCGCGGTGGTGATGCAGCAGATGAAGTCGAAGATATCCTACCGTTATGAGGAGATGGAGACGGGCGGGCGCGTCCGCATTACCGCGTCCGATCCGAAGGCGCTCAGCGCGGTCCACGGCTTTCTTCGTTTCCAGATCCAGGAACATCGGACCGGAGACAAGCAAACAGTCGACTGACGCATGGAGGAATCGGCGTCGAGCTGGCTGCGCGAGCGCCGCGGGCGTGCGTTTTCGTTAAACCGCGTGTAGCAGTGCGACATGCGCTTAAATTTTCTCACGGCGGGAAGCGTCCTTGCGTTGCTCTGCGCGACGGCCGCAGCTGACGACCTGTACAAGTTCCTGAACGAAATCCCGATCGGCGGGGAAGGAGGCTGGGATATTCTCACGGTCGATTCAGCGGCCCACCGGCTCTACGTGTCGCATGCAACCAAGGTGGTGGTGATCGATCTCGAGAAGAATGCGGTTGTGGGCGAGATCACCGACACGCCGGGCGTGCACGGTCTGATCGCAGTACCGGAACTGCAGCGTGGGTTTTCGTCCAATGGCAAGGAAGCGAAGATCAGCGTGGTTGACCTGAAAACGCTAAAGACAATCACGAAACTCGACAGCGGCGAAAACCCCGATGCGCTGGTCTACGAGCCAAAGCGCGGCGAGGTCTACGTGTTTAATGCCAAGGGCCAATCAGCCACCGTAGTCGATGCGAAAGCGGCCAAAGTTGTGACCACGATTCCGCTCGGAGGCAATCCGGAGTTCGGCGTGGCGGATACCGCAGCGGGGCGCGTTTACTGTAATCTCGAGGACAAGAGCGAGGTCGCAGTCATTGACACGGCCAAGCACGAAGTCGTCGCGCGCTGGCCGCTCGCGCCCGGAGAAGAGCCGACCGGAATTGCTTTGGACGCGGCGCATCATCGTTTATTTGCCGTCTGTCATAACAAGATGATGGCCATGCTTGACACCGAAACCGGCAAGGTCGTGGCCACGGTGCCGATCGGCGCCGGCGTGGATGGGTGTGCATTCGACGACGCAGCGCAGCTCGCGTTCGCCTCCTGTGGCGAGGGCGCGACCACCATCGCGAGAGAGGAAGCACCGGACAAACTCACGGTCGTTCAGACGCTCAAAACAGAACCTCGCGCGCGAACCATGGCGCTCGATCCGGCGACGCACCGGATCTATTTGCCGTCCGCGCAATTTCAACCGGCGCCGTCCCCTTCACCTGGCGCATCGCCCAGCCGGCCGACCGTGGTCCCGAATACTTTCAAGGTGATGGTGTACGGTCCGGTGGAATCGCAGAAGCCGTAGCAGAACGCGGGTGCGTGGCCTAACGACAGCATCCCTGGTCGCAGCCGCGATTTGCGCCTTCGACACGCACCAAGCGCGGGCGCAGGGCGGGCCACCGATGATCACCGACGATCCTGGGACGCCAGGCAACCGGAAGTGGGAGATAAATCTTGCGGTCACGTTCGAGCATCGGCCTAACGAGACCTCATTCGATGTCCCCGGAATCGACCTGAACTACGGAGTCGGTGAGAACATCCAGCTCACGCTCCAGGGTGGACCGGTTTTGTTGAAACGGAGCGATCGCGGCGTGATTGGTGGGCTCGGTGGCACAGAGGCCGCACTGAAGTGGCGGTTCCTCGATGAAGAGAAGAGCGGCTTCGATATGTCCATGTTTCCGCGCGTGATCTTCAACATCACGCAATCATCCGTCCGGCGCGGTCTGGCCGAAGACGGAACCCGTTTTCAGATTCCGTTTCAGGTCGCGAAGACATTCGGTCGATTCCATGCCGACGCGGAATTCGGCCCGGTCACGAGCACTCTCGGCCCGAGCGAATGGATTTATGGAATCGTGGGCGGCGTGGAGTTGGCGAAAACGACAATGTTGATGGCGGAACTGCACGGTACATCTCGCATGAACTTCACCCGCGACGTCCTGACCGTAAACGTCGGGCTTCGTCACCAATTGACTGAGGGGCGCATCTTGATCGCGTCAATCGGCCACGAGCTTCGTGATCTCGATCAAGCTCGCGCTTTCATCGGCTATCTCGGCGTGCAGTTGCTCTACTGAACAGGCGTCTTCTTCGGATTTCTTCAATGCGCTTTGGAAGCCGGCTTCTGCGGGAAAATCAGGATCAGCGCGATGATCACCACCAGGAGCGCTAACGATGCCGTGTAGCGGCTCAGAGCCAGCCCTCCTTGCGCGTGAGGCTTATCGAGAAAGTCGCCAACGACAGCGCCGAGCGGGCGAGTCAAGATGAATGCCGCCCAAAATAAAATGACGCGTGAAATGCTCGTAAAGTAGTAGAGAAGGGCGCTCAACAGAAGGAGACCACCGAAGACCGCGGCTGCTCCGAGAAAGCCCATTTCATTGGTATCCGCGACCCAATCGCCGAGGGCCGTCCCGAGGGTCTGCGAGAACATGATGGTCATCCAATAAAACACCTCGACCTTCGGCGTATTCACCGTTTCGATCGATATGCTCCCGGTCGACCAACGCCAGATCAGAAGCGACGCAATCACGAAGATGAGCAAGATGGTCGAACCGCCGGTGTAGCCAATGCCGAGCGATCTGGTGCAGTAATCCGCCAGGGTGGTCCCGACCGTCGTCGTGGCAACGATCGTGAGCCAGTAGAGGAACGGGTGGAATTTTTTCGCCCTGATTTGCACGAGCACCGCGGCTACGAAAATCACCCCGAAGATTGCCGTTCCGATGAGATAGCCAGTGCCCTTGGCTTCGGCCGTCGTTTCACCAAGCCACGACATGGTGACGGCATCACCACCGGTCTCGCCGAGGGTGGTCGCCAGGATCTTGATGATCCAGAAAAGAAGCGTTACCTGCGGCACCTTTGCCACGAGGTCTGGTTTCGTTTCGTCCATTGTTATCCTCCAATAATCATCCTTGCGCCGATAACCAAGCGACCCAGAACGCGATCGGCCGTGGTCATTCATCATGACCTTATCGGTGCTCAGGTAACGATTGACCAAAAGATTAGCGATACGGCGATTTTCAGATTGCCCGAACCGCGCCGGGAACGCGCTTATCCGCGCGGCTGTCCGCGTAAACCGTCTTGTTCCTACGCCATCGCGCGTTCAGCGCAGATATCGCGGGCGACCCGCCGCGCTTCTGCTTCGAGCGAACCGACAGTGAAGTCGGCGCAGGTCTGGCGGTCGGTGAGGTATTGGTGAACGAATGGCTCCAGACCACCGCATCGTTCGCATTGGGCCACGTGAACCAGCTGATGCAGAAGTAGCTCGCGATTGCCCCAGAATTCGGCGCGGATGATAATCCCATGTCCGATGGCCACGCCGTGGCAAGCCTCGGTAATGATCATCGTCCGTCGCGCTGCTTCGGCCAGCTCTTCATTTTCGGGCAGCGGAATTCGATCGACGACCAGAACCTTGACCCGGTCGGGATCCTGCACGCCTACCAGAAGGGCGTCGGCGGAGGCGCGAGATCCCAAGTCAGAGCCACGCGCAAGAATGAATTCTTCCTGCGCTTTCGCCCACTGAAAAGCGAGCGGAACAAGGTGGTCGAATGTCTGCTGATCTATCATGGCCAGGGATGGTGGATTTCCAAACTGAGCAATATCATAGCAAGAGACAGGCCGGGGCGGCGTTCGAATGGCGAAGAATACGTCGCTGAGGGAGATCAACGCCCAGCTTTAGGGCTTGTTCCAAAGGTTGCGGGCTGAGACGATCCGGGAATGAATTGGCTACCTATTCTTTGCGCGGGCGCGGCTTACTTTATTCTGGGCTTTGTCTGGTATTCGTTGCTCTTCGGCAAGATCTGGGCGGCGGAGCAGTTGCGGCATTGCGGCGGCGCAGGGACTGGGCCGGCGAAGCGCGAGTTCGTCGGAATGTTGCTCGCGAACTTTGTTTCGAATCTCGTGGCCTCGGCCGCGATAGCCTGCCTCCTTCGCCGCATGGGAATCGCGGACCTTCCCACCGCGCTAAAACTCGGCGCCGGTCTTGCCGCAGGATTCTCGATCACGACCTTGACGATCGTGCACGTGTGGGAAAAGAAGTCGACCAAGGTTTGGATGATCGACGCGAGTTATCATCTGATCGGATGCATGATTGCGGCGGCGATTCTTGTCTCCTGGCCCTAGCGATCTATCATCCGCCTTCCCTCACATTAGGTCGACCAGCGCATTGAGGAACGCGTCGAGCGTACGGCGGGTGGGTATCGGCTCTAATTCCGACGGGATCCGGAGCATTGCTAGCGCGAATGGGACAAGATTCCGCACCTTGGATGGAAGGCGCAGTGCGCCGATATTGCCGCCGCTGATCTTTTCGAATGGCCACGCCTCGAATAGCCACTGCGCTCCAGATGGCGCGCCATGCTCCACCGCAACTCCGGCCGCGCGCATTCTTTCAGCCAACGAACCAAGATCGATGTCGTGAACTACGACCCACCCACCGGGCCTAACGAATCGGGAAACGCGAATCAAGTCCAACGTGGGTCGCGGATGCTGGTGGTCCGCATCGATGAAGACCAGCTGGAGTTCTCCTGCGCGCGCAATCTGTTCGAGATAGCCGGCGTCTTGGCCGCCATGCACGCGGATCCGGCTCGACAGGTGAGGGACAAGCTGCGGAATCACGAAGCCAACGGGTTTCGTTGGATCGGTCAGGCAGCGTTGGCTCAGATCGATCGTATCCACGAGCACCGACTCAGATTCTGGACGCTGGTGTTGGGCAACGGCGTCAGCAATTACGGCCGCAGAGAAGCCGCTTAGCGTGCCGATCTCGACCACCCGGTCCGGCGCGACAACGCTGACGAAAGCATGAAGAAACAATAAGTCGCCCATTCCTATCGCCCCCGAGCAGTTGCGCTGGCCCGCGAGCAAATTTTCCAAGCCTCGACGCTCAACTGGGACCACAGGCGTCGGTCGAGATAGGTAGCCGGCGAGCTCTGTCAGGCCATCCTCGTATCTGTCGGGAGTGGCGATTTCGCACACCGCTGGCTCGACCGCGGGCGGCAGAGACGCGAATGACGCAAGGGCAAGCCGAGGCACGGCCGAGCGCGGAGCACGCCGCAAGATCCGGAGCCGCTCCCGCCACGAACTATGCTGTGCGATCAGTTCAGCCGCTCGCCCGCAGCCGCGGTTTAACTCGTTGCCCGCGGCGGTGTGTTCCGGATGCACAAGAGCGCGATGGAGGCGAGAATCGGTGAGCCCAGGAGCGGTTGCGCCGTAGCACTGAGATCACGGCGCATCCGAAGCATCCGCAAGTGATGTCGATGGTCGATGCCATGCCGTGATGCCAGCAACAATGAATGGCAAAAGACAGAAGGGCTCAATCTGTGATTCTCGCTGTTAGCTAGAGCTGGTCAAGCATCACTCCGTTCCATCGCAATCCAAGCGATCGAGAGCACAGTCGGGAAACATTCGAGCCACCTCTATGCAAATCGGAGTTGAAAACCGAACGACAGCAGCCGGAGTTTAACAGACCTCAAATACCCAGCCGGCAGACAGGCTTGAAAATTCCCGGAAACGAAACCGGCTTTCCCGTTCCCGGGACGAAAAACATCCAGTAAGTCGCTTCAATCCCTGCGCACCCCAGGCAAAAACGGTCTGGCATGTTCGGTGCTAAGACGATGAGAATCACGACATCGCAAGAAACGATGATCGATTCCCAGGCGCACAGGCGCCAAAGAAATCCTCAACCCATTCACGAAACGACGCGGCGACCTACGACCGCCAAGGAGCTGATATGAAAAAGACTTCAATCTTCCTCATCCTGATTCTAACTGGATTCTCCGCTGCTGCCCAGGAGTTGTCCGAGATCGCAACGCCGCCGGATGGAGACAACGAGAAAGCGGAAGTATCGCAGTGGATCGGGCCCGTTAGGATTTCCATCGCCTACCATAGCCCGCGCGTTCATTTCAAGGGCGCGGAGCGGACCGGTCATATCTGGGGCGAACTGGTCCAATACGGATTTTTCGATGATGGATTTGGTCCTTCCAAGGCGATGCCGTGGCGGGCCGGCGCGAACGAAAATACGACCATTACTTTTTCCCACGATGTGAAGGTGGAAGGGAAGGAGCTCAAGGCCGGCACTTACGCTTTGTTCCTCGACGTTGAGAAAACCGGACCGTGGAATTGGATCTTCTCGAACAACTCGACCGGCTGGGGCAGTTACCAGTACGACCCGAAAAATGATGTGTTGCGAATTCCAACAAATCCCAAGGACGCTCCATTCACCGAATACCTGACTTACGGATTTGACGACCGGTTGCCCACGTCGGCGGTGGCATTTCTCCAATGGGAGAACAAACGTGTTCCGTTCAAGGTCGAAGTGCCAAACGCGAACGACATCTACGTCGCGCAAATCCGAAAGGACCTTCAGGGCTGGCCGGGATTCAACTACATCAATTGGCAAAATGCCGCGCAATTCTGCGCCGACAACAAGGTCAATCTGGAAGAAGCACTGACTTGGGCGGACAAGGCGATCGAAGTCCCGTTTCGAGGAGCGTCACGCGGGCGCGAGGATATCTCCACGCTGCAAACCAAAGCGGCCGTGCTCACCGCTCTGGGCCGGGAATCAGAAGCCGACGCAATCATGGAGAAAGCTTTGCGTCTGCCGGCGACCGAAACGATCTCGATTCATCAATATGGGATGCGCTTGCTCAGGGCCGGGAAAAAGGAGAAGGCCATGCAGGTCTTCCAGTTCAACGCCAAACAGCATCCCGAGGAGAAATTTTACACTTACGTCGGGCTGGCCCGGGGCTATACGGCGGCCGGCGACAAAGTGAATGCGATTAAGAATTGGGAAATCGCTCTGCAGAATGTTCCCGAGATTCAGAAACCGAATCGGGCCGTGTACGAGAAGGCGCTGAAGGACCTTAAGGAAAAGTAAGAAGGCTGAAGGAGGAATTAAGAAGTAGGGATCAAGATTCCTTCGACCGCTTGAGGATCGTTACGAAAATCGCGGTGAGCTCGTCGGTTTCCTTGCGCAGTGGTCCCAACTTGGGCGCGGTGACGATTTTCCCTTCAACAAGCAATTCGAGCCAGTAGGCGGTTTCTTCGAGTTCCCGCAGGGAATCACCAACCTTCGCGATGAATTCTGCCTTGCTCCGTCCGCGATGGGCTTCACGGTAATTCGCGCCAATAGACGTGCCGGACCTGAGAACCTGCTTGCCGAGGACCTGGGCTACCGTGCTCTTTGGTAGGGCGACAAACATCCGAATGATGCGCAAGGCGAAATTCTTGGTGCGCTGCCTTAGATCGCCTTCTTCCTTCATCCTTCTGACTTCTTCTTTCCGAGGACGAGCGCGGCGATGAGACCGGCGCAAAGGAAGCCGACGATTTGCGTGGTCATGTAGCCGGCCGTGTAGATGCTGGGAAAGCCGTACCAATTCCAGTAGGAAATGTTGGTCGCGATCGCGGCCAGGATTCCCACCACAAAGATAAAGCCCACGCGCCCGCCGAAGCTGAAGATGCGCGTTTGGGCTAGCAGGAAAACAGCGAGGATCGATTCGAGAACTTCGGTCAGGAACTCGATCGTCAGCAGTTTACCCATGGAGAGCGGGCGCGCTCCGGCAGGATAATACATAAGAAGCCCGGAAGGATTGGTAGCCATGCGCTCTTCCATGTGAGTCATGGCTTCGCTCTTCTGTTGTCTGGTCGGATTGTCTCCCACGCCCAAGCCGGGAAAGAGGTAAAGGCCCGATTTCTCACCGAGATTGGCCTTCATCGCGGATAGCGTCGCCTGTTCGTTAGGAAGTTCCCGGATCCCGGCTTCGCCTAAAGGAAGAACCATGTGCGCAATCGAGCTCCAGATGAACATTGCGATTCCACCGAGAACGCCCGCCAGAAGGATTTTTGTCGTTGTCATAGGTGCCTCCCGTTTACCAGACGGTTATTCATTTAGCGAGTAAGTGATTTAGTGAATGAGCGATTGGTTGAAGCGCTCGTCATTCGCCGCTCGTTTCGGTTACACTGCGTTGTGTTCCTGAGTGAAGAAGAGGTGCGTGAGCTGTTGCGGATGGAGGAGTTGATTCCCGCAATGGCGGACGCGTTGCGCGACCTTTCGGAGGGGAAGGTCGAACAGCCGCTGCGGGTGGTCTTGCCGGTAACTGAGCATCAAGGCTTTTTCGCTGTGATGCCTGCTCACGGCGACGCGCTCGGCGCCAAGCTGGTTACGTTCTATCCGAACAACATCGGAGTGCCGACGCATCATGCGATGATTGTTCTCTTTCGTCCCGAAACAGGTGAGCCCCTGGTGACGATGGACGGCCGGCTCATCACCGAGATGCGCACAGCGGCTGTCTCCGCCGTGGCGACGAAGCACCTGGCGCGCGCGGATGTTTCCGTGCTCGCCATTCTTGGCTCCGGCGTGCAGGCGCGGAGTCACCTGGAAGCGCTGCGGATTGTGAGAAAATTTCGCGAGGTACGGGTCTGGAGTCCGCGGAATGCGAAGGAGTTCGCACACCGGTTCGATGCAACCGAGGCAGCAACGGCGGAGGAGGCAGTGCGCGGTGCTGACGTGATTGTGGTGGCGACGTCCTCGACGACCCCGGTCTTGCGAGGTGAGTGGTTGTCGCCGGGCGCGCACATCAATGCGGTGGGCGCGACGCGGCCAAACTGGCGGGAGCTCGATGATGAGACGCTGCGCAAGGCGCGCATCTACGTCGAATTACGGGAAGCGGCGATGAAGGAATCCGGCGACATCATCGCGGCTGGTGACGTTTTCGCGGAAATCGGCGAGGTGGTCGCCGGCACGAAACGCGGCCGGGTGTCTGAAGAAGAGATCACGCTCTTCAAGGCAGTCGGCGTCGCGGTGGAAGATATCGCGGCGGCAAGTCTGGTTTACAAACGAGCCGTGGCGACGGAAAAATCAGCGACCGGTTCGTGAGTAAACGATGCGCTCCGGCTCACCTCTTCCGTTCTCCAGGTAGGTTTCGCTTCGCGCGAAAGAGTTGGGCTGGAGGATTTCCATCTCAAACTGATGCTGGTGCGCTGCCTCCGGTTTGGGGAGATTGGTGGCGGAGACGAACTCAAAGGTAAACAAGGACGATTTCGCGTCCTCCTTGAACCGGAGCCGAGGCTGATTGCCGAGAGGGCAGTAGTGCGTCGCGATCAGGCTGTCGTTGTCCATATGATAGAGCGTGAGCGATTCGCGCTGCGGGCCCAAGGTCCAGGTCTCGACCAGCACTGTGCCGGCGGCAGTGAGCCGATACGAAACTTTAAGGACGCGGCCTGCCTCGGTTTTCCCCTCCCATTCGCCCACCAGGGTCTGCAATTGCGTGAACGCGGCGCGCGCGGTGATCTGATCTGCGCCGCTCGCTGCGGTGAACGCGAGCGATGCGAGCAGGATAACTGCTTTTGAGAACATCCTCCCATCGAAGCAGCGATCTGGTGATTATGCGAGATAGTGATTCAACGAAGTACGGCCGGGCGCATTTCGGAAGAGGGACCGAGCACGAAACATAAATGAAGCTGCCAAGTGGGGCCCCGGGTCGATAGAGTCATCGCTGTGAACGAACGACACGACGGGATCGCTTCCGCGTTACCCCGGGATCTGGATGGACTGCCGAGGCTCGATGGATTTCGTCTGCGCGGAACCGAAATGACACGGCTGGAGACTTTCATCGACGCGGCTTTCGCTTTCGCCGTCACCATGATGGTAATCGCCGCGGAACGAGTGCCCGACGATATCAATGCGCTTTTGGCCGCGTTCAAGAACGTCCCGGCGTTTGTCGCGGGGATCGCCGTGCTCGGGATTTTTTGGCGGGGCCATTGGAAATGGAGTCGCCGTTATGGTCTGGAAGATGGCGTCTCGATCTTCATCAGCTGGGTCCTTCTGGTCACAATTCTGATTTATATCTATCCCCTGAAGGCGCTTTTCGGTTCGATGTTCTATCTGCTGAGCGACGGGGCGTTTGGCCGGACCCTCGGGATGCGCAATGCAACGCAAGTGCGCGCGATTCTCGCCATCTACGCGACCGGCTTCGCGGCTATCGCCATCGAAATCCTGCTGCTTAATGTGCGCGCGTGGCAATTGCGCGAGCCCTTGCGCTTGAATGGGAGGGAGCGGGCCCTGACGCGCGCCGACATGATGGGATGGAGCATTCCGGCTACGGTGGGCATCATCGCGCTAGTGCTGGCGCTTACCCTTCCTGCGAATCAGCTCGGGTGGAGCGGCTGGATTTACTTTTCGTTGGCGATCCTGGTGCCGGTGCACAAACGGTTTCTTCGACGACGGCTCACGGAGTGACGATGCGCGCTTAACGAAGCGGCGATTGACCGGCGAGCGCTTTCGATCTTTGTTCGACTAGTGGCCGAATCTGCGAGTTCCGAGCGTCACTGGCATCAAACCGCGACGTTTTTATGGATGTCAGGCCTGGTCATTTTGGTGGCGATCGGCTGGGTCGATTACGCAACCGGATACGATCTGCATGTCTTTGCGTTTTATTTTCTCCCGGTCTGGCTGCTCGGGTGGAAGGTCGGTCTTCGCAGCGGCGTTTACATGGCATTGTTCGCGGCGGGGACCTGGTTCGTCGCCGACTACGCGTCGGGTCATCCCTATTCATCGCTCGCAATCGCAGGGTGGAACGCGCTGATGGAGTTTGTGGCCTGCCTTGTCGTTGCGGCAATTGCCTCCGTTGTGCGCCGGCAATTGCTCGCCCAGGAGAAACTGAACGCTGAATTATTCGAGACCGTGGCGCAGATCAAGCGTCTGGAGGGACTGCTCCCCATCTGCGCCGCTTGCAAACAAATCCGCAACGAGCGCGGGGAGTGGGAAGTAATGGAAAAATATATCACCACGCACTCTGAAGCGCAGTTTAGCCACAGCGTTTGTCCGAGTTGCGCCCGCCAGCTCTACCCTCAATATGTGGACGACAAAACGACTCAGCGAACTGACGACTTAGTGAATTAGCGATTGGAAGAGAACAGCGGCCTGCAATGGAGAGAGCGTTCCTAAACCGGGCGGAAGCAGGACAACGGCTGGCGGAGAGATTGATGCATTACTGCGGCCGCGAAGGGGCGATCGTCCTGGGTTTGCCGAGAGGCGGCGTACCGGTCGCGGCTGAAGTGGCGCAGCGGCTCGGACTTCCCCTCGATGTTTTTGTCGTGCGCAAACTCGGCGTGCCCGGTTATGAGGAATTGGCCATGGGCGCGATTGCGTCCGGCAACGTGAGTGTGCTGAACGACGACGTGATGCGCGCCCTGCCGAATTCGCCGGCGCTTCTGGAGCTGGTCAAAGCTCAGGAGAAAGTGGAGCTGGAGCGTCGGGAAAAACTGTATCGGCAAAACCGGGCCGCTCCGGATTTGTATGATCGCGTTGTTGTTCTGGTGGATGACGGTCTGGCAACAGGCGCGACCATGCGCGCCGCCGCCGCTGCGCTCCGACAGCAGGGTGTGGGGAAAATTGTGGTGGCGGTCCCGGTGGGAGCGCCGGAAACCTGCCGGGAACTCGAGGCGGAGGTGGACGAGCTCATTTGCGCGTTCATGCCGGATCACTTTCATGGGGTCGGCCAGTTCTATCAGGATTTTTCGCAGACGACGGATGAGGAGGTGGCGGCGATGCTGGCCGGAAGGGCCGGTGACAAAGGAAAAGATTTCCGACAGAATCCCTGACCAATTTGAAAACGTTGCGAAACATTTTCGGAAACGTCTGGGCCCTGCTCGGGTTTGCCGCTTACGGCGTGAGCCTCGCCGTTCTCTGGCCTAACAAGAACTTCGGGCACACGGATGCATTCGTTGAGCTCATCATCTTCGGCGTCGCGTTTCCGCTCCTCGCCTGGATCACGACCCTCCGCGCGCGTCCGCTCACGCTAACGGTCCATCGCCGCGGCGGAGAATTACTGTTGGTCTTCGTCTGTCTCGCTGGGGTCACGCTTTACCTCATCTGGGGCGCCGCGTTTTCGGAAACGCTCGTTCCCGCCAGTTGGCTGGCGTCGGACCGAGGGAAGTTTGCCGTCGTCTTTTTTCGGAAACTGATCGTCTTCGTCGCGATCCCGTTTGTTCTTTTTCGCACGGTTTTCGGATATCGCTGGCGGGATTTCGGACTCCAGTATGCCGGGGTGCGCGCGTTGGCCGGCAATCATTTGCCGGTTGTGCTCGCCCTCAGCGCGGGCATCCTCATCTTTCAATATTTTCTGGGCGGCGGCGCGGCGCCGATCCGGCGTGGTGAATTTCACGCCAGCCAACTCATGGTCGGGTTGCCGCTCTGTTTCGCGTGGCTCTTCCTCGAGGCGGGATTGGTGGAGGAGTTCTTTTTTCGCGCGCTGATCCAGACCCGGCTCGCGGCCTGGTTCAAGTCGGAGGTGAGCGGGGTGGCGCTGATGGCGCTGCTCTTTGGCCTGGCGCACGCGCCTGGATTTATCCTGCGCCACGCCGGGCTCGAGGAAGCGATCGGGACGAACCCGTCGCCGGCAGATTCAATCGCTTATGCGGTCGTGGTGCTGTCAGTGGGCGGAATAATGTTCGGGATTGTCTGGGCCCGAACGAAAAATCTTTGGGCGGTGATGATCATTCACGCGACCACCGATCTCCTGCCAAACTTTGCCCAGTTCGTGAAGACGTGGAGTTGATTGGTTAATCGAGAGCAGGCGTCAGGAGCGACGGCGCTTCGAGGAGGCGAAGGCAGCAGCGAGACCGCCGAGGATGACTAGGACCGCTCCAAGAGGCAGCCAGATCCAGGCAATCGCAATCACGCCTCTCATCTTCTCCGCCCAGCCCAGTAAAAGACACAACAGCCCGAGCTCGGCTACCGTGACTCCAATTCCAATGATGGCTTCGGGCGACAAAAGTGGAGTGCGAGCTTGAGGAGATTTTTCGGAGGCGTTCATGGTGAGACGGAGGATAGCTGCGACGAGTCTGCGCGGCAAATCCCAGCGCCAGGGTCAGAGAGCACGGCCTAACGACCCAGTTCCTGAAACTTCGGGGCTTGGTTGGTGGTGACGCCGACGCTCGTGGTGGTTGTGTTAGCGCATCCGCTCAGCAAAGCCAGGAGCGAAAGCGCGAGGAGCGAATGAAGAGAGATGGATAGAAGCCGCGGAGGGCTGGACCGTGTGACCATAAACATGGCGGAGTGTGGTAAAGCGATTCCCAAGTGACAAGGGACGAAAATTCCCGGGCCGGAAAAAAGCGAACATGGCAGAGAGGAGGCGCGTATTAGCGATATGAAGCATGCCCTGATTTTTTTCGCGATCATCCTCGTCATCATTTGGATAGTTGCCCGCGTCACGCTCGCGGTTACCTCTGTCGCGCTCCACATGCTCTGGATCGTGGCCATTATCCTGGCCGTCATCTGGTTGATCGGGCGATTGAAGGGGCCTTAAGCGGAGCCCGGGCCGGATTCCGCCGCATTTTTCGCGAGCGCAGGGTCGGGAGGTGGGGCGGAAACCAGTGAGTATGGCTTCTCTTTTAATCGCTCGAAGAGGATGCGGGCCTTCTCAAAGACAGGAAGCAGGGAGGGAGGGATCGTATCGGAGTTGTGGCCGCGGAGGCTCAAGATGTGGAGCAGCAGCTTGCGACAAATCGTAATTTGTCCGCACGCGATGAGATGCGGCAGTTGCTCGGAGTTAGTGAACCACAAAGTGGTGGGAATATTCTCCGCGGCCTTCGCCACGTCGCGCATTTTGGCAGAAGGATCCAACCAGGCCAGCGGGGGAGGGGGAGCTTCCGCCTCGATCAAATCGTAGATCAGGGTCGGCAAGAGCTTTCCTTTGAAACGCTCATTGCCCATCACGGAGTCATAAACCAAGCGCCGGATGCGCCGCATGAAAACGCTGCTGGCCAGCGCGAACAAGGAGGAGATGCGCAACTCCATCATGTCGATGAATTGATTCACCTTCAGGTTTTTCACCAGGCCCCATGCGCTCCCGTGAACTTCCGGGACCCGGCAGAGGGCGCTGGAAATTTTCCTTCGCACCCAGACCAGCGCCACCACGGTGCAGAGAGGCATGACCAGCGGAAATAGATTCAAAATATCCGACCAGTGGTCCCAGCCCGTATCAATAAATCGCCAGGCGACGGCCGCCGCCGCGAGGGAAAAGGCCAGCAGAAGCCACCAGCCCAGGTTCAGATGCCAAAGGCGCATCCAGCCCAACGGCCGGGGCTTTGGCAGGACATAAAGGTCGGGTTGCTGCGGCTCGGTGTCGGAGAAAATGAACAGACCGAAGGCCACCAGACGCGATTCGTCTTTCACTCCCAGCATGAGACTGCCCATGCCCTGGTTGTCATAGACGCCGCCATCCATCAGCGGGAGCGGGGCCCAGTTTTCACCCTGGAGTTCCTCCAGTGCGACCGTGCCGGCGTGGTCGCGGGACCAGTCGAAATCGTCTGGGAAACTGAGGGGCTCAAACCCTCCGGGAAAGCAGGAAGAGGCCGCGACGATATCGGCGAGGCGGATTTGCTTCGCTTGCTCGGCGGTGATGAAGACGTTGCCGTTGCCGATTTTCGCGTGGACATCCTCACTCTTTTGAAAACGAAAGGCGACGCCCGTGCGGAACTCGGTCGAATTGAAGATCAAATCGGTGAGCGAGATGCGGGGGCCATCCCAAAAAACACCGAACCGCTGACCGCCGAAGAATTTTTCGTCGTACACCTGCGCGCAAGCCGTGATGACATCCCAGCGGCCGGACGGAATGGAAGGCGCGGATGCGGTTAGTTTCGCCAGGGCCAGCTGCGGGACATCGATCGAGAGAAGGTCCGCTTTTAATTTCTCAAAAAAAACAGGGAACGGCTCAGCGGCCTTCAGTGAAAGGGCATAACGCACCCCGGTAAACGTTCCGCCTGAGACGGTGGATAGAGCGGAAACATCCTTGAGCAGATCAAGGCGATGAAGCATGTCGAGCACGCCCAGATGAAATCCAGCGGCCCGGTACCCGCCCCCGGAAAGCGAGAGCGCAATGGCGCCAAAGGGGCATTGGGATGGCATTGGAACTCCGGAGGCGAGTTGTAACTCTTCCACACCACCCTCCACCAGCACTTTCCATCGAGCGCGGAACGGGCCTTTGTCGGCTGTGCGGCTCCGAACCAACAGGCCAAATGGAATCCATTGAATTTATTTGCGTGAGCGCGGTCTAATTTCACCAAGCGCAACGCCCGCCGCCGCCGCGGGGTTCGAATCCCATGGTGGGGTTCTTCGGTCCGCACCTGAATATGGAAAACAAAATCTTTCTCGGTAAGTACCGCGTCTCTGGGACAGAAATGGAGCTGGTCGGAGAACTCCGCGATAGCCCCGTGGCCTACGAGGGAGAGGAGATCGAATCGGGCCGGAAAGTGATCGTGGAATTAGTCCCGGCTCTCTCGCTCAAGCCGGCGGTGCGTGAACAGCTCGCCACGGAAGCGACCGCGGCGATGAAGCTGACTCATGCCAACATTCCCGCTCTTTACGATTTCGGGGTCGAGGACGATCAGCTCATTTATGTCGGCGAAAATTTTGATGGAACTTTGGCCGAGGAATGGGTCAACACCCATGGCGCCATGCCCGTCGGCGCTGTGCTGCGCATTGCTTCGCAAGTCGTGAGCGCGTTAGGCGCCGCCGCGATTCAACGCATCACGCACCATGCGATCAATCCAGCCAACATCGTCCTCGTTCCCGGCCAGACGGCCGAAGGCGAATGGCCCCTGGTGAAAGTGCTGCATTTCGTCGGCGTTGCGCCGAAATTGTCCGGTTCGGATGAAGCCGTGGCCGCGTTCGACAAATCGGCCCATTACGCGAGTCCGGAACAGCTTCAGCGCGGCCCGGTCGATTTCCGGTCGGAGATTTATTCGCTCGGTTGCACGATGTGGTTCCTGCTTGCGGGTTCGCCCCCGCTTGCGGCGGCGAATACTCCGCTCACAGCGACAGCGGCGAAAGCGACCGAAAAGCTGAGCCGCGTTCCGAAGGCGGTCCGACGTCTGCTCGCGCAAATGCTTTCCCCGAATCCAAACGACCGCCCAAGCGATCCGCTCGCGTTCTATCGCCAAATCCAGGATTGCCTTGCCCAAGTGGAACGACGCGAGACGATGGCTCGCCGCTTTGGAGTCGCTGAGGTGTCGACCACGCTTGGGTCTGAAATCCCGGGACGCCGTCATTTCCCTGGGAAAGCGCTCGCGCTCGCGGCGCTCCTGCTCGCGATTGCGACGCTCGCCGTGGTTTTTTTGCCGGGATACCTTAAGCATCGCCGGGTTGTTCGCGCAGAAGAGCCGATCGGTGTTCCAATCGGAGTTGCTGACGCCACCGCTTCCGCACCTCCCGTGAACGCGGCGGCTGCGAATGTGGTCGTGCCGGATCAAGCCCAACCGAGCCCCGCCATCGCAAGCTCGAACGCGAGCGAGCCGGTAAAAGCCCCGCGCTCGGCGGACAATATCGCGCCGCTCCCAACCGCCAACGATACCGCGGAAGTCGCCTCCGCGAATCAAGTTGCGCCAGCGCCCCAACAACCGGCGCCGCCCGCTCCCTCGCAATCCGAATCGCTAGCGCCTGTTGTGACCAGCAACACGACTACGCCTCCGGCGGTGGACAATGCTTCTGCCCTCGCTGCCGCGAACCAGGTTGAACCGGGACCGACGCAGGCGGAGTCGCTTGCTCCCGCAGCTCCCGTCGTTGCTGAGAAGGAAAAGGTTGTCCTGCATGAGGTCCGGCGCGCGGAACCGCCGGAGCCGGAGGTGAGACGAGCAGAACCGGCGCCCCCGGAAGAAGGCCCTGCGAACACCACCGCCGACACGACCATCGCTTCTGAACAATCAAGCACTGCCGTGGCGCAAACTGAGGAAAAGCGAAACGTGGAGGCTGAGCCCACAACGACTTCGACGAAATCCGCAAAACGAACAGACAGGGAAACCAAAGTTACTCCCAAAACGCGGCCCAAAAAGACCGAGCCGAAAACGAGACCGAAGGCGAACGCGGACCAGAACGTTTACGTTTCCAGGACAGCGCCGGAACCTGATGAGGCAATGCCGCCCTTACCGCGCGGTTCGGTCCGCGCGCGATTCGTTGGCGTGACCGCCGACGGCAGATGGATGCTCGCGCTTCCCTCCCGCAAGATCATTCTCGTGCCGCCGCCTCCCCCCGAGCCGTAAGGATTTGGGCGTCGCCGAACTGGAAGTCGAGGTGACGCAATCTTGTCTGCCGACGGCAAATTGAACTCACGCGCAGCATGTGAGCTTCTGGGGAGCGCACGCGCCCTCGCCGCATGGACTTGTGCAGGAGCCGGGACCGTTGATCCCCCCAATGACGTATCCTGAAGTTCTTCTAGTGCAGCGGCCGGAAATCCGCTCCGAGGCTTGTTCGACCGGAACCAAGCGGTTGGTCGTTGACGGCGATCTTTGCCGGCGGAGGATCAATCGGCGGCTGACCCTTCGCCTTGAGGAGGTCGTTCAAAGCCGGCAGGTCCTTCGTTAGCACTTGTTCGAATTCCTTCGTCACATCATCAAGTTCTTTCCGCAGTGCATCGATGCGGGCGATCTGGTAGGCGCCCGGTTTGCCTTCATAACTTAGAATCGCGCCGTAAAGAAAATCGGTGTGCTCGCGCAGCCGTTCCTCACCCGTAATCGCGCCGCCCTCCGTGGTCGCGACGACCTGTTTGCGCACGGCATCCACCTTCCCGTCGAAATCAGTGACGCTCTTGCGCAACGGATCGCCTTCCGGCAACGCGCCTCCGCTCTTGGCCAGACTAGCACGCAGGAACAGGATGCGATCCATGAGCGCACTCTCATCGCCAAACAACACGCGCACTTTCATGGCCGCATCGAACTGCGCCTTGCGATCGGCCTCGTTAAATTTTGCCCGGCGATCCAACCCGACCGTGAGCTTGGTTTCGGAGACCTTCCCGGCCTTTGTCATCCGGACGGTATAAACGCCTGGCACCAGACGCGGACCCCGGATTCCGGCATTCGCGATCTGCGCCGCGGGCGGAACACGGGGCGGCTTCTCGCGCATGCTCCAGATGACGCGATTTAGCCCAGGTCGCTTGCTCGCCGGTAATTCATCGACGACCCGGCCGGAGGCATCCAGCACCTCGATCTTGAGTTTCCCGAAGAGATGTCTGGAGCGCTGATAATACGTGATGACCGCGGCGTTCGGCGGATTGTCTCCCGTAAATGTCGCTGCGCCTTCGGGCCAGCCGCCGTTCGAGTCGATCCGCTGCTGCACCGGCCTCGCGGAAACGAAGCTGGCTTCCCGACCCAGCAAGTCGGTCGAGAGCGCGCGCAAAGGCGTGATGTCATCAATCACCCAGATGCCGCGGCCATGGGTGGCAAGAACCAGATCGTTCTCCCGCGGATGAATGGCGAGATCGCGCACGGCCACAGCTGGAAAACGGCTGCCCTTGAATTGCGCCCAGGCTTTCCCGCCATCGATCGAGACAAACAAGCCGAACTCCGTGCCGAGAAATAACAGGTTCGGCTGAAGGAGATCTTCCTTGATCACGTGGGCGTAGCCGCGCACGCCCTTCACCTCCTGAGCCGTGACGAGCGGCGTCCAGGTCTGGCCGAAATCGGTGGTGCGGAAAACATAAGGCGCGAGATCGCCAAACGTGTGGCGATCAAAGGCTGCGTAGGCTGTGCCCGCGCTGAAATTTCCCGCCTGGATCCAGCTGACCCACGAATTTTTCGGCAGGCCAGGAACTTTATCGACAACGTTACTCCAGGCTTTGCCGCCATCGCGCGTCACCTGAATATTGCCGTCATCGGTCCCGACCCAGATGACTGATTTGTCTTTGGGCGACTCGCTGATCGAGTAGATCGTCGTGTGCATTTCCGCCGCGGAATTGTCCACAGTGACGCCTCCGGATTTTTCCTGCTTCTGCTTTTCGGGATCGTTCGTGCTCAGGTCCGGTGAGATGCGGTCCCAGGTCTGGCCGTGATCGCGCGAGCGAAAGAGGAACTGCGCGCCGATATAGATGGTCCCCTTCTCGGTCGGAGACAAGGCGATGGGCGTGTTCCAATTCCAGCGCAACTTTTCCTTGTAGTTTGCCTTCGGCTGAATGTCGCGCGCCTCGTGCGTATGGCGATTGACGCGGCCGATGAATCCACCTTGCGCTTCGGCGTAGAGATAATCGGGATCGGCCGGATCGGAGAACATCCAAAAGCCGTCGCCGCCGAACATGTTTTCCCACTGAGAGTTGGCGATGCCGCCGGGATATTGCGATTGGCCCACCCACGAGCTGTTGTCCTGCAAGCCGCCGTAAACCTGGAACGGATCGTTATCGTCGAGGCTGACGTGGTAAAACTGCGATACCGGCAGATTCTCACCCTTCCACCATTTGCTGCCGCCGTTATACGAATACCACATCCCACCGTCGTCCCCGGCGGCAACGGTTTGCGGATTGGTCGGATCGATCCAGACATCATGAAGATCGCCGTGCGCACCCTGAAAACCGCCGACCACGGTGAAACTCCGGCCCGCGTCTTCGCTCAGGATCAGGGTCCCGTCGGTCTTGAAGACGCGGTCGGGATTTTTCGGATCGACGATGAGGTTCGCGAAGTAGAAAGGACGCCAGACCATCCAATTACTCTTGTCGCGCTTCTCCCAGGTCGCGCCGCCATCATCGGAAACGAAGAGCGCGCTGTCGGTCGATTCGACAAAGCAGTAGACGCGTTTGGCATTCGAAGGGGCAATCGTAACCGCGAGGCGGCCGTACGGTTTCTTCGGAAAACCCTTGCTGTTCTCGGGCGTAACTTCCGTCCAGGTCGACCCGCCGTCCGCTGTACGAAACAAACCGCTGCCCGAGTTTTTGTCGGGGCCGTCGCCGCCGGAGCGGAACTCCCAGCCTTTGCGCCGAAAATCCCACATCGCCGCAAACATCTTGTTCGGGTCGGCGGGATCGAGCGCGATCGCCGAGGCGCCGGTGGATTGGTTCGCTCCTTTGAGAACGATGTTCCAGGTCTTGCCGCCATCCGTGGTCTTGTAGAGACCGCGATCGGACGAATCGCTCCAGAGCGCTCCTGGCACCGCCGCAAAGACCGTGTCACTACTGGTCGGACTCACCACGATTTTTGCGACGCGTTCCGAGTTGGGCAGGCCGACGTAGGTCCAGGTCTCGCCGCCGTCCGTGGATTTGTACATCCCGTTGCCGACCGAGACGCTGTTGCGCGTCCACGATTCGCCCGTGCCGACCCAGACGTTCTTCGAACTCTTTGGATCGAGCGCGATTGCACCGATCGATTGCACCGCCTGCTCGTCGAAGACCGGTTTGTATCGCGTCCCGCCATCCTCGGATTTCCACACGCCGCCGCTCGCGGCGCCGACGAACAACGTAATTTTTCCAGACGCTTCTCTCGTCGCAGCGATGGCGGAGATTCGTCCGCTCATGGTCGCGGAACCGATATTGCGCGCGCCGAGACCGGAGATGGTGGAGGAATTGTATGGCGTCTGTTCCGCGCCAATGGCCAAGCCGGCAAAACCGAGCCCGATAAAAAGAATGATGTTTGAGAAACGCATAAAAGTTATTTCGCGCTCGCGGGGAATTTGAACACGGTGTCTTCGACTGCGACGTTGGCCTCGGCTTTTTCGAGGATGATTTTTTGTTTGTCGGTCGCCCCCTTGGACCCGGCCTCGAGCGAGAAGGGGAAAAAGACGCCGGCGATTTTTTCGTAATCTCCGAGATCGGTTTCGACTTCCACCTGCGCGCCTTGCTCGATGCGCTGGCTGATGATGCGGATCTCCAGGAAGTAGTCGGGATCGAGATAAACGAAGCTCACGTCGCCGTTCTTGCGCACGACCTTGAGCTTGTGCGCGAGCGTGCCATCCACATCTTCGGGTCCGAGATACTCCACGGTGCTTCCCTTCGCTCTCCAATCGACCAGCGGCCCATCGATTTCCGCGTCTTCAATGAGCGACTTCGCATCGTCCACGGACATTTTTTCGGGATCTTTCCGGCCGCCGAACGGTGAGATCTTCCACCCTTGCGTTCCGTCGTAAGCCTGGATCGCCGTCATACCTTGCAAAGTGTATTCCTCACGGACTTGGCCCGGCGCCTTCTTCGTCTGCGTGTAGGCGAACTCGATCTGGCCCTGGTTCACCAGCATTTTTCCTTTGAGCCGGAGCGACTGCACGGCGCGCAACGCATCGATGCCGCCCTTGGCCTCGATATTTTTGGCCACTAAAGTATCAACCGTGAGTGGCTTCACTTCCTGGGAATGCACGGCGGGCGCAAGCAGCGACACCGACACGAGAACGATGGCAAAACGTAGCTTCATAGTCTTGAATCGAAAAAATGGACGGCGATTGATTTCGCCGCCGGAGGCGAGACCATCGCAGATGCAAAGGCCGCGAGCAATCGCGGCCTTCTCCTAAAGCGAAAGCTTGAATCGCCGTTGCCGGCACAGTACTTCTCGATTTGCGTGAACTTGCCACCGCCCCTGCCGCCACCGCCGCCACCGCCACAACCAGTCCCGCCGCAGCAAATAATTCTGCCACCCCAAGGGATGGGTTGTTTCGCCAGAGGGTGTCTCACGGTTTTGGTCGTGGGGTTCTTGCTCATCGCCGGCGTCATTGCCGGCGGCTGGTTTATCTTGAGCAAGACGATCAACAACCTGACTTCCACCGCGCCGGCCGATGTGCGGATCGAGCAACCGAGCGAGGCGCAATTTCAAGCCGCGGAGAAATCCCTGGCCCAGGTTAACCAGGCGATCGCGAACAACCAGGAAACCACCGTCGAATTCACCAGCGCAGACCTGAACGCGTTGCTCGCCCGTGACGAGGATTTCAAGGATCTTCGCGGCCGGGCCCGGATCGAGATAGCGGACTCGATGATCACGATCGCGCTGAGCGTGCCGCTCGATTACATTCGTTGGCGAAGGCTGAAACGGCGCTGGTTCAACGGCACCGCGCGTTTCGGTTTGGCGTATTCGTCCGGGCAATTTCGCCTCGATCTCGAATCAGCTGAAGCCGGCGGCCACCACCTTCCCGGCAGGTTACTTTCCGGCACCTTCATGTCGTCATTGAACGATGGCCTGAATGAAAGCTTTCAGGAATGGTTGCGAGGGGACGGCACGGAAGAGAATTTCTGGAAGCACGTCAAGACGGTTTCGCTCGCGGGCGACAAGATGGTGGTGACGACGAAAGCGCGATAGGTGAGCTTGGACGTTTGTTGGCGAGTGGGATCTCTCTAGCTGTCATCCCGAGCCGCGCAGACGGCGAGGGACCCCACAACTGGAGGACCGACTAGCTTGCGCCATGGGAACGCTCGTCGCGCGGGCTATGTCCTGCAGGCGGAAGCAAATCCGCCCTCCGATTGTGAGGTCCCTCGCCGTCCGCGCGGCTCGGGATGACAGCTTTTGCTAGACTCCTACTTCGCAGGCTTTATCGCGCTCTCATTGATTTTCCGAAAAGCGTGGGCCGCGATTTCGAACGAACGTAGCCGCGCGCGGTGATCGAAAATCTGCGCGGTAGCAATCACTTCATCCGCTCGCGTTTCCTCGAGCAACTCTTCCAGCCGGCGCCGCACCGTTTGCGGCGAGCCAACTGCGGAACATCGGGTTCGCTGCTCGACAGCGCGACGCTCGGCCGGACTCCATCGGCCCTCCATGCTTTCGACCGGCGGCGGAAGTTTTCCCGGATGCCCGCGAATGAGATTCAGGAACATGAGCTGCGCCGAGGTCATGAGCCGGCGTGCCTCGGCGTCCGTATCCGCGGCGAAAATGCCGACGCCGATCATGACATGCGGCCTAACGAGTGCATCCGAGGGCGTGAATTCGCGTCGATAAATCTCGAGCGCCACCTGGAGATATTCCGGCGCGAAATGCGACGCGAAGGCGAAGGGCAGTCCGAGCTCCGCGGCGAGACGCGCACTGAAATCGCTCGAGCCGAGAAGATAGAGCGGAATATTCAAGCCGGCGCCTGGAACAGCCTGCACTTCCTGACCCTGCGCGACCGGACGAAAGTAAGATTGCAGTTCGAGCACATCCTGCGGAAAAGTGTCGCCGCTGCTGCCGAGATATCGGCGAAGAGCGCGCGCGGTTAGCTGATCGCTGCCGGGCGCCCGTCCGAGACCGAGGTCGATTCGTCCGGGATAAAGCGATTCGAGCGTGCCGAATTGTTCGGCGATGACAAGCGGCGCGTGATTCGGAAGCATGATGCCTCCCGCGCCCACGCGCATGCTCTTGGTTTTTCCGGCGACGTGACCGATGACGACCGAAGTCGCGGCGCTGGCGATTCCCGGAAGGTTATGATGTTCGGCCAGCCAGAAACGATGGTAACCCCATTCTTCCACGTGCTGCGCGAGATCGACGGTGTTACTAAATGCGAGCGCAGCATCGCCGCCTTCGATGATCGGCGAAAGATCGAGAACGGAAGGAAGAACCACTCTTTAATGTAGAGGCGCTTGTGCCAAGCGCCTGTTGTTTTGGTTGGGCGCTTGACCCAAGCGCCCCTACATTCAAAACGTCCGCCGCCGGAGAACGCCCGAATCATTATTATGCCTTCGACCAAAGCTTACGCTGCCACCGCGGCGAACTCACCACTCGCGCCCTTCTCTCTCGATCGCCGCGACCCGACCCCGAATGACGTCCAGATCGACATTCTCTTTTGCGGCGTGTGCCATTCCGATCTGCACACGGTGCGGGACGAGTGGGGCGGCACCATCTACCCCTGCGTGCCAGGGCACGAAATCATCGGGCGTGTCGTTCGGGTCGGAACAGACGTGAAAGATTTTAAGGAAGGCGACCTGGCCGGCGTCGGCTGCATGGTCGATTCCTGCCGCACTTGCGAAAACTGCCGGGCCGACCTCGAGCAGTTCTGCGATCAGGGCGTTGTCTTCACTTACAACAGCAAAGACAAGCACAGCGGCGGCGTGACCTACGGCGGCTACTCAAAAAGCATCGTGGTCGATCAACATTTCGTCCTGTCCATCCCGGAGAAACTGGATCCCGCCGCGGCTGCCCCCCTCTTGTGCGCTGGGATCACGACCTACTCGCCGATGCGTCATTGGAAAGTCGAGCCTGGCCAGAAAGTTGGCGTGGTGGGACTTGGCGGTCTCGGTCACATGGCGATCAAGTTCGCCCATGCGTTCGGAGCGCACGTCGTGCTCTTCACCACTTCGCCCAGCAAAACGGCGGGCGCGAAACGACTCGGCGCGCACGAAGTGGTCGTGTCGAAGAATGAGGACGAAATGAAGAAGCACACCGACAGCTTCGATTTCATCATCGATACGGTTTCGGCGAAACACGATCTCAACGCCTACCTCTCCCTCCTGAAGCGCGATGGCACCATGACGCTCGTCGGCGCGCCACCGGAACCGACCCCGGTCCAGTCCTTCAGCCTGATTCACCGGCGGCGTCAGCTCGCCGGATCGCTCATCGGCGGAATCAAAGAGACGCAGGAGATGCTGGATTTCTGCGCGGAGCACGGGATCACCTGCGACATCGAAATGATTTCAATCAATCAGATCAACGAAGCCTACGAGCGAATGCTGAAGAGCGACGTGAAGTACCGCTTCGTCATCGACCTGGCATCGCTCTAATCCTGTTCTTGATCCGCCCCGGCATCGCTGAATTAGTAGGACGAAATGTTTTCCGTTGAAGCTGACAGATCCAAGCGGCTCGTCGTGATCGCTGTGGCTGGTCACGTCACCGCGGACGACGCGAAAGCAGCCGCGCAACAAGTTCGTGCACTCCTGGAAGATGTTGCGCCGGGATTTTTGGCCCTGACGGATTTTCGATGGCTGGAATCGATGCAGACTTCGGCCGCGCCTTATCTGGCTGAAATCATGGATGCGCTGGCCAGCAAGCAAGTGCGTTCGGTCGTTCGTGTAATTCCCGACCCACGCAAAGATATTGGCCTCAATATTCTTTCGCAATTCCACTACGGCCCGGCGATCCCGACCATCACCTTCGAGAGTCTGGCTGATGCGGTTCAAAGCCTGGCCGAAGAGAAGCCCGAAGATCGCTAGGAGCGCGTCATTCGATCAGGTGTGGAGCAGGTCCGACATGAGCAGTGCATGTGTTCTTTCATTAACACCGTCTCACTAACACGGTCTCATTAACACCATCTCATTAACACCATCTCATTAACACCCGGCTTTAGCCGGGTGTCAAAGCCACTCTAAGATGAAACCGTTTAAACGGTTTCGCCGCGCGGTCGATCGCAAAAGCACCTCGCTGAAGCAAGGTGTTAATGAAATGGGAACCCAATCGCCCTTGCAGCCCCGCGCAACTATCAGCCCCCTATCGCCAGCGCCTGCCCGTCTTTATCCTAGCGCGCCAAAAGCAGTTGCAACGCGGAGGACCTGATGCGCTCCTATGCGAATGCCGGAGCAGCGAAAATTTGCGGTCGCGGCGGCGTTCCTGGCGTTGTGCGTGATCTGGAGCTCGACCTGGCTGGCCATTAAGGTCGGGCTTCGCGATCTGCCGCCGATTTCATTCGTGGCTATCCGGTTTGCGATCGCCGTCGTGGTCCTCCTGGCGATCTCCATTGGCCGGGTGCGATTGTTGCCGGCCCGGCGCTCCGATTTAAAACTGCTGGCCTACACCGGCGTGCTCATGTTCGCGGTGAACTATGCGCTGCTCTTTTGGGCGGAACTGTATGTGTCTTCCGGTTTATCGGCCGTGCTGCAGGCGACGATTCCAATCTTCGGAATGGTCTTCGCCCATTTCCTTCTCCCGGGCGAACCACTGCGCTGGCAGCGCGTGGCGGGGGCCGCCCTCGCCGTCGGCGGGGTGGCGGTGATCTGCTCGCGTTTGCTGAATTTTGACGGGCTCTTCGCGTTCTGGGGCGGAGTCGCGATAGTCTTTGGTGCTGCCGGCGCGGCCTTCTCAAATGTCTTGCTGAAAAAACGCGAGGTCCAGCTGGCGCCGGCCATGATCGCTGCGTGGCAAATGATCTTCGGAGTGGTGCCGCTCCTCGTGACGGGATTCATCGTGGACGGAAATCCGCTCCATTTTCACTGGACGAAAACAGCCGTGTTCTGCCTTTTTTATCTCGCGGTGCCGGGCTCCGCGCTCACGTTTCTGCTCCTTTATTGGCTGCTGCCGCGCATGTCGGTGACGAATCTGCAAACCATCTCGCTCATCACGCCGCCCGGCGCGGTGGCGTTCGGTTGGTTGCTGGGCGGGGAGACACTCCCGCTCCTGTCACTCGCCGGTGGCGCGCTCGTGCTCGCCGGCGTGTGGATGATTTTTCGGAAAGTCCAGCCAGCCGAGCTTCACGACGAATGCGAAACCGCGATGCCGCAGGGTTGAGCTTTCACTCATGCTCCCGATCTTGATCTTGCTCATGATCCTCTCCGAAAGCGGTGTGATCAGAAGAGAAGATCAGGATTAGGATCAAGATCATGAGCAGGAGTGAAGCGTGACGGACGCTAAAACGCTGATCGATCCACGCCTGGCGACGCGCAACCGCCAACCGGGACTCGATCTCCTGCGCGCACTCGCGATTGTGTTCGTGGTCCTATATCACGCGGGATTGTTCGGCTTCGTTCTCCCCCATGATGTCCAGCGTTTTGGCTGGATCGGGGTCGACCTCTTCTTTGTTCTCAGCGGATATTTGATCGCGGGGCAATTGCTCTCGGCCCTGGCCCGTGGCAAACCGCTGAACGTTCGGCGCTTTTACTGGCGGCGGTCCCTTCGCATTCTGCCCGCGTTTCTCGTGATCGTGGCGATTTACATTTTTCTCCCGGTCCTGCGCGAATATCCGCGCATGCCGCCGGCTTGGAAGTTCCTCTCCTTCACCCAGAACCTCGGGCTGCGGGGCGGGACCGCTTTTTCGCATGCGTGGTCGCTTTGCATCGAGAGCCAGTTTTATCTCTTGCTCCCGTTCGTGCTTCTCGCGCTCGCGGGCTGGCGGCGGGGACATTGGATCGTCCCATGCGCGCTGGTCCTTTGCGGCATCGTGATTCGCGGCGTAATCGCGCACATAAATCTAAGCTCTCCCGAGCCCTCCTTCGCCGTCTGGCAAAAATTCATCTATTACCCCACCTACGCCCGCCTCGATCCGCTGGCGATGGGAGTCTGCCTGGCCGCGATCGAACAATTCCGTCCGCAGTGGTGGACAGCCCTGATGAAAATGGCGAGATGGCTTTGGATTCCCGGACTCGCGGCCATCATTCTCGCGCTCGCGCTGGCCGAAAACGCGTTGAGCATCGTTAGCGCCGCGCTTGGATTTCCGCTAATCGCCCTCGGCTTTTCCGCGTTGTTAATTTGCGCCGTCAGTCCGGAGCTGCCTCTTTCGCGGGTGGCCATTCCCGGAGCGGCCTTCGTCGCGACCGTGGCCTACAGTGTTTACCTCAGTCACAAATTGATGATTCATTGGACGCTGAATTTCGGCGCGGCCCACTTGATCGCGGAGACATCCGTCACCGGCTATCTCCTGATGCTTTCTGCGATTCTCCTCGGCGGCACCATTCTTTTCTTTGCGGTCGAACGACCATTCCTTCAGATGCGGCAACGTGTCGTGAAACGTCCGTGAGTGGAGAGGCGCTTGGCTCAGTTTTGTCGTGAAGGCCCCCCACGCCATTTGCGGAGAGTCTCGACACCCGTCCAACAAAACGCCAGCCAGGCGACACCAACCGAGATCGCACCGAGCACATCAGTAAGATAATGAGCGCCCAGGTAGATCCGGCTGAGTCCGATGAGCGCCACCCACATTGCAGCGATGCAAAATATGCCAGCGCGCAACCACCACGTCCGGACCGACTGCGCCACGAAAAGAGCGAGGCACCCGTAGAAGAGTGCCGAACCCATGGTGTGGCCGCTCGGAAAGCCAAAGCTCGAAATGGTGACAAGCGGATTTTCCAGCACCGGTCGTTGCCGGTGAAAGAAATGTTTGAGCAAAATATTGAGCAGTCCGCCTCCGCCGACGGCTATGACCAACGCGAGCAGTCGATACCAAAATTTTCGCGCGATGAGGATTAGCGCGGCGCCGGTCGACATTGAGGCGATAAACACGACGGAACCGAAGAAGGTCGCGAAGCTCATGATCTGCGTGAGCCCCGGCGTCGCGTGCTGGTGGAACCAGGATGTCACGCGATCGTCGAGGAGACGGGTCGCCACATTCCGCGACATGTCTTCGGCGATGTCCCCAAACCACCAACCCGCGGCAAGGATCACGAGCAAGCCGGCCGTCAGATGCAGTCCCAGGTAGCCTTCCGGCGAAACCCGCGCCCGGAGGAAACGAATCTGCCGCGCGAAGCGGCGAGGCGCTGGCTCACTCATCTCTTGTCATTCACGAATCCAACCGCCGTCCGAGCGGTGGAAGCGTTCCATAGATAAGACATCGAATGCGCCGGAAGCGGGCCGCCAGACGCGGCGCTCGATCGCGATGTTCGGCCTTTCGATGCGAATGACGTTGAATGAATTCGGCTGCCCTCGCCCGCGCGTCGAGGTGCTCGTGCCGGATGAGACAATAATCGCCGAATAGCCGGATATCTGGTAACGCTTCGCCGTCTGGCCGGTATCAGCGATATGGAAATGGCCGGCCAGGAGCAAATCGACTTCGCATTCGGTCAGCGTCTTCATCGCCAGCCGTGACCGCCCGACGACACGACCCTCCGCCCCGGCGGGCAGATCGAATGGGTGATGCGTCACGACGATTTTCGTCACCTCTGAAGGCGCCGCTTGCAATGTGACGCGGAGCTTATCCAACTGGGACCGATTGATTCGTCCGTCTTTCCAAGTCAAGGCGCGCGCGGTGTTCACACCCACCGCTACGATTTCCGAGTCGGAGTAGAACGGCTGGAGATCAGGGCTGATATAGCGCCGGTAGCGATCGAGCGGTCGGGCAAAGCGAGAAACGATGTTGTGCAATGGGACGTCGTGATTGCCGGGGACAACGATTTGCGGGAAGGGAATCGAAGCGAGAAATTTCCGCGCGGCCAGGAACTCCGCGGTTCGCGCGCGTTGCGTCAGGTCGCCGGAGATCGCCACGACGTCCGGATTGGTCGCGCCAATAAATTCCACCAGCGGCGCCAGGATCGCGGGCTCGATGCGCCCGAAATGCAAATCGGAAAGATGAACGAGCGTGCGCATCAAGCAGAGTCGTTAGACACGAGCACCTTTAATGCGCCTGGCCGCATCCGATAATGGAGCGGTGATTCCATCCATTCGACCTCGCCATCGCGCGCGACGAGTAAACGCCGCTTGCGCATCTCGATCCGCGCTTCGGCTACGCAAAAAACATCGAAATCTTTTGCCTGATCGACGCGCCCAAAAAGCGCATGGGCCGCGAGCCGGAAAAGGCCCAGGCGGCCGGTCCGTTGGGTGAGATAAAGACCAAGTTTGCCGGCGTTCACACAGGCGCGGGAACCTAGATTGAAGCCGGCGGTTTCGTATTCGTTGTTGCCGACAAAAACGAAAGCGGTCCTGCGACAGATTTCCCGTCCTTCGAACTCGATGCGCAGATCCAGAAAAGGGAAACGGCGGAGCGCTTGAATGGTTGCCCAGAGAAAGGCCGGCCACTTCCCGCGTGAAAGGTGCTGTTGTTGCGCCTCCCGGCGGGAAACGATTTGCGGGTAGATCCCAAGGCTGGAGTTGTTGATGAAGATGCGGCCATTCACTTCGCCCACATCCACCTCTGTCACCCGCCCATTCACCACCGTGCGCACCGCAGCTTCCAGCTCGAGCGGGATGTGCAGGTCCTTCGCGAAATGATTCAAGGTCCCGATCGGCAGCACACCGAGAATCTTATC
>Ga0193744_1000035_pt1 | contig 58008 bp, 130 predicted proteins | sample L1a1metaG_FD_143056 | JGI IMG/M metagenome (GOLD analysis project Ga0193744, IMG submission 143056) | Soil microbial communities from a riparian zone of the East river system, Colorado, United States - L1a1 | ecosystem: Environmental > Terrestrial > Soil > Riparian zone | place: USA: East...
TCGGCGAGCCTCGCGAGCATCTCCCGGCTCTTCTCGGACGGGTTGTGCTCGAGGAAGATGAACGGCCGGAGCTTCAGGAGCTCCGGGGCGCCAGCTAGCACCTCGGGCTCGAAGCCCTCGACGTCGATCTTCATGACGATCGTGCCGAGGATAGAAACCGCAGCGGTGAGCCCCCCGAGTACGACGTCGTCGAGCGCGGCGATAGAACACTCGTATTCATTGGTCAGGAACGGTTCGGTGCGCTCCCTGTCCACCAGGTGCGCTCCACCTTGCTCCTCTGGGTCAGCATCCAGACGCCCGATCCCATATGCGGCGCCGCAGGCGGCGTCCGTGAGGAGCACACGCTCCGTGAGCCCGTTCACCGCGATGGTCTTCCGAAGAAGCTCGAGCATCCGTGGGTTCGGCTCGAAGGCGTATACCTTCGAGGCCTTATTCACACAGGCGAGGAGCGTGTACCACCCGACGTTGGCGCCCACGTCGATGAAGGTGGCGCCTGGATTCTTCATCAGCACGGTGCCGATGGCGTTCGACACCCAGGGCTCCCAGTTGCCTTCCATCATGATATGTGGAGCGAGCGACGTGTCCCGGGTGTCCACGTAGATCTTGGCACCCCAGTGGGTGGTCGTGAGCGCGGTGTAGTCCCCGCAGTAGGCAACGGTTCTCATGGCTCTTTGGCCTCCTTTACGGGCGCGGCGTTGAACATGACGTCCGGCTCCGCGCGGACGTTCCACTTCGTCAGCTGTCCGGCTTCGTCTCGGACGTGGATCAGGAGCTCGGATACCCAATCCATGTCCGCCCAGCAGCGCTTCATGTACTCCTCCGCTGCCCATTCGGGGTCCGACATCTTGATCGTTTTGGCGTCATCCTCTTCGCAGTTTTCTGGGTCCCAGCAACGGAAGTCAGCCATGGGCGTCGGCTCCTTCGCTGGGGGCCGATTCCGACGCGAGTTCCGCGCGGAGCAGTTCCTGCAGCCTAGGGAAGGACACCGTCGCCCAATGTTTCAACGACTCCGACATCCGGTAGATCGCGAATTCGTAGGAGCAGTCGAACGAGGTGTGCATGTACCAGTCGTGAAAGCCGATCGTATTGTCTTCGACATCGCTCCCGACCAGGTTCCACTCGTGGCGAGCCTTCTCCCGGGAGAAGGTACCGTCGCGGCGGTAAGAGCAGATCCTCTCCCGGATGTTCTTCGCGGTCGCATGGCCGTCGTAGACTTCAAGGTCCCCGCGTCGCCCCCCACCGAGCTTGCGCGCGACGTAGTCGGTCTCGGCCTGAGCGAGGAACTTCCGAAAGTCATCGAATCCGCAGTGCTTCGTCACCCAGCGGTAACACCAGTCGCCGTAATCCGAGAGCACCGCGACGCACCCGGTCGAGTCGACAAACACGATCGACCAGGAGTCCCTGCCCTCAGGGAGGGAAGGCAGCACGTACCGCCAGGTGACTACACCGCCCATCCGGGTACCTCCTGGTCTTCCAGCTCGAAATCACCGGCGCGACACGAGCACCGCTTACACCCTACCGTGACGTTCGTGTATTCGGTCGCATCCTCGAACTCCCGAAAGAAGCGAGGAAGCTCCGTCTCTGGAGCCAACGAGTTTTTGAACGTCAGCTTGCCGTGACCCTCACCGTTCGGGCACCTGTACACGAAGTCCGTCACGCCGCCACCTCGACTACCTTAGTGAGAGTGATCTGCCGGGTCTTCATGAGAATGGTGTCAGCGACCGCGCCGTGCACGTCATGCACCTCCACCCGGTCGCGAGTCGGATTCACGACCAGTCGAGCCCGCACCAGGAATTGGCCAGAGGCCTCCCGAACCTCGCAGCCTCGCATCTCAGCGAGCAGCCCTCGCATTCGGCCCAGCGGGTCCTCGAGCGGCTTTGCAGAGACCAGTGTCAGGTCGAACATTTGGGTCATGGAAGGTTCTCCTCTAACGGAAGCAGCTCTGCCCACTCGATGGGCCATTCCTTGACTCCCACCACCACCCCCAACGAACCGGTCTGCGCGAGATAAATCGAGTGCATTACGACATCTCCTTTCCTGTGTCCGAGTTCGCGAGTCCCTTCTTTCTCCTTCGGCACCCACTCCACGACGCGCACAGCACCATCCTTCCAGCGTCCGAGCACGACGGTGCCCGCAGCCGGCTCCCGCTCCGAAACAGCGACGTACGGTCCTGCGGCACAAGCTTTCGTCATGGCGTCCGTTTCCTCTCTATTAGCGAGTTGTCCAGCGCCAGCTGCAGGTAATCCCGGAGCCGGTGCCGCTTGCTGCCCTCGTTGATGCGCATGCCGTTGAGCCAGTCGAGCGCAAGCTGGCAAGCCTCGCGAAGACCTCGAATTTGGATGCGGAGCATCTGGAACTCAGCCCAGTCGTCGTCGGAAATCTCCCGGCGCCGTTCGCTCACCTTGCCCTCGCAAGCTTCTCTTGGTGGGCGAGCACCAGTTCTCCGAGAGAGGCCAGCGCCTGCGGGCGACTCCTGCGATGCTTCGGGCAGAGGTTCCGGTATTCCGCAAACTGGCCCATCCCGTAAGGACCCTCTCGGTCCCAGCCAGGAGTGCCGAGCGGTGCGGCCCTGCTGCAGCAATAGCAGAGCATCCCTTCGCTTTTCATGAATCCTCCGGAGCGCGAAGCAAGTCGATGGACGCCTGGATGATCAGCCGGTCTCCCGGGTCCCGCATCTGCTCAGCAACTCGAAGAAGAAGCTGGACGGCATGCTCTCGGAATGCCGCTCGCAGCAAGCCCGTATCGACGTGCACGGAGGTGAGCTTCGTCGTAGCGAGCCCGCGCAGAAAGTCTTTCGGCGATCCCCGGTCCATCTCATCCGGCTTTCTTCAAGCGGACCTTGGCGCCGGGGGCGATGCGGAAGCCGTCGGACTCCCGAGTCAGGATGCCGAAGCCCACGAGCTTCGTGAGCTCCTTGCTCACGTTGCCGGAGTTCACGCTGGGCCCGGTACGGTTCAGCTCCTTGAACACGTGCCCAGGGGCCCGCTCATCGGCGAAGAATCCCTGGGCCGCGAGCTGAGCGATGCGCCCTCGAAGGCTCTTACCGTCGACCTCGACCATGACCTTCTCTTGGGCCACCTCGAGCTCGGGGCACTGGGCCAGCACCCGCAGGATCGCCGGGTCCTCGTGCGCCTCCTTCAGCAGGCGCGCCTTGAACTTCTGGTACAGGTCTTCTTCCATTTGGGTCCAATCCTTCGGGTTGTGTCGTGTCGAGACCGTGCTTCTACCGAGGGTGCGCTCGGTGTAAGTTTCGTAGCTATGGGGCGTCACAACAGGCTTGCCTTCATGCAGAAGGCCACCGGGCCCGATCACGGGTTCAGGAACGCTGGGGTGACGCTCCCGCGGTGTCCCTCCGAGGCCGTACTTCGCCCCGTTCGACTCCATGCACTTTGATCTGTAGACGGTGAGCGCGCCCCGCACGTTGCCGATGGCCAGCCTCCAGTGCTCCGAGATCTTGCTCTCGAGCTCCGTGAAGGCCTCCAGGTCCCACATCGGGACCTCGTTGATGATGACCTGCGCCGAAGAGGGGATCGAAAGGCGGGCTACGTCCCGTTCCTCCTCTGCCTTCAGCCGTAGCCGCTTCTCCTCTGCGAGAGCCGACCGCAGCGCCGCCGGATCCTCGCTCTGTGCTTCCTCGATGGTGTCAGCGAGGCGCTTGCGTAGCTCGTCGAGCTCCGGCTTCGAGAGTCGCGTGGGCTCCGCCAGGGTCTTCCCGAATTCAGGGGTCGCGCTCGAGTCGAAAGTCTCGGGGCGCCGAACGGCATACACACCGAACATCGGCACTTTCGGATACGCGCTGGCGAAGAGGGCGGACCCGTTGGGGAGGCCATTGAGCTGGGCGACGGCCCAAGCCACGTTCTCCTTCGAGACCTTGGTCCCGAGCCATTTCTTGATGCGATCCTGGTCGAGCGTGCCCTGGGCACGGAAGGAGACGAGTGTCTCACAGACCTCGCTGATCGCCTTGTTCACTTCAGCTCCGCGCTGCGTCAGAAACATGCGTCCGAGCGCGTGCTTCCGGCCCGTCTTCGCGACCGACTTCACGGCGGAGAGGCAGCGTCGACCGTCCTTCGAGCCGTCCGGTTGCTGGCCCCCATACTCTTGGACCTCGTCGTAGATGAGAACCAGCGGCTTCCGGTTGTGCAGGAGCACCGACCGGGAGAAGTCGGCAATGAAGCCGAGGTACTCGCTCGAATCGAAGTGCTCGAAGTCGAGGATGCTGCTCTGGTTGAGCTCCGCGATCGTGGCTCCGATGGCCTTTCCGGCCTTGATGTTGAGCGGCATATCCGCGTGATCGCCACCGAAGACCACGACAGGAAGCCCGTCACGCTTGCCGTCCGCCGAACTCTTCAGCCCCCAGGCGCCCCCGGTGATGTCGATGATGCAGAAACGCACCCCGACCTTGTGCGCCTCTTCGGCCACCACACGAGAGAGGACGCTCTTGCCCGTCCCCGGCATGCCGTAGACGATGGACGCGAGCTGCAACCACTCGCGCGGCAGGGGGAGAGTAGCTGAGATGTCGAGATTCACGTTTGCTCCGATTCCGGAAGGTCGAGCAGATTCAACCCTTGCTCGATAGCGATGGGGCAATCCGCCTCGTGCCCGCTGTTCTCCTCGAGAGCGTGGAAACATTCTAGGCAGCAACCAAGCTCTTCACGGATGACGCGTTCCAGATCGGTGATTCTTCGACTTCCGACCTCGAGCGCGGCTCGCTGCTCTCGTTTCTCCACGTCTCGATTCGCGCACCAGAGGCGCATCATCTGCCATGGAAAGTCGCCGTGCACTTCCGGGACCGGCTGCATCAGGAGTGCCGTCTTGGTACGTTCTTCGTCTAGCTCGGAAGTAAGCGAATCCAGCGCTGCTCTCACCTCGTTCGCCAGCGCCGGATAGGTATCCCAAGGGCAAGAGCGGTCGAGAATGCGCGCACACAACCGGTCGATGGTGCCGGGGGTCATGGTTTCTCCGTGAAGTCGAACGTTGCCGCAAGCTCCCGCTCTCGCCGCTTGACCGCCTCGATGTCCGAGTGAGACCAGTACGACCCGAGCACGTCGGATCGCACCGATTGCGGGAGACGGTCGAGTAGCCACACGATGACGGCAGCAACGCGGGAGAGCGGGTAGATGCGCACGGTCAGCCTTCCTTCGCCGTCGTATGGGAGGCGAGGGCGTGATCGATGCGCCTAGCGGCGGCGGCTCTGTCGCACTGAGACGGGGAGCACGCCTCGTGCCCCCTAGCCACGAACGGCCGCGCCTCGGCCAGGAGCTCCCTCAACCTCCCCGCCTCCTCCGCCGCATCGCAGAGCGCGACGGCGGCGTTGCGGAGTTCGACGATGAGCGGAGCGTCGTTGCCTGCATCACTGTCGCAATAGGCCACCCCGTACTCGTCGGCAGCGATGAGCGCATCGCCATAGGCAACGTGGTCGCCGTCGCCGATGAGCCGAGAAACATGCCACGGGCCTTGGGTAGCCTCAGCTTCCAGCCTCCGAATGGAGGCGATGGTTGCGGGGGAGGGGATCATTCGTTGTCCTGCCAGGGCGGGTACTGCACCAAACCCACGGTGAGGTGCCACCCCTGCTTGCGGAGGATCTCGATCGCGAGCTGCTTGGATAGCTCCGCAGACATTTCTCCACAGTAGTAATCATCATCGGGCTCCACCCGAAGACTGCCATCGCTATCGACGTAGAGCCTGCCATGGTCGATAGGCCTCGGTGAGGGCGGTCCGCTCATGTAGCTTCCGTCCGAGGACCAGGAGTAGCTAGTTTTCGACATCTTTGTCCTCTGCTTTGTAGGTGCGAAGGAGCACCCGGCTTTCCTCTGGGCCCTTCCAGAAGGGTTGGATCCAGAGAGTCTTCCGGAGCGACCTCGCTGGCCCGTGCGCCTGCTGGCGCCAGTGCCCGCGGACGAGGAACTGCACCGTCGGGCTTCCCCCTCCCTTCTTGCCGGATAGTGCCTCCTGGACGTGCTCACGGAGGTCCACGGAGACGGGCGCACTGAGCATGAAGCGAGCCTGCCCGAGGTCCGGTGCCCCTCCGGTACGGTGCTTTGAAGAGCGTGCCGTGGGCCGGTGTTGCTTGTCCTTCCGGAAGTCCTCGGGATTCGAGAGCGCAAGCGCGCTCCCCAGGACGAGTGATGCGACCATCTTGACGGTGACGGGGTCACTCTTCCCGATCTGATGCCCGATACGATCGATGAGAATCAAGCAGGGGTCGGCATCAGGGCGGACGTGGATCCAGATGCGCGCAAGGTCCCCGAGGAGGCCGTCAGGAACGATCAGAGACCACGCGGTCCACGGGTGCTGGATGACGAGGTCTTCCGGGATGTCCGTGAGGCACAGCGACGCCGCGAGCTTGTGTCCGACCTCGAGACGCGCGTAGGAATTCTGACGCCACTCGTGAGCGAAGCGTAGGTAGTCGGTCTCGGCGCCCTCGAGCATTCGGTCCAGTGTCCCTGAGACCGACAGATACACCCGGCGGAGCGCCGGGTCCTTGGTCTCCTGGAGGACGTCGAGCAGAGCCCGAAGCTCCTTCGTCCCATCCGGCTCGTTCTCGATTCCGTAGTCCGGGATGGAGGACCAGATGAAGTGCGCCCATCCCATCGTCGCCGCCTCGACATTGAGCGCGCTCGTGAGCGGCGGAGTCGGGACTTCCCGAGCGCTCTTCTTCAGTTTCTCCATGAAGACGTCGATAGAAAAGCCTGCCCTGCTCTCGAATTCTTCTCTGAGCAACGCCGATGCGTTGCCCATCTCAAGGATTTGTTTCTGGAGAGCGTCCCTCTTTGCTCGGTCGCGATCTTCCTCGAGCTGAGCTTCGATCTTCCGGAGCTGCACGAGCCTTCGCATCGGCGGCAGCTTATCCAGCTCGTCGAGAATGTGGTCGGCACAACCCCGGAACGCGCGGTCCTGGAAGCCATGCCGAGCAAGGGCCCCCATGAGCTTCATCCTGGACTCGAGTTCGAGTCCAGGCGCGCTCCGCTCGACAGCTCTCACGGAGCCGCCCCCTGCAGCTCGAGCCACTCTTTCAAAAGCTTGACCATGTCCTCGCGCTTCGCAGTCGAGACGTACGCTGTATTTCCCTTCTCGCCGAAGTCGAATAGAAAGATTGCGAACCCGACCCCGTCAGGTACGACGTCCTGGAAGGCATCCGCGTACCCGCGGCAGGTCTTCTCCAGGTCTTCGCGGCTGATGTCGCTCATCGGAGAGGCCATGGTGGCATAGGGGGAAGTTTCTTCTCGGCGGGGGGCTGCCAGTCATTCAGCTCGGCGCCCGCGATGTCGGTGACCCCGAGGCCTCCGTCCGAACAGCTGTGGATCGACATGAGCGCGGCGCGGATGATACCGCTCGCGTTCGGATCCGGGGTGCCATGGATGACGCTGATGAGCGTCTGCGTGACGTCCGGAGACGACATGGTTCTGTCGAGGCTCCCGCAGCGGCGGCAGCGATAGAGGATTATCCCGAGTTCACGTGTGGCCATGGCTAGCCCCTTCAGTATCACGAGCTAGCCACGCTGGCTAGCCAGAAGCGGTCAGGCCTTCCACATGGGCGGATTCGAGGGGCTGCTGGCTATCAGCACGCTCGTGTACGCCTGGGAGAGCCGAAACAGGATGATGTCGACGGGCCCGGTCGCGGGCTTGTCGATGATGGACTTCGGGTGTCCCTCATGCGTGGTTGCGAACCAGGTGATGCTGCCAAGCCCCGCATGCAGGGCTCCGATTTTGTAGGCCGGAGAAAACGCCAGGAGCAGCTCGTGGTGCGGCTGGCTCGCTTGCATCAACTGCACCATCACCGGGATGACCCACACGGATTCGAGGGTGGGGCTCACGGGTCCTCGTCGGGCGCGGTCGCCCGCTCGAACTGGTAGCGGGCTTCGGACAGCGCTGGCCCTTGCCCCATGAGGCGCGCCAATTCCTTGGCGTCCGGATACTCGGTCACGTATCGGTTGAAGGCGAAGATGAGTTCCGTAAACTTTTGGATGATCTCGTTGCGCGCATGGCGCTGCAGAGGGATCGCCTCTGCCGCCGAACGAACCATCGCGACACCTGCGGAGCCGTACATGTGCTCGCCCTCCTCGCCGACTCTGTCGGGCCCGGAGACGATGCGCAGCCAGAAGCCGAGCATCGGTCGACCGAACATGTCGACTTGCGGGTACGGGCCGCGAAGTATCTGGGCCATGTACTGGTCGCGGCAGATGACGTCGCCGACAACGAGTTCCGTTGCGATCTTTTGTTTCACGCGGCTACCTTCCTTCGATCGAGCAGCTTCAGCCGGCAGAGAGCCACCCCGATGCGGTCGGCGTGCCCGCGGAGCATCGTCTCAGCGAAGGCCAGGGCCTCGGCGAGGGTCGGCTTCTCCCCGAACACCTGGTCGGCACACCAGACGGTGTACTGGATGCCGGAGGCGCACTTCTCGGGCACGACCATGAGGAAGGCTCCGCCCATCTGGGCGCCCCAAAACGGCCCCTTGAACTCCCCGGACGTGAGCCGGGCCTTCACCCAGCGGAGCTTCTTCTCTTTCATTCGGGTACCGCCTTCTGGATGGCCTCGTGGAGGCCGGTGATGTAGGCGTGCGGGGCGAGCTTGATGGGCGCGTCCAGGGACGCCGGGAGTAGCCCGAGCGACCGCAGGAAGTCGTGGACCTCCTCCGAGATGGTTTCCGGATCCGAAGCCTCTTCGAGGTCGTTGATACGCTCCTCGAAGTCCGCGTTCGTCTTCTCGAGACATGCCCGCTCGGTCTCGCAGTCCGCGTAGTCCTGCTCTTTGGCGGCGAGCGACTCGCGGAGCTGTTCGACCAGGGCCTCGAGATCGTCCGCCCGGTGCTGCATGCTCTCGACTCGAGCCCGGAGGAGTGAGTTCTCCTTCGCCAGGTTGCCGGCAATGTTGGAGAGGTTGAAGACCTCGGTCTGCAGGTCCGACGCCTTCGGGCTAGTTTTCTTCATGGATCGATTCCTGGGCGGTAGGCGCTTCGCATCTCCGTGGCCTGCTCACGGGTGAGCGCGGCCCAGAGCACCGGGACCATCCCGGGGCGTGGTGTGAGGAGCTTCGTGATGTGGTCGTCCGAGAACTCGGCGTCGTACGACTCGTGAAGGATGTACAGGTGCTCCTGGCCGAGCATCGCGACGTGGAGCCCCACCTCTGCGCACTCCTCGGCTACCTCGGAGAGAGACTCCGAGCCGACCCAGAGGCGGAAGAGGTAGGGCTTCACGGGCTCTCGAATACCTCGTAGTAGAAGACCGGCGTCGGAGTGATCCGAAGCCCGTCGTTCCGCTGTTCGATGTGCATACCGAGGTGCGTCCCGGTCGTGGGCACGGTGGCTCCGAGCTCGAACGCCCGGATGCGACGCACCGGGGAGCCCTTGGACAACTTTGCCTTGTCATACATCGACTTCTACTCCCAGTTCTTCGTGGCCATCAGGCTTTCTCCGCCAGGCGAGCCCGGTGCCAGGACTCCCAGTCGATGGTCCTGACATCGAGAGCCGCGCTCTTCGTGAGATCGGTCTTGAAGGCCCATGTCCCCTCGTAACATCTCTCGTCTGCCGTCAGATGGACGGCGTCCACCACGGTCCACTCACCGCTCAAAGTCATGGTCCCGATAGCCAATATCTTTGGCAGCGGCGTAGGCGTTGCCTTCCTCTCTGCTTCCCATCGCAGCGCTTCTCCTTCGAGGAACGCGACTCCGCTCTTCCAGCCTCGTTCATTCCTCACCTTCTGCACCTCGTCGGCCATCAGTACGGCCTGCTTGACCAGGTGCTCTCCGGGCGGAGTGTTGACAGGGTGCGCTCGGGAGTAGTCCCGCAGCATATCGCTCATGAACGAGCGGACGTCGAGATCCCACGCGGTCGGTGTGTGCTCTTTCATTGGACTCCTACATCGTCAACGAGAAGCGTAACAGGGCCAGAGGCGTTCAGTGCGAAGCCGAAGATCTGAATGTCCGTCGCGGCGAAGCCCGGCGTCACCGTGGCGTCGAAACTGAACGCGAAGCAGGTCCAGTCTCCAGGCGTCAGAGTGATCTCCCGGTCCGCCCCGTAGTCGTTTCCATTCGAGACGTACGCGAGCACGTTCAGCGGGCCCCCGGCTGCAAGCTTGAGCCACACGGAACCGCGCTTGCCCCTCATGTCGCCCTGTGGGACCGGTAGAACGAGCCACCCGTGCGGCGCGTCGGGAGTCTCGAAGCGGACCGAGCCGCCCGCCGCGTGCCCGTCCGGATCCCAGACGACGGTTTCGAGATAAGGGGGACGGTACTCCCAGTGCTCGAGGTCGCCATCGAAGCCCCAGTGCTGGACTAGCCGCTCTCCGGAACACCCGAGCGCGGGGTCTGACAACGCATTGCCGGCGTCGGGAGTTGCTGTCCCCCCGTCCGCTGGCGCGCCGCCATCCGCCGCGGCGGGCGCTCCGCCGTCTCCCGCGAGTTCTCCCTGGAGCGCCATCGGGTAGTACCCGATGCGGCCGCAGCCGAGCGCGAGGAGGGAGGAGGCGAGGACAGCAGCGGCGCGCATGGTCACTCTTCCTGGTATCCGTCGAACCACGGTCCGAACTCTTCGGTCCGAGTGAGCGCTTCCGGGCCTTTCGCCGTCCTGCTACTGGACTCGGGGCCGCGGCAGTGAGCTTGCGCTTCCGCCAGGCTGACACCTACTTCTACGGTCTCCCGCGGGTGATCCTTCTGGAAGAAGCGGAGGATTCTGTACGTGCTCATGAGCGATCCTTTCCGTAGTCGGACAGCGGCTGGTGCCAAGCCCACAGCCAGTCGTAGGTGGACATCTTGAATAGCGAACGGCAGTGGCGGCACCGGAAGGCGAGCGAGCCGCCGAGCCCGGAGTTGTCTTCGTGCGGCCCAGTGTCCCTGCAGTGAGGACATGGCAGGGTCCCGGCGCACATGGCCTGCGCCCGCAGGCTAGCGACGTCGCGCGCGTCGGGCTTCGCTCGAGTGAGCCGGCGGTAGAGGCGCTGAAGGCGGGAGAGGACGGTCACCGATACACCCGCATGCCGACCGTAACGCCGCAGAGAAAAATGGTCGCACACCACATGAGCCGGAAGGCAGGACGGAGCTCAGCGCCGGAGAAGACCACCGAGTGTGCCGCTCCATAGGCAACGAGCACCGTCAGGATGTTCAGGAGAGCGTTCATTTGTCCACCATCAGTGCGACCGAGCGCTCGACCGACCCGCTGCGCGCGGCCCGCTGGAGCAGGTTGAGCGGATCGGTATCGTACGTGAGCCCCTTCCACCCGGTGGTCAGACGAGCCTGAAGCTCGTAGCGCCCATCTTTCGGCAGGCACCGGAACCGTAGTTCGCCCACAGTGAGCTCCCAGACTACGGACGCCGCGACCCTCGCCTTCCCGACTGCTCGCGCGCGCGATGCGTCGGCCTCGCGGTCCGCGTCGGTCTTCACGCTGCCGACCTCACGGCCCGGAGCGCCGCGCGGCGGTGCGCCTTCGGAGCGTGCTTCCGGGAAGCCGTGCGGCGCTGCACTCGTCGGGCCCCGGAGCGCCCGTGCTTGTGGATGAGCGCGCGAAGCGTGTCTATTGTGTCGGACATGGTTACTTGCCTCGTTGCGATTCGATGAATTGATGGGGCGTCGTGGACCGAGCGCTCGTGACACGGAGTTCCCCCGCATCGTCGCAGTCGTGGTCCGTGATGTGATCCTGAGGGATACCGTCCTCGAGCAGCCGGTCGACGACCGTGAAAGCGTCGTCCTGATCGCCTTCGAGCTCGAGCACGATGACAATCGTACAGCGTTTCACTTGGCTCATTTTCCCCTCGCGTGAGCGCGTCCCGCCGTCGTGAGACACACCTCGTATAGACGCACGCCGTTGTCTCCTTTGCGGTCGGTGCGACCCACCTGAACGAAGCCGCGCCGTTCGAGCTGTCGCGCGATGCGGAGCATCACACCGACGATGAGTGGTTCTGGGTCCCGTGAGGAGAGCGCGGCCATCATCTCCTCTTGGAAGGTGTCCATCAGTCTCATACTGAGATCTCCACGCGCGGAAACTTTCGCGTCGACCGGTACGGCCGCACGTTGGCCGGATGGGTCATCGACGCCATTGCCTCCCCCTCCCAGTGAATCATAGGGAAAGCCAGAAGCGTTCCGTTGGGCTCGGCGTGGAACTCGAGCCCGACCACGATCCCGATCTGGTCCCTCTTCGCGTCGAACTTCGGGACCGCGTGCTGCACGAACCAGTGCAGCGTTCGCCGCACCAGGACGCCGCTCGGGCAACGAGTGTAGTCGAACACTTTCATGACTCACTCCTGGTGACAGCCGACAGGGGTACTCGGCACCCCGGTCAAGAACGTGCATCCACACCCGGTGTACGCAAACCTCGGCCCGAGGCAGCAGTTCCCGAGGTCTTCCTTACACACCGGACAGGCGAACGGAGGACAGTAAGGCGAAGCGCCTCCAGTGCCCGTGTCGCCACCGGTCTCAGGCGCCCCCCCAGAGCCCAGAGAGCCACCCGCGGCGCTCGTGCCGCCGGGGCCCGCGCCGCCGGTTGCGAGCGCCCCGCCGGAGCCTGGATGGCCGCCCGTGCCGCCCGAGGCACGAGCGCCCCCGGACGCGTTGTCCGCGCCGCCAGCGCCCCCCGGGGAGGCGTCCTCCGCCTCGCCGCCCGTGGAGCCGTCCGATGGGCTCCCTCCGGCCGCCGCTCCGTCCGTCTCAGCGTCGGCCGTGGCGCCGTCCCCAGGACCCTCGTCGCCCGCCTGGAAGTCCGCTCCGCCGCACGCGGCGGCGAGAAGGGAGAGAGAGAGAGCTGCGAATCGAATGGTGGTCATGGTTCCTTGGGTTCCTCGTAGATCTTGACACCGGGAGGAGGCGTCAGTCCGCCGTCGTCTTTGTCCGCGGAGCACACCGCCCAGTGAGTCATGGCGCCGCGCGCCTCCGGGGGCCGCGTGCCGTATCGCAGGAAGTCGGACGGGTTGTCCGTGTACTGTTTGTGCCAACCGGACTCGTCCGCCCAGTACGCGATCAGTCGGCGACCGTTCGGGTTCCGGGCGGTCACTGGAACCGATCCGCGAGTGCGTTCGCCCGCTCGAAGACAGACTCCGGAATGTTGACCGTGTAGTTACTGATGACGTAGCCACCATTCCCATAGATGAGCCGAATCCACCCTCGATTAGACTTGGATTCCCGGTCGGTCGTTCGGAGCGATTCGTGCTTCACGAGGAGAAAATCCTCGTCCGTGGTGGACATCGCGGCGAAGATCTTCTCTTCGTCCGTGGAGTCTTCGAGCGTCATCTCCTCCCCGTCGTTGACGCCGAGCATGTACCCGGCAGCGAGACAGTCTTCCACCAGGAGGACAATGATCTGCCGCTCAGCTTCGTTCTTGTGGTTCGCAAACTTGATGGTCATTGGATCACTCCTCGGAAAGCATGCATTCGATCGCGTCCCACGCGACGTTGAGACTGGTCTCCCCGTCGAGCCACTCGCCGCCCGGATCATTCCAGTTGCACCAATCGAGCAACGCCCGGAAACCGGAGTCCTCCGAAAGGAGGGGAGCTCCCGCCTTCCGGGAGCGGCTTACCGCCTCGTTTGCGGCCGCGGCGAGTTCCGCGCGGGTCACGGGCAATCCCTCGAATCGAGCTGTCCCACGACGGTCAGGTTTTCCTTGTGGAAGTGCTGCCATTCCACACCGGGGTGCGCCGCAACTTCCTCGGGTGTCCAAAGTTGCGCAACATAGTCCGCGGGACGGCGCTCGTTGACGCTGACATACTTCCCCGTGAGGCAGAGATCACACTCACAAGCTCGCACGAGGTAAACCTTACGCCCGGCGCTCCCTGTGATCTGCCCGGTGCTTCGGAGAAACTTTCCGGAGGCCCGCACCTTCGTGCCGGGTGACATGTCGCGAAAGGTTGCCATCAGACTTCCTCGATATCGAGCGTCGTGAGAATGGCGCTCCGGAGCCCCAGGGCGGGAGGCTCCTCCGTTGAGTCCGGCTCGTAGGGCTCGCGTTCCCCGGCCTCGAATAGCCGGCGCAGGAGCACGTGTAGCTCATCCGGGTGTACGTTCACCTCGCCCGTGGAAGCGTTCGCGGAGGAGCGTTCGGTTAGAGCTTCAAGGTGCGAGTCGATGCCCTGATTCCAGGCCGCTGCGATGACTGCCCATTCGTCCCGGCTCCGGATGGTCATGGGGTACCCGTCTGGGCACTGCTCGCGCGCCGCGGCACGAATGACGGCGTCCGGGGTCGTTCCGTAGGAAAAGCACTGCATGGGTCAGGAGCCTTTGACGCGCCGCGCGCGAATGTAGGTGCCGTAAAGCGTTCCGGAGTACTCGACGCCGGGTCTCACGATGATGCGGACCGAGCGGCGCTCGTCTCCCAGGTTCGAGCGCCACGGTTTTCCGAGCGTCAAGCGCCCGATGGGCGCGCCCATCCACGTCGTTGCGAACCGGTCGAACCCTTGCGCCTTCGGGTAGCAGAAGAGATGAGCCGGCGGATCGTCGTGGATCTCAGCCACTTCGAGCAGACTCGTCAGGTGATTCCCAGGCAAGTCGCCACCTTCGTTTGAGCAGATCGGGGGGATCATGAATGAGGGCGTCATGTCAGCTCTCCTCGGACGTCGCGGCATGTTCGAGCGCTTGCTCAACAAGATCGTTCGCCGTTTCACCGATGCAATGGTCCGTGTCGTACGGCGCGATGCGGCCGGCTCCCCAGAATCCCCTATGATCTTGGTCATAGGAGGAGTCACCTGTTCGCACCGCCCAGTCGTTGCCGCGCCACGTCCGAACCTGCAGCCGGACGTCCGTCGCGTCAGGATCGTCGCGGTCTTCACGATCCGCGGTCTCGTCGGGCGAAGGTTCCGGCTGGACCGGTCCGCGCTCGATCAGGAGATCATGCGTTACGTCGGAAACGAGTGAGGCGTGGCACTCGCCGCAAAGGATGCACTCCTTTTCCGTGTCGAGATCGGACTCGCAATTCTGGCAGAACCGGCGCATCAAAGTGGCGAGTTCCGCGGCGTCCAGATCGCGAACGAACCACTCGTAAGACGGGATGCAATTCCCGTGGTTCAGCGTCGTGTGACCAACCATGGTCATGTCGGTTTCGGCCTCTTGAGTGACCTTGCCGATCACTTCCTCGTCTTCCGAGGGCCACTCGAGTCCGAGTTCCCGCGCGGCGTTCGCGTAGCCCTCGGCCGTGATCGTGTGGAGTAGCCCGGGCGCATTGTCGTCCAACCAATCGAGGCAAGACTCGAGTCCGTCTTCGAGCGATCCGCCAATGACGGCCACGTGCGTGTCACCGTAGGCGCCAAAGGAGAACAGGTAGCCGGTCTCCTCGCCGTGGCCGGCTTCCCGGATGACGGGAACGGTTTTGAGGTTCAAGTCGGTCATGCCCTAGCTGGCCAGGAACAGGGGCGGGAGCCAGGAACGGGGGCACGCTCGAGAATGCCACGTTATGATAAACCACGCAAACGATAACGCTACGGTATGCATCGTTATGAAAAGTTTAATTATGATAACGTTACAGCTCGAGCGGCCGGAACGGTCGGCGGTCCCCCGCCCCTGTTCCTGGCGGAGTCTGGCATGACCCTTTCCCTCGTAACCCCCTCCCGCCTAGCCGGCGAACAGGCTCGCGTCATCCGCGCGGCACAGACGGCCGGGCGCTCTCTCTTCGCGTGGTCGGCGTCACTCGCGGACGGTCGAACGCTGGTCCTCTATGCGGTGACGGACCGCGCCGCGGCACGGCTCGCGACAACGGACGGCGCGAGCGTCGTTCGCGTAGGTCCGGCCGGGATTCGAGACATCGCGCAAGCCATCGCACGGGCCCTTGCTGCTGGTACTGCAGCGCGCCCCGCGCCCCGCGCGCCGTCGGTTCCTCGCGTCAAGCTTTTGCCGGGCGAGCCGAGCCGGCCGCTTACGGCGCGCTGCAGGGGCGCCACGTTCGCACCGATCGCGAGCGCGTACTCCCTTGGTGAATCCGCCCCGGCCGCGAGACTTGCGCACGAGTCCCGAGCCGTTGCTCCTCTCGCCCCGGTGTGGGAGCCCAAAGCTTCCCCGGCCGTGATCGTCCGCGGATACCACCGATCGCTGCAGAGGGCGTCATGAGCACACCGAGCAGGGAGTACCACCTTCCGGAACGGCCGTTCACGCCCATCGACTCGTTGAACCGTCGTGCCGCGGCTCTCGGTTCTCCTCGGTACGCGCAGGCAACCGGCCACGCGAACTACAATGGGCACCACGTCACTCTCAATTGGAACGATTACCGACGTTACTACGTAGCCGAGTACTTTTGGGCCGGTCGCATGGTGATCGCTCGCGGTTCGTTCGCACATTGCCTCGCGGCAACGCTGGAAGAGTACAACCGTGGCGCGCTAGGGGCGTCCGCTGGAATCTCTCCGAGGGAAGATGACGTGGAAGCCATTGTACTGTGCGACTCCACGACGGCGCTGCATCCTGGGAGAGAACCCGCGCGAGACTGGTACACATGGCGGCACGAGTGTGCCGCGGCGTCCGCTCGTGACTACGCGAACCCGCGCGGGATGGTCATGATCTTCGATTGGGACCTGATGCAAGCCTCGCCCGACCAAAAGGCATACGAGGAAGCGTTGCAGGCTCGGCACGGAAGGATCTACACGTCATGACGAAAACCTACGCGGTACCGTTCCGCGGAACGACTCTCTACGTCACTCACACCCCGGGTGACCGGTGGGGCACCAGGTGCCGAGCGAATCTTCCGGGCATCGGAACGGCCGGACTGCACCTGTCGACGGTAATAGGGGACGCGGCGTTCATGTGGGACGCGATCGGTGCGCCCACGGAGGGGCGATTCCTCGGGTACCCGGAACCCGTCTCCTCCACTCCGGACGAGATTGTGGAACTCGGGAAACCGTTCGAGCAGGAACGCCTGCGAGAGATCTTTGCGAGGGCGTCATGAACGCGAAACGATTCGAGGAAGTGACCTATACCGCGCCGGCGCACTGGGCTTCGTACCTGTTCAACGACGATGCCTCCGGACTCGACTACTACAATACTCCCGGCGACGATGCGGGGGACCGCGAGCTCGCTGCAGCGGACGCTTTCATCGAGTCCGTTGGGCTCGGCGCCCCGGTGGGTTGCTCGGAAGAATCCGAGTTTCTCTGGCGCCCGGACTACTGCGCGCGGGACAAGGACGGCCGGAACCTCGGAGGCGATTGCCTCACCTACACGTTTCTACGCGAGGTGGAATCATGAGGAAAAACATCGCTGCAGTGATCGAGGCCTGGCTCGAAGGCCGGCCTCACAAGGAGGCCACGTGCCGCACGGACGGCGTTACCGTCTGGTCCTACGCGCTGCCCATCGCGCGGCGCAACCCGTCCGGAACCCTCGTGGTTCTCGATCCGGAGAAAGCGCCGAGCCGCACGACGAAGCTGCAGGTGCGGACGATCCTCCTCTTCATTCCGTCCGCACCACTCCTGGAGGAGATATGACGAAAAGAGAGGCCTGGGCAGACTTCAGGGAGAACATTCTCCCCGACATCGAGGACCGCGAGCGCGCCCGCGGGGGACGGTTCATCGACCGCCCCATGCGGGCGGAAGCTTGGAATAATTTCACCGACGAACTCTGCAAGGCCGGGCAGATCACGCTCAAGCAGTACGAGTCGTGGGATCACCCGAAGGGGCTCCGCTCGTGACCAGTAGCGGGACGTTGCGCTTTCTGCGCGAGTTCTGGGGGAGCTTTGGGCTCCTGCCCCTGTACGACACTGGGTTCGATGACGCGATCACGCAATGCGGCGCCCAGCGGGCAGAGTCGCACGAGGAGGCGCTTCTCGCGCTCTCGTACTTGCGAGGATACGCCGAGGCGGCAAAGCTCGCGTGCCCGTACATGGGAGCTCACTGGAGGATCGCGGACGCCCTGGTGTCCCTGACGGCCACGCTCATTCTCACGATCCGCAACGACACGTTGACCGCTGCTAGCGCCGACCGGCTCTGCCGGATGGCCACTTGGGACCTGGCTGAGCTTTGCCGAGAGAAGGCTTCCCCCATGGGGCGTGCCGCCGGAGGTGGGGCGTGATGGCTGGAGAGCGCCCCGGACGGGCGCAGCTCGACACTCCCCCCATGGGTCCCGAGCCGGTGACGCTGGGGACGCTCGGCCAGCAGATCGAGAAGCTTCGGAACCTGTGGCTTCTCGGAGGGGGCGAAGAGGAAGACGCCACGGCCGGGCTCGATCCAGTGGCCGAACAGCACTACCTGCTCGCGATCGGAGCGCTCGAACAGGCGCAGCGCTTCGCGACCCTCGCAGACCTTCACCAGGCTCGCGCCCTCGGCGAGCAAAGAGGACCCCGATGAGCAAGCTCAGCAAAACTGACGAGGCGGCCGTCGCCGCCGGCCGCGAGTACCTCGCCATGTGGCTCCGAGAAGCCCACCGGCACGGCGGCATCGTGTACGACATCCCGAAGGTCGCGCGGTCCGGTATGTCCCGGCAGATCGTGCTCGCGCGGGTGGTCCCGGCGAAGCGCGGCGGCGACCCTCGCCCGGCCCGCCTCGAACGCCTCTTCCCGACGCTGCCGGAAAGCTTCTACAAAACGGGGGAGGGCGGACGTAGCTACGGCTACGCGCTTGATGCCGTCGCGAAGGATTGGGGATTCTCGTACAAAAATCGCACCTTCGTGGTCGGCGGGTGCGGCATGGACATGGTCTTCGCGTTGGTAGACAACCTCGCGCGGATGGCCGGGCTCGAGAAACCGGAGTTCAAGAACGGGTTCGCCAACGAGTGCAACCGGGAGTCGTTCTGATGGCCAACCGATGCCGAGTGAAAGAGAACGACGGGCAGTACGTCTTCGGGGAGTTCCTCGGCCTCCTGTACGTGCTCCACGGCGACGGCGAGGTCGAGGCCATTGTGCGGCTCGACGGCCACGGGCTTTTCGTGGTGGCGCGGCACCCGTCACTGGTGGAAATTCTGCCTCCGGAAGCGGTGAAACCGTGAATCCGAAACTCTGCCCCGGCTGCGGTCGTCCAGGAGCCACATGCTGGGACTCTCCGTGCTTGTACCTGGAACTCGTGAAGCGCCGTCCCCTCCGGGCGCTGAAGAACTGGGCGAAGGAAGTCGGAGGGACCTTCGTGTCACGACAAGATGAACCGGGAGCTCATCCCGAAGGACGGTGACCATGCATTCGCTCGCGCTAAATCGCGGGGTACCCGGGCCACGGCGTTGAACGTGGCCCCGGTGCCGCTCGGGTTACCGCAACGGAAGGGAAGACGATGACGAAGACAAGACGAAGTCCGGAAGAACTGCCTTTCGTCGAAAACTACCCGGCTCTCCGGGAATGGCTCACGAAGCACCGTGCGCGGTGCATGTGGCAAATGTACGAGGAAGAGCGGCGTTCGGTGGAAGGATGGCTGGTGAACGCGCGTCTGGTCGTGCTGGTCGTCTATCCTCGTCGGGAGGGGTGGGAGATCTTCACGGGTGTCTCCTCTCTGGATATCGCCGAGAGCCTTGCTGAGGCCGAGAAGGCCTTGGGGCTCACCTGATGGCAAAGCGCGGAGAACTGATTTACGAGCGCAACTACACGTTCACGAGCGTGCATACCGGCGAGGAGTTTCGCGTCCTATTGCAGATGGACGAGGCAAAGCTGGAGCGTGCAGCCAAGCATCTTTTCCGCCGCGCATTGTGCCGGGCCGACCGGAGAGCCTCCTGCGCGGAGGGCGCGCTCAAAGTCACCGTCACCAAGGTGCTCCCCTGATGCCCGCCCCGTTCGTCCGCGGTCCGTGCATCGTGTGCGACGAGGAGACGTGGTCCCTTGTCGCAGCGCCCATTGAGTACCCGGAGCGCCCGACCATCTACATGGCGCCTGCCGTGCGGTCGTCGGATGGCGTCATGGTCTCGCTGAAGATGCCGGCGGCCCTCGCGCTCGCCTGGTTCATGGCGAACCCAGGGAGCGAGCTGTGACGAAGTCGCGCCTCCTGACCTGCGTGAACTGTCGGTACTGGGAAGCCCCCGTGCCCGACTCGAGCGGCGCCGTACCGGAGAACGGCAAATGCTGGCTTCCGCTCGGCGACGAGAAGGTCGCCACGGAATCGCTCCCGACGCGGGCCCACTACGGGTGCCTCTGGTGGGAGGAGAAAGGAACATCATGAGATTCTTGGTCACCAATATTCCTGTCAACAGTTGGGTCGCTGGAGTCGTCACGGTGCCCTATGGCACCTCGCCGGAGGAGCTGCCTGAGGCCATTCGGAAGGCGCTCCTCGACGGCGGGTACGTCCCGGTCGGGCGGAATCCGCGGGATGGCAACGACGCGGACCCAGAGCTCGACAGAGGCATTCTCGCCGGCGGCTGGGAACTCGACTTCACCGAATGGAGGTTCTGATGAACACGCCACACTACTTTGGAGCGCACAGCGAAACGCTGCGAGCTGCTCTGCGCGGAACTCCAAATGTTGGGGCGGCGCATCATTCCGCCGTGATGTACCCTCGCCCCGAGTTCGAGTCGCCGGTTCTTGAGCTCCTCGTGGGCTTGGCCGGCTACGCGGATGCCCACCGGGACCGTTACGAGAGCGAGGTAGGCGAGGACGGCGTCCTCGGGGACCACTTCGAGGAGATCGCGCGCGGCCTCCTCGGGCTCCTGAACGGAGAGACCGGGCGGCTCGACTGCGGGACGCTCGACGGAGCCATCCGGAAGCTCTGCAAGGCCGCGAAGGCGGAAGGAATCGAACAGTGAAAGACTCGTGGCGAACGCTGGAAACGCTCCCCGCGATGGGGCTCGATGTCCTGGTACTGGAGAACGGGAGGTCGAAGATCGCCGCGCGGAACCGCGCCGACGGCCGCTACAGCTGTCCGCCATTCGAGGACAGCGACGACAGATGGTACTGGGACGACCACCGGAGCGACGGTGGCGGCTCCGACATCATCAGCGCGGATGTCACCCATTGGCAGCCGCTGGAAGGAATCGAACGATGAAACTCAGTACCGCAATCGCGGCCTCGTGCCTCGTTCCCCTCGCGGCGGTAGTGCTGTCTCCGGCCAGCGCTCAAGGCACCGCTCCCCCCAAGGGCCTCTTCGCCGAAGCCTCGATCACCGCTGACGGCGCCACCGTGCGTCGCATCGTCGATCCAGAAAATGGGGTGGTCTGCTATCTGACGACGTCAGGATGGCACATCGGCGGATACGTGGGTGGCCAAGGTAGTCTTGTGGCCATTTCCTGCGTGCGCCTTCATGGAGCGGATCCGTGAAGGCGGCAGTACTCTCACTCTTACGGAGCGCGGAGCTCTACCACCGCAAGCACGGACACTTCGAGGAAGCAGTGGCGTACCAACAGTACGCAGACGCGGTGGATGCCAACGACGGGGACGTCCTCGAATGCGAGTGCGCCTTGCACGAGATGGATACGGCGAAGAGCGCACGTCTCCAGAAGGAGCGGTTTTCATGACGCTGACCGAACACACGCTGATGGGGACCAGCTCGAAGCTCCGAGACGACATGGCACTCCTCGAGAAGAGCAACGCCGCGAACGAGGAGCTCGCCGCTGAGGCCATCGCCCAGCGGGACGAGTACAAGCGTCAGCTCCAGGAGCTCCTCGCGGTCATCCACCGAGACGGGGGCCACCACACGGCGGCCCGCGGCATCGATCTGTCGTGCCTCGACGCCCAGGAGAAGGTCCGGCGACACCACGAGCCTGGCGCCTGCAGTGAATGCTTCCGCCTTCGAGCCCTACTCCGGGGAGCTGGGCTATGAGCCCGGTCAAGAAGAAGTCCCCCGCGGAGAAGCGCTCGCAGGCGGAGCAGGATGAACTCGCTGAAGTGCTCGCTGAAGTGCTCGCCCACACATGCAACCTCGTGAACGAGGTTCTGACGGTCGTCGAGCCTTCCGTCTCTCTCGCCAAGCTGTACCCCATCGTCGAGCGGATGGAGCACTACCTGAACCGGCGCGGACGGAGCTCGAGCGAGGCCTCCTGGGTCGCGCTCATGCGGACGACGGTGACCCGGTATAAGATCCGGGCGAAGCTATCGAAAGCGCCCGGAGCCATCGATCTGCACTGAAAGGACTCCGATGACGATCGAAGAATTCGTGAAGGCTGAGGTGGAGAGGTGGATCGCGTACGCCTGCTCGTGTCCGAAAACACCATGGTTCGGGGTCGGTTGTCCCCCTTCGGGGCCGCATGCTGGCCTCGAAGGGCGCTGGGTGCCGGAGTACACACAGCAGCTCGGGGGGCAAGTCTTCGTACCGGAGTTTGTTGAACGTCTAGCGCGGGTCCAGGCCATCTCCAGCGGGTGCACCCAATGACCCGCCGCTACATCGCAAACAAGTTCCTCTCCCCGGACATCATCGAGGCGAGCATCGACTCGGTCCATCTGCTCGCCGAGCGGGACGGGCAGATGGTGGCCCTCGCCGGTGGCATCGCCATGCAGATCTACGGGTCGGACCGGCTCACGGCCGATATCGACATCATCGCCGAGTCGCCCATTCCCGGCGTTCCCATCGAGAGCGAGCTGGCGCTCATTCCGGGCTACACGGGGCGCCTGCCGAACGGCGTTCAGATCGACGTCATCGTGCCCGAGCCAGACGGGGAATGGTTCGAACTGTTCGACCACGCGCGGGTCCACGCCTTCCCGCTCGAGCCGGAGGACATCCCAGTCGTGACGCGCGAGTACCTCATCGCGCTCAAGATGATGGCCTCCCGCGGCGACAAGGACATCGGGGACCTCTACTTTCTCCTCACCGCACCCGAGACGGACCTCATTCGAGCCCGGCAGATCGTGCGGGAGGAGCTCGGAAAATTCGCAGCGAAGGAGTTCGACGCGCTGGTGGAAGAAGCCAACTGGGCGGTCAGCAAGCGTCGCCCGAGAAGGAGGTAAGAGGATGGACGGTATGCGGAACGAGTTGACGGATGACCTCGGTGCACGCCTGCTTCTCTTCCTGAAGAACGGAATCTTCGAGCGCCAGGTGAAGACCCTGCGCCCCTTGGGACGATGGCGGGTCACACTCATCGGCGGAGGCATGATGTCCCGCTGGGCAGAAGGGGACTCCTTCGAGGAAACCCTGCGAACGGTCCTGGATGAGCACGACCGCGGACATGGCTAGCCGGCGCGGCTAGCTCGTGATACAAGGGATTCCGATGACTCCGATGAAGAAGGACGTGGCCCAGCGAATGCTGCTTGCCGGGCTCTCCGACGAGAGCGTCGGTGAATGCCTGCGGCTTGCGGCTATGGCTGGAGACCGGGAGCTTGCTCAAGCGTGTGCTGACGAGCTGATCGCTCGCATTCGCCGCAACCCGGAGCGGTATCCGCTTCCCGGGGCGGAGGAGCCCACACGATGAGTACCAGAGGTCAGGTCGTGATCGTCACCGGTTCCAGGGATTGGACGGACGAGGGGGCTATTCTCGGCCGTCTCGGCGAGTACCAGCGGGGCACCATCGTGCTGCACGGCGCGGCGCTCGGGGCGGATCAGCTCGCGGATCGCATCGCACGAGAGATGAACATGCAGCCCGTCCGGCACCCGTACTTCTCGGACCTCGGCAAGTCCGGTGGACCGGCGCGTAACGCGTTCCTCGTAGCGCTCGGTATGGCCTATCAGGCTCATGGCTACGATGTGATCGTGGAAGCCTTTCCTTTGCCCCAGAGTCGTGGCACCTGGGACTGCGTACGGCAGGCCGAGCGCGCGCTCTTGCGAGTCAACGTCGGCCAAGTAGAGAGGCCCCGGTGACGTGGTCAGCCTGGATCTTTCTGGCCGGCGTCTTGGTCTATGGCGCTACGTTCGTGTCGTGGCCACGCCGGAACACGTGCGATCGATGTCGGAAGCCGTTCTGGTTCGCCTACTGGAGCGACGTCGACCGAGACAACGTCCCGTATGCGTATTGCTCGCGCAAGTGTCTCGAGGAGAACGGTGACCGAGACAATCCGCGGAGGAACTCAGGGCTATGGTGAATTCTTTCTCCCCAACGGGGTTTCAGTGAAACTGATCACCCGGGAGATGTACGTGGCTCTGACCACCGCCTCCCAAGGTGGTCCCATGGGACCTTTACCGTGAACTCCTTCTGCGGGGCCTCGTGAGGGATACCACGGAGAATCCAGACCTACCTACCTGGTGCGTCACACCTCTCGGTGCGTTGGCGATCCGCGTCTACGAACTCGCCTTCGTCGCGGCAGGGACGACGGGCCCATGATGCGCTCCCCGCCGAGAGGGCCCATCGACGCCGCCGACGTGCGGCTCGAGATCGGAGATCCTGTCGTCAGCACGCCGCTCTACGACGACGCCCGGACGTACACCGGGAAGGTCGTGAAGCTGGTCCGAGGACGCGTTATCGAGATCCTGCGGGAGGACGGGCAGACCCGGCGCTGCAGCTCGCGCCTCTGGAGGCGGACGTGATGGCCCCCATCGTCCTCCATCTGAAGGAGTTCAGCGCGCAGAACAGCGGTCCGGACATCCGGAAATGCACCGAGTGCGGGGTCCGGCTCTGGCTGGCCTCGGACGGTAGCTGGACGGATGTGCGGAAGGCTTGGGAGCATCCCCCTGAGGGCTACGTCAGCTGCAGAAAGAAGGAGTGATCATGGGCTCTCACATCAACGCCGACGGCGAGTTTCAGAGCGACAAGTTCCCTACCTGCCCCGCGGGCAAGGTGCCCCTCTCGACGAAGGACCCGACGGCGCAAGACCTCCTTTGGGAGTACGCGCAGCGCCGCCGCGATGTGGACGAGGAATTCTCGGACGACCTCGAGAAGGCGCTCAAGGAGAAGGGATACCTGCCGGAAGAGGAGACGTCGATGCAGTGCATCGCTCGGACGGTAGGCGTCGAGGACGCGGATTGCTTCGGGGCGATCTTGAATCGCGTCGAGGCGCTCCATCGAGCCGTCCTGGGATCTCATCGGGTCGTCGTCGACCCGAATGGAGGGGCTGACACCTGCGGCGATTGCGGGGTGGACATCGAGGATGCACTCACGGACGGGATAGTCTGCCAGGAATACAGGAAGAGCCTGGCTCCGGAGCCAGAGGTGCAACGGCTATCTGACGCTGTCTCGAGACTCGAACGTGAGCATCCCCTTCCGCGATGCCCGCACGGGCGCTCGCTTCGAGACCATGCTGGGGACGTCCTGACATGTCCAGAGGGCTGCACGCTCGAGGCGGCCAAGCTTTGACCCGGAAGGTCCGCCCAAATTCCGTCCCTTCGGGGACGAGCGCCTCCCGGCGCGCCGCACTCGAGGCACGCAAGGCTCAACGAGCCGGAGGTAAGCCCTCGTGACTCGTGAGAAGAAACCGACCAAGGGGCGCATCGCGTACGAGTTCGTCTCGCCGAACGGCGTCCCAGACGGGGAGGAACTCCACGTCCAAGAGACCGGGGCGCTCGTTCTGTACTTCGCGGGCGGCCACCTCTGGTCGGTCATTGGAAGCGAGCTGGCCGAGGAGATCGCGATCGAGGTGCTCAAGGCACGAGGAAGGTGGCCGGAATGAAGCAGCAAGACACCCCAGACACGACGGAACCGAACATGGCCGAGCCAATTCCTCCACCTATCGCAGAGTGCCCCTGGTGCGGGCCAAATGGCGATCCTGAGGTGCTTGATCTGGACACCCCGGAAGTCGACCCGGATGACGACTCGAGCAACGTCGCGGTCGTGTGCGCAAATTGCCAGGCGCAAGGACCGTCGATCGGACAGGGCTGCCACGACGAGGACGAAGACGGGCCTCTGGCGGCTGCAATGACAGCCGCCGCCATAGCGGCATGGAACGACCGCCATCGCTCGGACCAAGGTGGCGCAGACCCAGGAAAGCCTGCGGTGCAACCGTGAAGCAGCAAGACACCCCAGACCCGGCGGAGCTCGTCACGAGAAAGGCAATCCAATGAGCCAGAATAATCGGCAAACAGCGCGTTGCCACCGTTGTGCCGTCTCCTTTGCGCCTCTGGAAGTGAAGGTCTGCGCCGTTCAACCGTATGACCTGGAGATCGTCGTATGTGCCGACAAGCCATGGGTAGACGTTCGAGAGGAAGAGGCGCTGAAGCAGCGTATCTCGATGCACAAATTGATCTGGTATTTGAAAGGTGGCCCCGACCCAAGAAAGTCTGCGGTGCAACCGTGAAGCAATCTGTACCGGTGAGCCGTCGCTCATCGGTTCTTGTGGACCGATTGAAGAGAAAAAGGATTGAGGACTCTCATGGAAATAAATAGACGCAGCGCCATGCTCAAAGTTGCTCTGTTGATGCTCGTGTCCGTAGTCGCGTTCGTGGCGCATACGGTGAAAGCAAACGGCAACTCGTTGACCGTAAACGGTCGGTGGGCGGGCACCGGGTTCGCTGACCCAGCTTTCGATTTCAACAACGACGGCATCGCAGCTCGCATATTCGATGTGAAAGCGTACGACCAACTCCCGTTCGCTGGAATGGAAGGCGTCGCGGATACCGGATTGATCAGTGTGGGGACCTGCGGCAGCGCGAACTCGTTCGAGTTACAACCCTTCGGCAAGATCACGTTTCGAGGCCGTCTGGGCGAAGCGCTTTACGCCGAGGTAGACCCGGCGGCCCCAAATCTCTGCTTCGAACCAGCCAACCCGAGCGAGGTTTTGACGATTCGTTTTGTCGGCGGCACCGGCATCTACCTACACGCGACCGGAACAGGAACGATGACGTTCCACGATTTCGCTCGGATAGAAAAACCGGTCCTGCTCCCTGGCTTTCCGTTTCTCATCCCGGCGCCACTCATGATCGACTCGCACGGGGAGTTCGTGCTGCACATCAACTTGTAGTAGACGAACCCCGATGAAAGTTCCGGTGGCCGCTGCGTTAGTTCTATTCGGATGCGTGCATCAAGCACGTTCCGCGGAAGATTCCAGGCGTCTATTTGTGAGAGACGTCAGCGCGGCGGTCGCCGAATGCGCGAAGCGGGGAGCGCCCAAGACTTGTCCGGAAGCCGACCGTCTGGCGGAGGAGTACTTTTCCCATAGGGAGAGACCGTGACGCTACAGTGCGACTTCGAGCTCGGGGTGAACGCCGGTGTGCGGCCCTGCGCAGAACCTCCAGCATTCCGCTGCGTCTGCGCTCGCTGCCAACGTGAGGGAGCGGATGGCACATTCCATTCCTGTGCGGCGCACCTCTCGGACGTAGAGGAGCGCCATCGACTGGTTTACCCCGTGCATTCAGTGGTCTGGCGGGGTCTGCCTCGAGCCTTGGACATTCTGGCTGGCGAGTGGCATCCGCTCGACGACGCGACTCTTGAGTCACTGACCATCGCCTGCACGACGGGCAACGGCGGATTCGGTATGCGGCTTCTCGCCGCCGAGGTCTGGCGCCTCCGCAAGGTACTCCGGGCGCGCGACGTCTGTGTCGTCTGCGCGACGGTTCTCATGTGCGAACCAGAGCCGCACTGCGAAGGCTGCGAAAGCCGTTACCAAGACGGCGTCCGATACGGAGACGAGCCAGAATGAAATTCATCGACTACTTGCTACTGCTCTGCCTCTTCGCCTTCTGCTGCGCCCTGGCGTGGCTGTGTATTACCGGGAAGCTCCAGCTGTGACGGGTAGTCGCGTAAGTCTCGACGCTCGCATCAAGAATTGTCCGCCAGACCTTGCCGGCCGCTGGGACCTTATTGACAGCGTTCACGCTGCCATCGAGGAAGCTCGAAGGGGTGGCTGGGAGGCTGCCCGAGAGGCCGCAATGAATCTCTGTCGGGCGGAAGCAGACCGACACGAGGCTGCTGGGGCTCGCGCGGGCGACCGAGACGAACCGAACACGGTGGCCATGTATGCACATGCTGAGGACGCTGCGGCCGCCCTCGTCGAAGACATCAAGCGGATGCCGTACCCGGAGAAGAAACCATGACGAAGCTCACCTTGATTCCAGGAAAGTTCTACCGCTCGATCGACGGCCACTCCTGGTGTTGCTTCAGAACAAACGGTTCAGCACCGAAGCACGCTCAGGCGCATTGCGTCCGAGTGGAAGACGATCGCGTCGAGCACTTCTACCTCGACGGTCGATACGACGAGGCTGGCAAACGCGAGCACACGCTGCTCGAAGTGCTGTTCGAGGACAAGGACGACTACGGATACTCATGACCCCCGAAGTGAAGAAGCTTATCGCCTTCTGGAAGGCAGAGCGGCGTCAGCGGATAGCTGATGCCAGGAATCAGTCTCCGGGCCCTTTCAAAACGAGACTCGAGCACCACGTCGAAAGCCTCGGGCATGGCACTGGATCCTCGAGAACTCCGACTGGCTGGTCATGGGGAGCGCCCGCACGAGCGCGCGGAAAGTCCCCGTTTGAACAACGGGTTCTCCCGCGCGCGCGCAAACGGCAGCGCCGGGCGCCGGGGTGACGCCTCAAGATGGAGTACTGAGAGGATCCGCAGGATCGCTTCCGGAAGCCTCCTCGTCGCCGTCCAGGTAGCCGTCCAGGTCACGGTCGATCGCGCTCCGGACCCCAGATCCTGGAGGCACGCAGGTATACGTAAGCTCCTGGTTCGGCTTGTCTGCAATCGCGCGGACTTGTCCGTCGGTGAGCTTTGGCTGCCTCGAGACGTTCTGCTCGAAACGACCGTTGCCTACGTAAAGGAATCCGACCTCGCGACCGTGTACGTTGCCCTTCACCACGAGCTCACATTCTCCCGCATCCGCACGCGACCGCATCAGGCTGATCCGGGAACCCGCCCAAGAATCGTCGTGCCGCTGGAGCGTGACTTGCTGTCCAACGATTGGCGCCATGTTGCTATCAAAGGCCAGCATGAAATCGGCTACCTGCCTACGCAGCTGATCTCCAGCCGTTCCGAGAGGGAACCCTCCTGGGTTCTCCGCGTTGGCGTCGAACACGAGGCCCGCGTTGAAATCGAAGGTTGTCGGGACGCTGCCGTCGTGCAGGAAGCCGAAACCTCGGATCTGGTCTCCCAGGAACTGGGCGCTGCCCACATGGATGAGCGGGATAGACGGCACGCCGAACATACCTACCTTTTGGTAGAGATTTCGCAGGTGCGGGATCTTCAGGATCTGCGGCTGAGCCTCGAACGAATATCTGCCGTCGGTTCCGAAGAAACCCGGACGATCGACACCGAACGCCGCATTCCCCTGTGGGTCTAGAACGTGGCACTCGTTGCAGGTCCGACCCTGGAATCCCGACACGTTGTTCATGAAGAAGTCGCGCCCTGTCTGTTGATCGGCGGTCAACGAATTATCGAGGGCCCGAATTGGATTCGGCGGGTACGTTACCTGCAGAATGAAGTCCGTGAACGATTGCATCTGGCTCGCACTGATCGGAGCACCGCGGCCGAGCAGTCCCTCGAACGCGACGATGAACTTCTTGAACGCCGCGTCCTCGTCGAACGTCCCGCTGTTCGGTTGCGCGCTCGGAGCATCATTCCCTCCTGTGCGATCACCGCGCCAGTGCATGGGCCCGTGGTTCGCCATGCCTCGCAAGCTCTGCGTGGTCATGGGTCCCTTCATCGCCGCGAAGTCGGGGTTCTGGAGCGGGTCACCGTTGATCGGTCCCGGATTCGTCAACGTGGTGCCGTCCGGGTTTCCGAGATCCCAAGCGAGCCCGTCGAAGTCCCCGAAGACATGGCAGCTCGCGCACGACGAGTCACCGTGACTGGAGGTCAGGGAGGCGTCGTAGAACACGCGCCGGCCAGCCAGGACGCTCGGGGGCTCCGGATTGTGCATGGCGACGTGACCCACCTCGGTCCGATTCTGCGTATCGATGATCGATATCGAATCGTCGAATCGAGTCAGGACGTACAGGCGCTTCCGATGCTCGTCTAGCACCGGTCCGCTCGGTCCCCCGCCCGTGACGGCGATCTGGTTCGCCGTGCTCGGAACGAACGAATCGTTCTCGAGAGCAGCCGTGTCGAAGACGCCTACCTTGCTCGACATGAATGCCGCAACGTAGAGCTTGGTGCCGTCCTTGGTGACGGCCATTCCCTCAGGGGATGCGAGGCTCTTCGCGTTCTCGGCGTTCGGTACCGGCGCGCAGCACGCACCGTAGTTGATGTGCTTGTTGAGGTGCCGAGGGCTTGCTTGCCCGTTCGCGACCACCGTGATCCGACTCTCGGCAAAGTGCCCGCGGACGGTGTGACCGGCGAAGACGCCGGGGCCCTCGAACCGAGAGGCGTTGATGGCCTCCGTGTTCGACACGTAGATCTTCCCGCTCACGGGATTGACGGCCATGTTGAAGAGTACCGTGCCGACCCCGCTGACGAAGCCCGCCGCGCCGGCAACTTGCCGGGGCGGGTTTGCTAGCGCGTCGAGGACGAAGACGTCCTTGTCCGGCAGGGAAAACTTGACCTGGTCGTCCCACACGCGTCCCAGCTCGTCGACCCAGTGCTGCCCGTTGTTTTTCACGATGAGCCCCGTTGGGGGCTGGGGGATCAGCTGGAAGTTGGTGGTCGGCGGCGGCAAAGACTGCGGGAACACCAGAAGCGCGTTCAGAGTCGTCGTTCGGTTTCCCGACAGGAACGCCGCCGCATAGACGCGACCACCGTCCGGGCTAACGGCAAGCGCACGAGGCGTGTCACTGAAGAGAGTGACCACGGAGAGCGGGGACCCCGTCGCCGCAGAACCCAGATGCTCGGCGTCGAACACCCACACGTCCGCGCGTCCGACGGACGGCGTCTGAAGCTGCGGGTCGGTAGGGTTGTTCTGGCCGCGGTGGGCGGTCGTGATGAACGCTCGGTCCCGGTCGTGCCCGGCGAAAACGATGTCCCGTGGCTCGTCGCCTACGAGAAGCGTACGCACCACGCGCGCCTTCTGCGACGGACGGACATCGACGATGCTCACGCTGTCCGACAGATGATTCACGACCCACACTTCGCCTTCGCTTGCGGCTGCGACGGCAACGGGCTCGAGCCCCACGGGGACCGACTGGATGTGCTTCAAACCAGACCCGACCACGTCGTAGATCTCGAGACGCCCGTCTGGAATGTTCACAGCGAACAAGCGTGACCCGCTGGGCGACAGACAGAGTGGCCGCACGGGCCCACTTTCGAAGAGCGTGTAGGCCGGCCCCGCCGGCTGGTGAGCGGCCTGCGCCGTTGTACCGACTGAGACTTCTTGAGCTGGACCCTTGCTGCTCGCACAGGCAACAGCGCCGAGCACTAGCATCAATAGACTGAGCGCGACGGCTCCCGGTCTCGTGAAAGAAGAAGATGTGAGCATCATGGGGCCTTTCTTGAAAGACACCATGTGGATTTACCACAGCGTACGACCACCCGTCATAGACAAGTTGTCGTGCTCAAACGAGTTACCAACATCGACACCAGGTCGAGGCACGAAGTTGCTTGTACGTTACCTGGCAGGGCACGTAGGCGTGCTGTTCACGGCAGCGCACGGAGCAGCTCCCGGAAAGACCGGTTCGCGAGCGCGTTCGTCCCCGTCTGGTCGACGCGCTTCTCCCGCACGAGCGCGCAAACGTCAGCCCCGTTCGCGGGGCTGACGATGTAGAGCGCCAGCGCGGCGACGAGCGCCGAGCGGTTCCGTCCCATGCGGCACGTCACGAGCACTCGGCGCCTCTCCCGAAGGTGGCCGGCGACCTCTTCGGCGGCCGTCCACGCCGTATCCATGTCCCTCTGACTCGGAGGGTTCGAGTCATCGTACGGGTAGTGCAGCACGCGCACCTTCGGGAAGAGGGCCGCCTTCGGCTGGTACTCCTCCGCCGTGAAGACGATCACGTCCCAGTCCCGCGAGTAGTCCCCCGGCGGGGGAGCGGCGCCGACCCAGAGCCCGTCCACAATCCTACTTGCGGCTGACATGCAAGCCCCAAGATACAGGAACTCGCCTAGGAATGGTACTCGGCAGCGTTTATGCTAACGCTGCATGCCCACCCCGAATCGCTCGGAGCTCGCGGTCCTCCGAGGCAAGAGTACCCCCGAGGCTCTGGCCGAATGGACCCGGAGCTTCGCCGGAGGAGACCAGGAGACCGCGCGCCGCTACGCCGCGGTCCTCTCCCGCTTCACGGGGAAGGCCTCGGAGGCTAGCGGGGGCTACGAGGCCTACATCGGGGGGTACTCACCGGCGACGAGGCGCGTCTACGCGCACGCGCTGACCGAGTTCTTCGAATGGATCGCGGCGAAGCATGGGCGCGTCGTCGCGCCGCCGTCAGTGACCCGGAAGGATGCGGAGGACTACGTCGAATGGCTCACGACTCGGCCGTTCTCGCTCGAGGGAGAGCGTCTTCGTGACGGGGATCAGAAGCAGCGGCTCGCCATCTACGAGGTCGTGAAGGAGCTCGGATCCGCGGACATCACGAGCATCGAACCGAAGGTGACGGGGTTCACGCGCGAGGCGCTCCACCGGGAGCTCGGCCGCATGGTGCTTCACGATCTGCTGGCGCGGACGCCGACGCTCGAGGAACTCCGGCAGGAGGATCCGAAGATCGGAATCGACGTCTTCACAGTGAAGATCCCTGAAGGGGACACGACGTACGAGCTGCCGCTCGAGGAGGTCTTCATCTACACGCTCCCGGCGCCGCGCGCCGTCGGGCGTTCGACTATCTCTGTCCGGCTCGCCGCGCTCTCCGCGTTCTGGCGCGCGCTCACTGTCGCGGAGAACTCGAGCGGGGACGGCGCGATCCTCCGGCACAACGTCTTCGCCGACGTCGCCGAGCGGGTCCGCATGGGGAGCGCCGCCGACAGGCGCGCTGCGCGCTCGAGGAAGCAGCGGCTCACCCCGGAGCTCCTCGATCGGCTGCTCAAGGCCGCGGACGGGCCATCCCTCTCCGAGAAGCGCGATGCGGCGCTCCTCTGGTTTCTGGTGCTGACCGGACAACGCGTTACCGAGATCGCGCGCATTCGCCGCGGCCTTCCCCCGCCGGCCGAAGCCATGCGCTGGCCCGGCTGGTTCGACGGGCGGGCGAACCCGCCCGAGGTCGAGCTCGTGAAGAAGGGCGGCACGCGGCACCGGCTCCCGTTCCCGCCCTACGCCCTCAAGGCGCTCGGTGCGTTCCAGTCGGATCTGCAGAAGCACGTGCCGCTCCACGGCACCCAGAGCCGGAGCCCGAAGGAGCCGCACTACCTCGCACCGGGCGCCGCCGGCTGGCGCTACAAGTCGCTCGCCGAAGAAGCCGACGCGCCGCTCTTCCCTCCTCTGAATTTCTGGGGCGCTAACTCCGCCGGCAACTACCAGGAGCTGAAGCCAAACGGATCCCCGCGGGACTACCGCCGATCCTTCTCCCGAGGCGGCATCGACGCGATCCTGAAGCGCATCGCGCGGAAGGCCGATCTCACCGAGGAGGAGGTCGCACTCGTCCACCCCCACGCGTTCCGGCACTTCGCCGCGACCGCCATGGCCAAGGGGGGCAAACCCATCCGGCAGATCCAAGGGATCCTCGGCCACACCTCCGTCCTCACCACCGAGACCTACCTCCCCGCCGAGGAGGGCCCCACGGCACTTTCCGGCCAGAACGAAATTCTGGACGCCATCGCCGGGGCCGTCCACGAGCCCCCGGCACCCCCCGAGCCGGAGGCGCCCCGCGCGCCTCCCGCGCGCCCCGTGCGGCCGCCGCCGCGGGTCATCGACACGGTGGGAGTCCCCGCTCGCGAGCGCCCTCAGAAGGCGCCAGCGGCGCCTCCAAAGACGGAGAAGAAGCGGCGCCCCGCGAGGCCGGCGCCGGAGCTGCGTCTCTTGGCCCAGGAAGGCCTGCCGGCGCAGTCCCCCCGGGTGGCTCCGGACGCAGTTGTCCCGACCGGACACGGGCTCGTGGAGGTCGGCGCGGAGGGTCCGTCACCCCCCGCGGGGAGCGAGGTCCGTGACGGCGTCTCGCCGCCCTCGCCGGTGCACGCCTACGCCGGGCTCCGATCACCGGCGCCGGGGACGAAAGAGGGGGAGCGGCGGGCCTTCCAGGAGCCCATCGAGTTCTCCCGGGTGAACCGGCGCGGGGGGAGTCGCGACGAGCGGAAGCTGAAGAACCTCGCGGCCGCGGGCGACCATCGCGATCTGGTTCAGCAGAACCCGTGGCTCCGAGAGAACTACGATCCGTGGCCCATCAACTACGGCATCGGCGAGAGCTCGCTCCTGCCCTGGTTCGCTCGAGGCTCCGCGGCCGCGAACGGCGAAGTCCAGGTCGAGGTCCGGGGGGCGGATGGGAAGAAAAAGCTCGTGGTGGTGCCGCCGCTTCCGGTGCTGGCACGGAAGCAGATGGACCCGGCACTCGCTCCGCTTCACGCGAAGAAACTCTGGGAAACCGTTGAGCACATGCGAAGCCAGTGGCTCCGGACGACGCCGACGAAGGCCTTCGGCCTCGACCGATGGTGGGGAGCCTTCCTGAAAATCCAGGAGGGGCTCGATCGCGGCACCAAGGGCGCCTTCCGCTGGGTCCCTTTCGACGCAAAGGGGACGGTCGGGACGGACATTCGAGCGCACGACGAAGAGTACCTCATCACGTGGCTCGAGATGAATGCCGATCGCTACACGACCACCGTCCGCATCTTCGAGGACATCGAGCGCCCGAAGGGCAAAGGCGAACTCTCCGAGGAGGAGTGGGCGCAGTTCCAGGACACCTGGCGCGACGCCTCCGTCATCGGCGTGAGCCCCGCTGAGGAGCTCCCCGACTGGTTCATTCTCGATGACCCGGTGAAGGACATCTACGAGAAGAGCCACGAGGAGTGGGTCTGGTTCGAGAAATGGATCGGAGCCATCACCGGGCAGAAGCTCACCAAGGTCCGGAAGGAGACCATCGGGGAGGAAGTCGAGTTCGCTGAGAAGGAGCGAGCGGCTCGCATCGAGCAGGCCCGCGAACTCCTGAAAGAGTACTACGAGACCGTCGAGCAGCTACGCTCCTCCGCCGGCAACGCGGACGAACGGGAGAGCGCCGAGCGGACCATGAAGTTCCTCGTCGAGCAGCTCGAGGAGTACGGCGTCGAGAATCCGCGGGAGGCGCTGAAGGAGGGGGTGACGAAGAAACGCCAGAAGCGGGAAGCCACGATCGAGCAGCTCCTCTCCCGCGCCTTCCCCGATGTCGGCATCGACCAGGTGGATCCGAACGTCCTCAAGAGCCGCATGTTCGACGCGGAGACGCTCCGGCTCGACACGGCGAAGCACACCATCTCGCACACGAAAGAATTCCGGGAGCAGTTCTCCCTCAGCTACGACGGCCGGGATTCCGAGTGCGTGGTCCGGCGCGCTGCCCGCGGCATGTGGGAGCACGTGAAGCGGCATGGCATTCCCGTCGAGCGCGGCACGAAGCGGTCGTCCGAGTACAGCCTCCTCTACTCCGTGATGCTCTCCTACATGGCCTGGATCTTCCCGTGCCCCGCAGAGATCGAGAAGCGCATGGCCGGAGAACTCGCCGGAAAAGAGGTCCGCATGGCCTGGCTCAACGGCGTCCGCCGGGCGAGCCAGCGCATGGTCCGCATCGATCGCGACATGGACGAGTCCGCCCTCCGGCGCCTGGCCGAGGACGAGGGCCTCGACGAAGTGAGCGCCAACGAAGTGATCGAGGCCGGCCTCGTCTCGGACTCCCTCCACGCCGAGGTGGCGCTCCCCTCGCCCGAGGTCACGGCCGCCATTGCGAAGAGCGCCGTGAAGACGGGCCAGGTGGTCGTGACCCCGGGGGGCTCGGTCGTCCGCCGGCGCCCCGCGGGCATGCGTCGCGCGCCCGCGCCCACGAGCGCGCGCGAGGCCCCGGAGCTCGAGGAGGAGTCAGAGGAGCCCTCGGCGTGGGAGCAGCTCCTGTCGGTCGGTGGCGGGCACTCGCTGAAGGGCGACGATCTCATCCCGAACGCGCCGCCCCCGCGGTACATGACCGTGGGAGCGTTCGCGTCCGGCGTCGACTACGTCGCGAACGCCGAGCAGGTGCTCCCTAGCGCGATCCGGATGATGGCGGCGATGACGCTGCCGTTTTGACCCTGAACGTGATCAAGGCCACAGACTCGGCTCGGTCCCAGATCTCCTGAGCGGTCATCGGCGCCGTTTTGATGTGAGCGTACCACTCCGGATAGAGCTCACGGAGGCGCATCGTTGCCTCCCTTGCGAGGCTCGCTCTCCGGACTCTCCGACGGAGAGTGTTCTTTTCTGCACGTGCCTTTCGGACTCGCTTCTCTCGGCTCATTCGCTGAAGTCCTCCCCATCGAGTTCCGATGGCATCGTGTACAGGAGACGCGGGTACAGAGCATCGACGAACGAGCGTTCGAGGATGGCTGGCATCCTCGCAATCCTCCGAACGAAAGCGTTGCTTCTTGAGCGAGCCTTGCGCCAGTCGAGCTTCGACCAGCGGCGTCGGTGGCGAATCCGCAGCCTCATTCTCGAGCCTTCTGCTCTTCATTGAACTCGCGGGCACATTTTTCGATGTGCTGTGCGAACCCAGAGAGCCAGTCGGTGACCGCCTGACTGAACTCGGCGTCCGAGAGCGGCTTCCGTAGCGGCATGCCGTCGTAGCAACGACTCGAGGCAGGTACCCGCGCGCAGTTTTGGGCCGTCATACCTGCCACTGGCTAGCACACCTGGCTAGCCGGAGCCAGGGCGCCTCAGATGACGACGGTGAACTGCGTCGCCTGGTCCTCGAAGTACAGCTCCCCGCTCTTCACGAGCAGGTAGTCGTTGCCGGACCCGGGCGTATCGCCGAGCGGCGTCCGCTTGTAGATTGCGACGACGATGCCCACGAATTCTCGGGACGTGCCGCCTGCGGGGTCCGCGGCAGTGGCGCCGCTCGAGGAGATGCGGAGCACGCTCTGCCCGACGAACTCGTCGAAGGTGGCGGCCTCCGGATCTTCGATCACATCGAGGTTCAGGTTGGCGTCGCTCGCCGCGACGAGCGCCTGCACGACGGCCGTGTCCCAGAGGACGGTCGGCTGCCCCGGAGCCGCGTGCACGGTGATGATCCCGAAGTGCGTCGGCTGCAGCTGCATCGTGGACGGAGAAGCCGTATTGATGCGAGGAGAAACGATGTCGCCGGCGGCCATGGTTAGCGATCTCCGAGGATGTTGACGTTGGCGAGCGGAAGTTCGTAGAACATTCCGTTCTGGAGCGCGGCGACGAGCACCGAATCCCCAACGACGGACACGTTGTACACGTCCACGACGCGGCCCGTGTACGAGGACATGTAGGGGACGCCCGCGGCCGGCGGATTCGGAGGAGTGATCCACCCGTTCACGACCTTGTCGAGGAACCCGTTTCGGATCGTGCTCGAGGCGACATCCGCGATGAGATCGAGAAAGGCTCCGAGGACGACAATCTCTCGGCCGTCGCCGAGAAGCACCGTGATGGCGTCCGCGTCCCCGCCGCCGCCCGCGATGGCGATCACGACACCGAGGAGCGGTGGTTGAGGACAGAGGACCCCGGCGGCGAGCGCCGTACTCGACAGCTTGACCCGAGCTCTGTTCCCGACGACGAACGCCATGGGGAGGAAGGCTACCGGTAGCCCACTAAAGGGTCAAGGTGAGCGAGTTTCCCCCGTATAGTACCGGCTCTCGTCGTCGTACATCATGCCGGAAGTGACGAGCGGGACACTCTGATATTCCCCTCGCATTGCCCCGAGGATGAGCGCCCGAACGATGTGGGTAGACCGCGTTCCCCGGAGGGTCGCGCGGCGGAGGAGCGCCCGTTTGGCGCCGTGAGGGATGACTGCACGCTCGTCTACGCGCTCCCGCCGATAGCCCCGGTAGAGCTTTCCCTCCCAGGACCAGTCTTGCAGCGGCTCAGGCTCTCGCGTGCTGAGCAGGTAGTAGTGGATCAGGCTCCGGAGGAAGGTCGCTGCGTGCACGCCACGACGGTCGCATTCGTGCCGCCAGGCCTCGAAGACTGGCGGCGGAAACCACATCTGGTACTGGTAAAGGCGCTGCGTCGCCTCGTCCAATGACCGGCGTTGGTTCTGCGAGTTCGAGATGGGCTGGGCGAGTCCGCGATCGTGCAGATCAATGATCGCCTGAGCCCGCACCTCGAGCAGGAGGTCCGGATCGACGCCGAGCTTCTTCGCCACGGCGTCGATATCGCTGTCGTCGATGCGTATCGTCGCGTACTGCGTCCCGAGGAGCCGCGCTCCGACCCACGCGCGGAACCCGTCGTACTTCATGGCCCAGTCGGGAGGGGACCCCGCGATGGCAGCGGCAGCATCGCACACTCCGAGAGCGACTGGACCCAGAGCGGCTTCGTTGAGACCCACCGATGGTCCCATTCCGCTTCCAGAAGATGGAACAAGTGCCCGCGCATGAGCCACTGTCCGTACGTGGTGAACGGCAGACAGATATCCCAACGGGATATCTGTTCCCCTCGACAGCTCTGCTCTCCGTACAAGATCACGCGCGCGCCCCCCTCTGCCAGTTCTCGGCGCGTTGACTTGATGATCGGGTCCGCGCAATCTCCAGGGTCGTGCTTGCGGCACGAATGACAACGGATGCTCAGCTGCTCGAACGATAGGTCCGGAATCTGAGCTAGCACCCATCGAGTGCTCATCCAATCGCTTAAATCCTGCACCGTTTGTGTTCCTCTACTGTCAGGAGCGCCATCTACTCGTCGAGCCTCGAATTGGCGAACTCGGCTCCGATCGCAGGCTGGCACCTCTTTGCGTTCTCCTCTAAATACTGCTCGAACTCCTTCCGGTATTCCTCGAGCACCTCCGCTGGATCGTGGATAATGTGCGTCAGCGTCGTGATGTTCGCGCGCCCCATGGACGAGTATCTGCCCGCGTAGATGTCGTCGCTCATCCCCGGCAGGATGGCGTCGATCACGCGCAGGCGATCCCTGTCCGTCCACTCCTTCGAGATGGGTTTCACGTGATGATCCGCGACTGATGGAGGTGAGTGCAGTAGTCGACCATGCTCGGATTGAGCGCGATGAGTGCGAAGTCGCTCCCCTCCATCGGCATCTGCAGAGCGAGCATGATGCCGCCGTTCCCGTCCGGTTCGACGTGGAGAACCCCGCTCAGGATCGGTGTTGCCCGGACGCCCGTGCCGTCCTCGGACAGCGTGGGCTGGTAGGCGTACGTGCAGCCGATGTACTCCTTCTTCAGCTGCAGCATCACCGGCTTCTCGGCGAAGGCGAACCAGCCCGAGGGGCGGTCTCCGGTTGCGGGAGCTTCGTGCTGCTGTTCGGTTCCGTTGTTCTCACCCATGATTCTCGACCTCCTGTAGCATCCGCCGGATCGCCGGCCCGTTTTTGTTGACCCAAGACCATTCCCCACGAATTACGCCCGCGTTCTCCATCGCTGCTTCCGAGAGCTTCCGCCACTTCGCGTAGCAGTCGACCAGAGCCCATTCGATGCACCCGGCTGTCACCACCGGCGCCATGGACCCCGGGAAGTCGTCCATCGGACCGCTATCGTTGTGCGGCACGATGACAGCCCCGGGCTGCCCGGTTCCGAGGTACTCCGAATGCCCAGTGCACGCCGTCGCGATCACGGGGACCCCGCATGCCAGCGCCTCGAGCGGCACGAGCCCGAACCCCTCACCGCGGGACGGCTGGCAGACCGCATGCACCGAGCCGTAGAGGAGGGCGATGTCCGCCTGAGAATTCGTGAGCCCCGGCTCCGTCTGCACGTCGTCGTCGGTGAGCCCGAGATCCGAGCACCACCATTTGATCTTCGACACGTGGAGCGGGTTCATCACCACGAATAGCAGTGACTTCGGGGGAATCCGACCGGTCCGCTTGAGCTGTTTCCAAGCTCGAAGCAGCAACTTCGTTCCCTTCCTCTCCGTCTCGCTGCTCGTCATGTGGAGCACGTCGAACCGCTCGTGAACGGCGTACAGATCCAGCATCCTGATGTGCAGCTCCCCGAACGTCTTATGGATCCGAGGCGTCACTCCGTGGGGCGCGACGACGACCGGCAGCGAGTCCGGCACGTACCGGCGGAGGACCGACGCCGCCCAGGCGCTTGGCGCGAGGAGGCCTCCGGTGAGCATCCCCTTCGGGAGGACCGCAGACGCCTTCAGGAGCCCCTCCATGAACCCGTACGGCAACGTTTCGCTGTTCGGGGCCAGAAGCAACCAGTGGGACTTGTGCGCGCCGGAGCGGTGCGCCCGGAGAAGCCCGTTCGGGTCTCCGATGTTCAAGGATACGGGCGCGAGCCCGCCGGCGAAGTGCTCGTCATCGCCCACCTCTTCTCGGTCCATCGGGCAGATGCCGTCGAGTTCATTCGCCGCGGCGAGCGCGTCGGTCATCCCACGGGTCACTTGCGTGAACGAGGACTCGTTCGCGCCATAGCCATAGAGACGAACGCGGGGGCTCACGGCCGCTCCTTCATGAGCTTGTTCTCAATGAGCCATCTAAAGTGCTCGGGGTAGTTCTCTTCGAGCGCGACGCAGATGTTTTGCGCCACGGCATTGTCGTCCCAAGCTCGCCACGAATATTCTCCACCCTCCGGACAGGTACGGAGCGTTGCAACGATCACGTCGGCGAGGTCTCGTAGAGTGATGGGCGGAAGACGCTGCGTGCCTCGCTCACCATTCACTGTGTGGCGTTGTCCGATGTACGGGCGGGAACGGTCCAGACCGAGATCGTGCACTCTGAGAAAAGCCTGGAGCGCGTCCACTCCCTCACGCAACTGCGTCACCTGTTTCTTCTCCTTCATGGCACCAGGTATCCATGCTCAGAACAATCGCCACGAAGGATTCCGAACGGACAGATACACTGCTTGTGCGTCGGACCGGGCCCATCCGGAGCGTCCATACGCGCGACGGCCACCGGCCACGTGTCAGCCTTTCCTCGCGTCGTGATCTCTTTCACGCCCGTCGTAGCGAGATCACACGGACGCCAGACGTTCTTGCAGCCTTGGCATTCGTGGCTCTTGTGCGGCGGATCCGCCCATCCGATTTCCGGTTTCGGCGCGTCGATGTGCTGCATCTGACACACCGGGCAGAACAGGACCATAGGGATGGGGAGCAGCTCTGGCTTAGGGTCGTTCATGCTCTGGCTCCATGACTTGCTCTCGAGAAGGCCATCTCGAGGCGCTCGAAGTAGACCTCGAACGCTCGGGCGACGTTCTTGTTGCTGCCCTGCTTCTCGCCTGGGCCTCCGCAGACGACGCACCGTTCTTCCCCCACCCACGTCACTGTGTTCATCGCGTCCGCGATACGAACGCAATTCATGCAGAGCGGATAGTTGTAATCCGGTAGTTCGACGCGGCGTTTCACTCGTCACCTTCCAGCTCATCCAACTGAAAGACCACGACACCGACCAGCTGCAGGATGAGGCTACCTGGCCAGAGCGCGGCCGCGCACACCGTGTTCCAGAACATCGCCACAAACAGGTACTTGCGGGTACGCTGAGTCGCCTCAGGCCAGTAGCTCACGGAGCCGTCGGTGACCTTCTTTGCCACCCGCACGAGATTGTACGTGAACCATGCGACGGTTCCGACCAGATACCCCGCCAGCCAGGTGTGAGGATTCATGACTCGAGAATCCGGCCGCTCCGCGGCTCTTCCGGATTGTCGATCCGGTACCCAGCCACCTTCGCATCCGCCTCCGCTTCCTCGCGTGTGTCGAACGCTCCGATGCTACCCTCGTCCTTGTATTCCTCGTCGTAGTAGTACCACCCGGGCCCGTCGTGCGCGTCTTCTCCCCATTGCTCGACGCAAGCCACCGGGAGCTCATCTTCGATGTCGTCGTCCCATGGCCCGACGACCGGACACGGACACCCGATGCAGATATACGCCAGCTGCACGCCGGTGTGCGTGTGCCCGCACTCCGGACACGGGTTGTTCGGGCGGCTCATGGCGTCTCCCAGCCCGCTCCGCCGAGCGCCTCGAAGAGCTTCTGGTTCCAGCGAGCGTCGAAAAGGGCGTTGTGTTGGTTTCCGGTCAGGTTCGGAATGTTCGGAGGATTCCCCCGCATCACCGAGAGCTGCTTCAGGTCCATGCAGTACTTAGGGAAGTGCTCCGGCAGCTGCATCATCGTGCCGAAGAGCTGGCAGAGGGCCACCCAGTCGTAGTCCGCGTAATAGGCCCAAAACTGAGGTTTCGGTTCGGGAGCCACGAAGGCGACGACGCGCTGCGCGATCTCCTTGTGGGAGAGCCACAGCGGAGAGTCTTCCGGAGGAAGCGACGGGATGACGTTCTGTTTGACCCAGTCAGACGCCAGCTCGAGTTTCGCGTCTCGGTTGCAGCAGTAGAGCTCCCGCCCGTCGTCGCAGACGAGCGCGAGCGAGACGAGGTCGATGGTCTTCCCATCCTCGATGAATTCCGTGTCCAGGAAGTAGCGGGTCCGGCTCATGGGAAGTTTGTCTCCATGTGTGCGCATTGAATGAGCTCGACTGGTTTATCCAGACGAAGTCCTTCGCCGCGGGCCCACAGCGCCCAGAGATCGCCATGGGCGATCAAATGCTCTGTGTCGAGCTCAGCGGCTTCTTCTATTTTCACCCCTTGAATTACCTTCAGTGCGAACCCGCGTTCCGCGAAGCTATCGGTCGCGCGACGCGCGAACTCGGGTGAATTGAGATGATACCGGCTCGAGATGGCCAGGACGTAGTCCTTAGTCACGTGTCGCCTTTGGGCGGTTCGTCCAGGATGCTGTTCGGTTGTTCGGTAGCCCACTTTGCCAGAGAACGCTGCTGCTCCATGTACCGCTGACGTTCCACCGTGTAGTCATCCTCGGTCTGCCCTTCCTTCGGGTACGGGTACACCGCCGTGCACTTGAAGCAGATGCTCTCGCCGGCCAGTTGCTCGAGGAACCAGGCCGGGACGATTTCTCGACACCGACTGCACCCGACCGGGGCGGGTTTCTTGATGGTCTCGGCCACCGCCTCCGAGACCAGGGTCACCACTCGGCGCGTCCAGAAGTGCTGGATGACGAATGCCAGAACGATCAGAGCTACGAGCACGACACCGACGATAATGAGTTCCTTCATCCGAAACCTCCTGCCTTCTCTAGATTCTGGAAAGCATCCGGAAAGCGTTCCAGGATGCGCGTCGCCATCATGTGCCCGACAGTCGCGAGCCCGAACTTCCGATAGAACTCGGGCGGATGCACACGCCGCGACGGGGGCGATGCGCGGCGAAGCGCCACACGAATACTCTCGACTGGGCTCGCCGCCCAGTGAGCCCCTGTCTCCCATCCGTAGCCCGGATGAACGAAGACCATTGTGCTCGTTCCTTGCTTCCAGATGCACTCGTCCTCTTTCCCGGCGAAGTCCATCGGACCGCCCCACCCCGTGTAGACGAGCCGGTTGCCCGCGCAGCGCGCGTCGAACGCGGGGAGGTCCCAGCCCTCGGCGTGCGAGCACGACACGTAGATGTTGTTGTCCCGATGGAGCTTCGTGATCTGCTCCTCCGGCAACTTCTTCGAGACGATCCGAACGCGGCGCCCAAAGCTCGAGAGGTCCCACCCCTTGGCAACGACGTCCGGATGAGCGAGCCAGCGGCTGACCGACTCGTCGACCGTCGGGTAGTTCTCCCACGCTCCCCACTCGTAGGTCTTCAGGAAGAGCGATGCCTTCTCGATCGGAGAGAACTCGAGCAGGAACGCGCCGAGGAGCGCGTCGTAGTTCTTCCTCGGCTCCCATTTGCCGATGGCGTAGAAGCGCTTGCCCTCCGGGACGCGCTCGCTCCCGCGTGGAGCTGCGATCTGACACGCCGGGTTCGTGTCCGGATCGTAGGGCGCAGGGATCGCGTAGACGTTCTCGACGCCAGCCCGCTTGAAGATCTCGACGGCCCATTCCCCGTGGACCCAGACCTCCGCGCAGCGGTTCAGGACGTCGACCACGTCGGGGGCCACCGTCGTCCGCTCCCAGGGCGTATAGACGATGGTCGACTGGTAGACCTTCATCTCGTTGCCGAAGCCCGAGAGCCGGGCGCCCGCCGGAGCGATCACGCTCTCGAGGTAGGACGCGTTATGGATGACCAGCTGCCGAATGGCGACGGGGATCGAGCCGGCCGAGGTGTCCCGGAGGTACCCGACGGCCTGAGTCACGATCGGACTCACCTCGTCCTCCATTACGAACTTCGGCCGGTTCAGCCGGCGAAGGACGACCGGGAGCCCCGCCTTCGAGAGGGCCCGAACCTGCTGCCGGCTGTGCCGCGCGAGGCCATCCTCGAGCACGTCCCAGGGCGCCTGGTACTCGATGGCGTACGGAAGGATGGCATCGCTCCCGGGCGCCACGATGGGGCGCGCTAGCTCCTCCTCGGTGGGGGCCTGCCCCGATCCGTCGCCATCCAGCACGCCCGTGGGAGACTGGAAACGCTCTAGCTGTCCGATCAGCTCGGTCATATTCGTCCCTGCTTCGCCTGCCGAAGGAGCACGCCCCACATCTCGAGCTCCTGCGCCGTTGCGGGCCTGGCGCCCGTCTCTGTGATGACACGCCCGTTGTGGATGTAGAACTCGAGAGTGAACCCGGCCGCAGTCCGGTGCGCCCAGAGTTTGTCGCGAAGGAAGTGGAACGCATCCTCCGTCGCATTCTCATAGAGCCCGGCATGTCGCACGCAGAGGGCGAACTCTGGAGCCAGGAGACGCCAGCCGACAGCGCAGAGCCGGTCTGCCACATTTTGCTGCCATGGAGCCAGCCCGAGCTCTTTCGTCCTTGGATCGAATGGCGGCGCTGCACTCTCCAGCTCGAGTTCCGTGAATGCGCCGCAGACCGCGCAGGTACATCGTCGCACCGTCGTCATCTTTGCCATTCCGGTGCTCCCTTCGCATGCTCTGGGCAGAGTCCATGCACCGGACAGAGCGTCTTCCCAGGGAGCAGCTTCCAACCGGCACGGCGCACCAGCGTCGAGGCGTGCGAACGCTCCTGCTCCGCAGGGACACCCTGCGGCACCTCCGCGAAGTGCTCGACGCCGCAGACGTAGCAGGCGAAGCGGACCTTGAGGATCATGACGGCAACGCCAGCAGTTCGTGAACGCGCGCCATCGTGATGCCGTCCCGTTGCTCCTTGTACAGCTGACTAGTGTACGGAATGCCTCCTTCTTCGACGAGGAATGTAGGACGGCTTCCTTTGTCGCCCCAGCTGATGGTAACCAAGAGCTCCATCGTCCGACCCATGGCAGCGAAGGAATTCGCGAGTCTTCCTTTGGATTGCGGGGAAGACGACATGTCTTCCGAGTAGTGGTCCGCGTACCAGACGACGACGTCTCGATTCACCTCTGCCCAGAATCCGATGCCGAACTTACGCTCTGCATCCTTTATTGGAAGAAACACGACGCCGCGGATGTAGAACCATTTTTTGTCGAGCATGTACATGTCCGAACTGCCCTGCGCTCTCCTGGTGCGCTCCGCTCCCTTCAAAGCGAAGACGGCGTCCGGAAGCCCGAATGCTTGGTCCACCTCGTGCGAGCTGGCTGGCTCACCGCAGTGCGAGCACTTCACTCTTCCTCGATGACCCCAAGGATCTCATCCTCGGTCATGAAGATCTTGTCGTCCTCCCCGCGGTGCTCCACCTCGCTACCGGAGTACTTTCCGAAGACGATGTGGTCTCCCGCTTTGAGCTCTGTCTTCACGAAGAAGCCGTTGTCGGCCAGCTTCCCCGGGCCCGCGGCCAGCACCACGCCGCGCGTGAGCTTCTCCTGCGCATTCTCCGGAATGTAGAGACCGCCCGAGGTCTTTTCGGTGGGCGGGTCACGACGGACGAGGATGCGGTTCTGGATCGGACGTATTTTCATGACGTTACCTTTCGGCCGCCGGTCGGCCCAACTTCTTCCGGCTCGATGTCGGGAGGATTCCCCCTACCTTCTTCGAGTCCCCTGACCATGGTGTTCAGGTTCGTCACCAGATTCATCGCGGCATCCTTGCTCGTGAAGACGAGTCGCACCGCATCGCTCAGCTCGGTCTTCACCAGCGACGCCGTTACCCCATCTGGAAGTTCCAGGTGGGTGTACCAGTACTTCCCAGGCTCGAACGGTGTCGGAATATTTCTAGTTTTCATTTGCCTGAATGCTTTCTCGGGGTCATCCCCTGCCTGCTTTCCTGGTACACAGCGGTCTGCATCGAGAGCCACAGATGTTCGGGAGCCTCCTGCCGGTTGTACAGCGGCCCCATCCCGAGACAGAGCCGCAGCGCGTTCACCACGTCGCGATTACGACGGCACTCCTCCGACCATGTGAGCTGCTGCGACATCAGGAGGCTCTCAGATCCCTGACGAGTGCGCCCAGCGCATCGATCAGCTCGTCCCGCTTCTCCTGCGGGCATTCGAGCGTCAGCTCGAGTGGTCCCGTCGATGTTTCTCGAGTCGCAACATAGTCAGAAAGATCTCCCCTCAGGAACGGACCGAGGAGGGTTCCTGATGACGACTTGCTGGCCGTAATCAGCGTCACCCCCACCGGAAGCGTCACCTTCACCCGAATGAACTTCTCTGCCGCCATCCCCTCAGGCCTCCTCGACTTTGCTGTCGGCAATCCGGACCGCCCAGTTGCAGTTCACGTTCGTGCATTTGATGATGTCGTCTACGTACACGGTTCCGCAGATCTTCACGTAGAACGGCACACTATCCGGATCTCGCAGCTCGACCATCGTCCCCTGACGCCGGGTGTCGAGATACCACTTCCGGTGGCTGTTCTTCACCATCACCTGGCTCGAGCCGTGTGACTCCCCGCGCTCGAGGCACTTCGGACACACCATCGTGAAGAGCATGTCCCCGTCGCCCGTGACCACGACCTCCCCGACGCCGTGCTGCCGCACGCTCTTGTCCTTGTTCAGGTAGAAGAAGACGACCCGCGGTGAGCCGCTGTCCATCATCCGGAGCGACGTCAACTTCGAGTGCACGAAGCCGTCCTTCGTCATCCCCGGACCGAGCCGCGCTGACTCTTCCTGCTTTGCTTGATGCTTCCGACCGAGCTCCGACTGATGCTCCCGCATCGCGCGATCCTTGTCGTACGCGCTCGAACTCGTGCCGCCCTTGACGATAACGGTGAGAGGGCTTGCTCCGAGAGTGGAGCCGCCCCCTTTCGGGGAGTCGGACATGTTGGCTAGCATTGCTAGCCTGGCTAGCTCACTCTGTCAACCGCGGAGGGTTCGGCCAATGACGGCCGCGCCCGTAATCGCGAGAGACCCGAATACCAGCGGCTTCCAGCCCACCTGCGCGATGGCCGCTTTTGCCGCAAATCCGAAGAAGGTGAGGCCCACGATCGTTGCGACGGCGCCCGCCTTGGGGTTCTCCGGCACGGCGTCCGTCTTGAAGAGATCTCCGTCCTGAATAGCTCTCCCAGCGTGGAAGGCGACGAGACCGCCACCGACGATGCCCGCGAAGGCGAGGAACGCCATCTGGCTCTGGGCAGTAGTCGCGGGCAGGATCTCGATGTCGTCCGGCATGGGGGAGCCGCCTCAGTCGAAGAAACGAACGTGCTTCCGGAGATGGGAGACAGCGACGCCGGCAATGAGGGAGATCACGACGGCCGAAGCGACCGAGACGAAGAAGGGCTTTCGGTACCAGACGACTTCGCCGTTCTCGCAGCCCGAGCACGACGGGTGGTCGTACGAGGTCTGGCAGACGATGCAGGAGCCGTCCTTCAGGTACGTGCACGTCGGACACGTGACGATCGCCGCGCGGGTGTCCACGTCGCCGGTCGCTCTCAGGTATCCGACGTAGCCGGACATGGGTCAGTCCTCGTCGGTGTCGGGGTTCGTATCGGTACCCGTAGTCTCGATAGCATGCTCTTCGCACCACTCCCGGAGTGCCTCGATGGCATCGCAGAGAGAGGTGAACCGGCTCTCGGAGCGAACCGGGTCCGAACCGACCATCACCTCGTAGCCGTAATGCACGTCGTCACCGACAGCGAAGAATTCGACCTGCGCTCCGTCGTCGCCGAGTGCATCACAGGCGAGCTCGTCCAGCTCTTCGAGGAGGGCCTCACCGAGGCCCTCCCCATCGAGTTCTTCTCGGCGCCCGGCTCCGCGCTTCGCCACCGATCAGCCGCCGCCTTCGCCGGGGGTCCAGAGCGCAACGATCATCCCCATGAACTGAGTTCCCTTCGAGGAACCGACGACCATTTCGTCGATCAAGTCCAGAACGGCATCCTCGAACGGAGGAGTCTCCGCGAGGAGAGCGGCCAGAACTGGCGTACGAGCCACGGCGAGCTCTTCTCCGGTACCGGCCAGATAGCACCCTGCGCGGAGATTGGATGCCTCGTAGAAACTCGACTCGCTCGAGACCTGGATATCCGTCACGAACGTGTGACCGTCGCCCGCGCCAGCGAGCGTGATCCCAATGACGTTGCCCGCTCCGGCGTCAGCAATGGCAGCGAGGGCGGCCGTCATCAGCGATTGCATCTCTGGCGCCGTTGCTGCCTGCACGAAGCTGGGGGCGATGAGATCAGAGAGAAGGGAGGCGTTGTTGTAGGTCGTCATGAATCTTTCCTAACGGACGAGATCTTTGCCGGTATCAAAAAGCCACTCAGCTTAGCCGACGCTGACCCATGTCGCGACGAGCATCCCCATGAAGACGGTGCCCTTCGCCGAACCGGCAATCTGCTCGTCGATGATCGAAAGCACCTGACCGGGAGAAGGAGGCGTGAGAGCCAGAAGTTCCGTGACCATCGCTTGCTTAGCGACGCCCAGCGCTTGCTCCGATGCGCCCAGATAACAGCCAATCACGCTGTCATCACCGAGTGGACCGGTCGCGGTCTCCGTCGTCTCCACCGAGACCACGAACGTGTGTCCGTCTCCAGCGCCGGCAAGCGCAAGCGACGCGACGAGTGTGTCCGCTTGCAGAATCGCGTTCAATCGCGCTGCCATCTCGACCGCATCCGCGGTTTGGATGAAAATCGTGGGCGTATCGGCCAGAATCAAGTCGGATGTCACATACCGCGTCATGGCTTGTCTCCGTGGGTTGCCGGCTAGCCTCGGGAGGGCCTGGCCCACCAAGCGTATCCGAAAAGGAGCCCGAGCCCAATGCCAATGGCCACGCCGCCGGCAACCACTCCCCAGCTGGTCTCGTGGTAGGCAGCTTCCGGATCGACACCGAGCGGGAAGTACCGCGGCAGCACCGCGTCCTGCTCCGGAATGCCGCCCCCGCCGATGCCCACTCGACGCGGGCCCGCGCGGAGCGGGTTGATGCCCCACCCTGGCACCGGGCCATCCTGCCAGCCCGGCGTCGCGACTGCGAGCTCATGATAGTCAGCGTCGGGGACGTTCCAGAAGCTCATGGGTGTTCTTCCTCGAAGAGGGGAGCCGGAGCCGGCAGCGTGTCCCGCTCGGTGACTCCCACGCAGCCCGCGCCGATGATGTCTGCGAACCGCTCCGCATCCCATGCAGGCTCGTCGGGAGTGACGAGCCTGCCGCGAAGCTCATCCCAGTACGTGGCGCGGGGCAGCTGCATCGGACTTCAGTCTACAGGGTTACCGGGCGGGTGGCGAGAGGGGCTCAGGTCGGGGTCCGGACGGTCCCTAGGACGACCAAACCCATGAATCTGGTGCCTTTGGAGGCACCAGCGAGCTGCTCGTCCGCGATGGCCGGGATCGGGCTGCCGATTTCTGCGTCGAGGGCGGCACGGGAGACGGCGAGCGCTTCCGCGTCGCTGGCGCTGTAGCACGCGCCGAGGGCCGCCGTGATGATGCCGCCGTTCACGCTGGCGGCCGCCGCGTGAGTGATCTCGACCACGAATGTGTCGCCGTCTCCAGCGCCGGCGAGGGAGATCGAGGCAATGGCCTGCGCCGTTCCGATCGCGAAGATCGCGGCGAGCTGGGCGTTGATGCGCGCCTGAAGATCGACCGGATCCGAACTCTGCACATACCGTTTCGTGGACACGATCGTAGCGGGGACTTGTCCGTATCTAGACATGGGATTTCTCCTGTTGAAGTTTCACTTACTGCGAATCCACCATGCGGCCATGCCGATGGCGAGAGCGGTTGCCGCGGCGATGGCGACAGCGCCTTTCGCGATTGCCGCGTCCATACGCGGCTCCATCGCGGTCCACGAATCGGAGACGAGCTGATCGATCGGCAGCGTCACCTCGGTGTCCTTCCCCCAAGGAAGGGGTAGATCAACGAGGTACGTGATCGTCGGCCCGGGGCCTGCTCCTACGCCGTGGTACATCAGCGACGCCTTCTCTTTCGACCGATTGGGGCCCACATCGCACTCTTGGAGCGAACGCCGAGAGCGTCTATGTCACCGCCACCAGAACGAAATATAGGCGAGAGCTTGCGCTCCACCATGTCCTCAGCCTTTGCGAGCGCTTCACCGTCGGTTGCGGCGTTCACTTCCACCGTGCCGGTGTACTTCACTCGGACGCTGACAAAGTATTTAGACATGACCTCAGCCTTTCTTCACCCACCACGAGCCGATGCCCATGGCGAGTACGATCGCGACGCCCGTGACGGCCACGGCCTTCACGACGTCCATCTTCATGATGTCGAACTGAGCCATCGCGATTTCGGACTGGTTTGCGAGCTCGGGACGAACCGTCGAGTCCATGATCGATTTCACGAGGTTCGGAGCATAGAGGTTCATTTCGTCCTCCATGTCCTGGATCATCTTCGCCTCGAGCTGATCGATCTTCGGAGACAGCGCAGCCCAGGTGTCGTTCACCATCTGATCGACGGGAACGGTGACCTCGGTGTTCTCGCCCCAGGGAAAGGGCATGTCGACCTTGTACGTCTTCACCGGTCCGGGGCCGGCGCCCATGCCGTGGTAGCTCATGGAACTTCTCCTCCCCACCATACCGTCGGAAGCCGCTTTCCGGACTCGTCCCAGACGCGACGACAGACCAAACAATGCATGAACTCGTCGCGTTTCGTCCACTTTTGGAGCGGCTCCCCATCGTAGGGACAAACGCCCTCGAGCGAATCTTTGACCTCGCTCTCATCGAGCCAATCTGGCGCGGGAGAGTTCACGCTGCCTCTCTCTTCTGCTCGTACTGCGCTCGAAGCACCTCGTACGCCGCATTGATCTTCTTCAGACGCTCGGTGTTCTGAACGCGCTGCTTGTCCGTCTGCGGCCGGTCCGCGTTGTATTTCACCGCGAGCCGGTGATACTGCCTCCGGATTTGCTGCCACGTCGCCGTCACCGGCAGCTTCAGTGCCTTCAGCGCCTGCGCGGGCGTCATCTCTCCCGGTTTGCGTTCCGGCGCCGTGGCCTCCTCCTCGCCCGCGTGCGGGCGCGCGTAGGTGCCATAGTTGGCACGCCCGCGCTCCTGAGCCTCGATGATGCATGGCTCACAGATGCCGTCCCCCATGTAGTCGATCCGTGCGTGCGCCATGCAGCACGGACGCCCGCAGGCGTCGCATTGGAGCACCGCCAGCGAACGGCACGGCGTCGGGCGTTTCCCAGAGCGCTCCTGGCACTCGCACGGAGTCGGCGTCAACGCCGTCACGCTCCACTTCAGGAGTGCGTTCTTCGTGAGGTGCGCCCCCCACTCCTTCAGCTGCTGGACGATGTCGTGCGCCGCGACCGCACTCTGGCCGATGTTCGGCGCCATGACCTGGGCGAACGTGTCCCACGGGATGTCCCCGGTGACTCGGCGTATGCGTTCGAATAGATCCACAAAGGCTCGTGTCTACTTGAGAAGCTTGCCCATCGAAATGCCGACCACGACGCCCACGAAGAGCCCGAAGAACCAGGGTCCCTTCCAGGCGTTGGAAGTCTCGACAATGCTCCCAGTGGTCGGCACGACCGCGTCGTCTCCTACGCCCGAGAAGTACTCGCCGACTCCGGAGAAATACTCGCCGGTGCCGGAGAAGTACTCTCCCGTCCCTCTCACCGCTTCCTCCGCATCATGAGCGCGACGCCGAGGAGCGCCGCGGCACCGACGCCGTACCAGGCCATGGTGCTGAGACCGAGGAGGCTGGCGGTGGCGCGCTGCTGCTTGGTCTTGTCGGTGAGCGACAAGTAAGGGGCGAGGACGGGACCGCCGCCCGCGGCGTACCACGAGGTGACGATCGGGAAGCTTTTCTTCGCATAGTCGGGTCCGTACGTGGTCGTGCTCGGCGCGGCGATGGTGCCGATCATGAAGCCGACGCCCGTTCCGTTCGGAAACGTCTGAGCACCCGACGTGACGCTCACGTCTTTGCCGGAGAGCGACGCGCTCTTCGACACGATGTACTGCCAGAGGAGCGAAGCCTGCGGGTCCCAGATTCCGCTCGTGTACCAATCCGGCGTGTACACCTTCTGCCCGTCTGCCGTCAGCGTCTGCTCGGGGGCGAGCAGCGCCATCATGGATTTGACTTCCTGAAGCGCCATCTGATCGCCTAGGTCGAGCGTCACCGGCGACGTGTCGCCGAAGCCGCGCATCCCGCGTCGGTGATGTCTCGGCAGCGCGCCGACGCCCGAGAAGTACTCGCCGAGCGAGCCGTCGTGGTACGACTGCAGCGGACCGAACGTATCCATCCCGCTCTGCCGGTTGCCGAGCACGCCGTCGTGCCAGACCGAGATCGGAGTCGCCGCATCATCATCGTCGGATCCCGCACCAAGCGAGCCGTCGTGGTACGCGAAGAGAGGACCCGGCATGTCCGGATTCTCCGAGGAGCCCCCGACGACGCCGTCCGCGTACGACTGGAGCGGTCCGTCCTGTCCGAGACCGAGCGACCCGTCCTTGTAGGCGAAGAGTTCCCCGGGGCTCGACTCGGGGGCGTTGCCGCCGACGACGCCGTCCGCGTACGCCATGAGCGGGGCATCGTCGCCGAGCCCGCCGGCGCCCTGGGTGATTCTGGTGCTTCCGAAATACGCTCCGAGCATGTGATCCTCGTTCCTACCCGAAAGGGTACTCCGGCTCAGTCGCCGACGAAAGCCTCGACCCGAGGCCTGAGAAAGTACATTGCAATCCCGCCGGCGACGACGCCGATCCCAAGCCACGCCCACTTCGGGACGCCAGCCTCGAGCTCATCGCCGCCGAGCCCGATAACGCGTCCGACGATACCCATCGGACCCCCGACGTTGTCGAGGGTCGGGCGGAGCGCTTCCGCCATCTCGGCGGCGGCCGCGGCGCGGTTCACCGGCGCCCCCGCTCCGGCTCCCGGAGCACGAAGTAGCCGAGCACCAGCGCGATCCCGAAGAATCCGACCGCCGCCCAGTTGAGCGCGCTCTTCTGCTCGTCCGTCGGCGCCACGTCGCCCATCCCGCAGCCGCACCCGCCGAAGCCGGGCATGCCCAGGAGCTTCCCGCCCATGTCAGATGGCGGAGGCCCGGCGATGGCGACGAGGTTCATGTTCATCAGTGCTTGTACTTCCGGTACATGTAGTAGCCGCCGCCACCGACCGCGAGAAGCGCGAGGATCCCGAGCATCCCCATCGACGACGCTTCCGACGTCGTTGTGCCGCCGCCACCACCGCCGCCGGCGTCTGGCCCCGCGCCCCCGCCACCGTCCGAAGGCGGTGCTGCCGGCGTCCGATGCACCGGATCGAGCATCTGCGGCCCGCGCGGCTGATCCGCGCACGCGGGAGTGTTCATCACCCAGGAGCGGTACTGCGGATCGTGCGTCGCGGCGTAGCACGCGGCGTTCGCCTGCTTGTCCGGCCCGTTGATGCCTGGGTACGCCTTGCAGTAGTCGCGAAGCGCGGCCGCTTGCGGGTCCCAGCAGGACGGGATCGGAGGAAGCCACGAGCCGCCGCCGCAGAACGGCAGCTGCGAGAGCGCGTACGTGTAGAGCGAGGTGCAGTCGAGATCCGGGTTCGATTGCCTCCCGGCGATGCAGTCCGTGATGAGGCTCGCCGTGTACTGATCGAGGCACTGGGGCGTCGGGCAGACCGGGAGATCCATGAGGTCGCACGGATTCAAGCCAGCGAGCCGCCCGAGCATCTGGCCCGTTTGCGTCCGCGTCGTCGCGCCGATGCCGCGGAGCACGGACACTGCGCATTTCGAGTGCGCCTCGGCCTTCTCTTCCGCCGTGATGCAGGTCGGGAATCCGGACGACGAAATCCCCGTCGCCGACGTCGACATCACTCCGAGGCCGGTCATGGAACGGTACATGGTTTCAGCCCTTCCTCGAGAAGAAGTAGATGCCCGCGACTGCAACGACGCCGATCAGCCCGAACATCACGAGCGAGTCTCCCATCGGGGACGACGTCATCGAAGCGTCCTCCGACGGAGCGGCAGGAGCCGCCGGGGCCACCGCGTTAGCCGTCATCGTCTGCGCTCCGCCGCGCTTCGGAGGATCTCGCATCAACGGGGCGTGGACCGGCTGCGTCGCCTGCGACATGTAGTCGTCAGTGAAGAGCGCCGTATTCGTGTCGTCTCCTACGCTGCGGTACATGCTCTCACTTCTTTCTGAAAATCAGGTACCCAGCGCCGAGCGCCGCCACGCCCAGGAGACCCCACATCGCCATGTTCGAGGTCGAAGTCGAGGAAGCCTCGACGGGAGGCAGCGGCTGATCGGAGTACGACGGCTCCGGGTTGTACATGCTCGAGGGCGTCGACTCGGACGGCGTTGCCTGCGCGGCCGGCGCCGTCTGGTAGACGGGCGGAGGCGCCGCTGGAGGGGGAGGTGGAGGCGTGTACACCGGGGGCGGCGCCGCGGGAGGAGGCGCCTGGTACACGACAGGAGGAGGCGGGGGAGCTTGCGGCGCTGGCACGGCGCTCGGAGGAGGCGGCGCCGGCGGCGCGCACACCGGCATGTTCATGACGCGCGAGTAGTAGTTCGGAAACCGAGACATTGCCCAGCAGGCGACGTTCAGGTTCTTGTCCGGACCGTTCCAGTTCGGGTGGCTCCCGCAGTAGTCCACGAGCGGCTTGAACTCCGAGGCGGGCATACAGGGCGGGAAGTCCGACGTAGACGGCTCCACCTCGGGACAGCCTGGCTTCGCGAACATTCCGCACTTCTGCATCTGCACGCAGGCCTGCGAAAACTCGATCGGCGTGATTCCGGGCGGGATCTCCCCGGTGAAGCATGGCGTGTCGAGCTGGAAATACCGTGATGTGAGACACGGGATTATGTCGATCATGTTCTTCTGAATCGCCGGCGTGCAGCCGCCAACGTTCAGAAACGCCTTCATGAACGCACCGATGGTCTCCGGAGTCACCACCTCGGCACCGCCGAGTCCGCCCAGCATTCGATAGCTCATCGGAGTTGCCTCTTGATCACGAACGCAAGAGCCGCCGCGCCCAAGCCGACCGCGATCGGAAGGCTCAGGTTCATCTTGCCGCTCGGTTTCGGAGCGGCCGCCGGAGCGGGCACCATGATCGGAGGGGACGGCGTCATCGTCGCCGGCGCCGTGAGGGGACCCGCCAAGGTGAGCTGCTGCTCGAGTGCCGACTGGAAATTCGGCGTCGCGGGGGAAGAACGCGTCGTTGACCCCTGGGAAGGGATCTGAGCCGCGAACACGAGCTGGCCTCCGGCCGATTCCGCCTTCGGCACGAGCGCGAGCGTCTGCTTCGGGAGCTTCGAGATGTCGATGCGCTCGCCCCAGTGCATGAAGTAGATCGTGGGGACCGGTTTCGCGTCGTCCTGCCGGTAAACAGCCTGCGTCTCGTACGACTGGTACGCCGTGCCGTCCCACATTGCGGCGACTTCCGTCTCCGTCATGGGCTTCTTCGTGAGGATCACGATGAAGGGAAGAGGCTCACCGAACGAGATCGTCGGGACCGAGTTCACCTGGGCGTCGTTGATCTCCCACGCGATCACGTTCGTGTCGGGATTTCGGATCTCCTCCCAGTTCACGTCCCCAGTGCGCGACGCCCATGGCGTGTAGATCCCCATCGGGCGGAGCCCGAGCGCTTGCCCGAGCTCCGCGAAGACGCCCTGCGCCGACATGTCACCGAGCGAGGTCCCAGGAGGCGCCGCGATCGACGTGTACTCGTCGAACGCTTGCCCGGTGCCCCCGTGCTCGAGGTACTGCTGCATCACCATGGGGACGGCTCCTCCTGGTCACGCAGGTCACACGCAGAAGCCAGCCAGTCGCCGTTTCCCGAGCCTGGCGCGGCGAACAACATGTCCGACGTTGGCGCGTATACCGAGGCCCGCCGAAGTAGCGACAACGACTGACTGGCTTCTGCGTGTGACTCTCTCACCGGGGACCCCCACCGAGCGAGCCGGGGCCACCGCTCGCGTTTTGGAGGGGCTTCATGCACTCCGTCATCTGATCGACCCAGAGCTCCGGAATGAGCATCCCGGCGATGTCGTACTCGATGAACGCAATGGGCGACGGGATCGGCTGGAAGACCACGCACCGGATCTGCACCGTCTGGTTGCTCCGAGCGTAGAGCGTGAAGGGCACTGACCCCGCACCGTACCGCGTCGGACGCTGGGGGAGAAGCGAGGTGCCGGTTCCTGCCGCGCTCGCGAAGCTCGAGGCCCCAGCGATGTTGAACCGAGACCCCTGAGCGGCACCGAAGAGCGCCGCGAGAGCCGGGGGGAGTTCGGCCCCCGCCGCCACTGCCGGCGTCGTGAATGCCTGCGTGAACGTCTGAATCGGCACCGGATCGAGCTGGTAGAGGAGGTTTCCCGGTTGCTGCTGGTCGACGGAGATCTGAAACCCCATCACCGACGAAAAGCGCCGCGCCTCGACCGGCACCGTGTCCCCCGCGTCGACTCCGCTGAACCGGTAGATGTCCGGACGGAGATCGAACAGGAGGAGCGTCATCGTGTCCGGGACCTTGAATGCCCCGAGTTCGAACGAGAACGGGTTCTCCGGACTCACCGAGTCGAGGAACATGCCCTCCTCCGGAAGACGCCGGTAGAGCTGTTCGAATGGCGTGACCGAGGGGTTCACCATCAAGGAGGCGAGCGCGCCGCCGGCGAGCTGCATCCGAGCGGCGTTGCATCCGAGGAGCGATCCTTGCCCCTCGTAGGGAGCAATGGGCGGACCTTCGCCCAGGCCGGGGTAGAGATACGGCGCAGGGCTTTCCGGTGGCTGAACCGGGCCGAGGTTCAGCCCCGCAATCTGTCTCTGAGTGAGATGCAGGGGCCGATTCATGGAACCTCTCAGGTCAGACGGACCGGGCCCGGGGGCTGGATGATCCGGAACCCGTGCATCGCAAGATACAGGATCCCGTCCGGAAGGCGCTGGATCGGGTCGCTCGTCGCGGCCGGATTCAGCGGATCGAGCACGCCCTCGTGCACGTCGTACTGGCTGCCGAGGAACGGGTAGAGCCCGCCCGCGGCGTAGCCAGAGAGGTTTCCCGCCGGGGGGTTGTTCACGTGCGTGGGCGTCACCTGCCACTGCACCGTCTCGCCTCGCTCGAAGAAGTCCATCGCCCCGAGCTGGAACGGCGAGTTGATCGACTCCGTGTACCAGGCCGAAGGGATCGGATCGTTCGAACGCGGGTAGGACGCGCCCTGGTTCAGCATCGTGATGACGCCGTCGAACTCCATCGTCCGGAAGGACGAGTGGTTCGAGGGACTTGCCACGATACCCGCTCCGGTGCCGGGAGCCGCAATGCCAGCGATCGGCTGGTATCCAGCCTGGCCGTCGTTCAGGTCCCAGGCCGAATGCGGGGGACGGAACCGTCCGAAGGAGCGACCCTGGAAAGCCGCTTGCTCCTGCGTGACCGGATCGCGCCGGGCGAACTGGAACGCGGACTGAAACGCCGCCATGCGCGCGACGCCCACGAAGGGGCCGTCCTGCGACACGGTGCGAGTGCCCTGCTGCTGAGAGATGGTGTTCGAGCCGATGATGATCGACACCATGAAGTCGAAGGGGAGTCGCCGGCCTGGGATCGACTCGATGTACCGGACGGCGTCGTTCGTGTTCGCCGCTCCGATGCCTTTCCCGCCGCCGCCCTTGAGCGACTGGAGGGAGTCCGCCAGATTCTGCAGATCGCGCCCCATGCGCTCCTGGCTCTGCCGCACGAGGGCCATCTCGCCCTGCGCGCCCCGCGCGATGGTGGCGGCCTCTCGTGCCTGCCCCGCCGCGAACCCTGCCTGCTGCTGCAGCTGCCTAATTGCGTCTTCGAGTGCGCTCATCTGTCTGTGCCTCCAAAAGGAGTACCGGACGGGACATCCGTCCGTGCCATCAATCTTCGGTCGACCCCGGCGGCCGCTATTACACGACCACCGGGGAACCGTCGCGCTCGAGTGCCGTGAGAGCGGCTCGAGCGCTCGTTCTCACTGAACGTCGCGGGCGAAGAGACCGTCGAAGGTGAACTGAATCACCTTGTTGATCCCGTCGGTGGCGTTCAGGTTCGAGAGCAGCGAGAGCATGTTGCGGCCGTTGCTGACCGTCATGCCCCACAGCGTGCCCTGTCCACCATCGGGAAGCGGGCTGATCTGCGCCGTGCACGCCACGTTCTGGCGAGGCGGGAGCAGGATGGCCCGTGCGAGACGGAGGATCGCCGTATGGTCCGGCGTGCCGTTGTTGAAGTGGATGAGGTCGGACGAGCCACCGAGGTCGCCCCAGAGGCCGCCGCCGTCCGGGAAGTACTTCGTCGGCATGTTCGTGATGGAGAACTTCTC
>Ga0193744_1000036_pt1 | contig 56800 bp, 48 predicted proteins | sample L1a1metaG_FD_143056 | JGI IMG/M metagenome (GOLD analysis project Ga0193744, IMG submission 143056) | Soil microbial communities from a riparian zone of the East river system, Colorado, United States - L1a1 | ecosystem: Environmental > Terrestrial > Soil > Riparian zone | place: USA: East River...
ACTGGAAGTATAATGGGCTTTCCTGGATCAACGGCATTAAAAGATAGATATGCAGCTTTGGAGCTTGAGTGTGATATTCTAGTACCAGCTGCGTTAGAAAACCAGATTACAATAGAGAATGCCAAGAATATTAAAGCAAAGATTATTGCAGAAGCTGCAAATGGTCCAATAACATCTGAAGCAACGGATATATTAAATGCGAAAGGGATCATGGTGATACCTGATATGTATATTAATGCTGGAGGTGTTACTGTTTCTTACTTTGAATGGTTAAAGAATATCTCTCATTCCCGTTTTGGAAGAATGGAGAAAAGATTCAACAGTAATACCTATGAGAATTTAGTCCAACTTGTAGAGAGAATGACAGGTAAGAATGTAGGTGAAATGGAGAGAATGATATTGACTAAAGGAGCTGATGAAGTTGATTTAGTTAGGTCAGGACTTGAAGAGACTATGGTGAATGCTTATCAGCAAATCAGAGAACTTAAAAAGAAACGTAAGAAAATAGAAGATTTAAGAACAGCTGCATTTGTAAATGCTTTAAATAAAATCAGCAGTGATTATGAGAATTTAGGTGTATTCCCATAACAAATAGTAATAATATTTAATCGAAAAGACGTCTTTAATTTTAAAGACGTCTTTTTTTGTTATTTCATGTTTGACAAACTTTAATTTCATTATTGATTATTTTCAATATTGTACAGATATAGAAGATTAACAAAATATTATTCTTCAACTCAAGTTTTAAGAGCCATATAGAAAATTAACAAACATTTATTCCTAAAAAAATTGTATTTTATTTTTCTATTTACTAACTTTGCTCCTGCAATTTAATTTTGTTTACCCTTTAAAAATAAAATAAAGATATGTCTGACAAATTGGATAAAATCGATTTAAGGATTCTACAGATCCTTCAGGAAAATAGTAAAATTACTAATCTTGAACTTTCTAAAAGAATCGGATTATCACCTGCTCCAACATTAGAGCGTGTTAAGAAATTAGAACAATCAGGTGTGATTGAAAGTTATCATGCAAATGTAAACTCACAAGCAATTGGTTTAAATGTAAAAACTTTTGCACTAGTATCTCTGGCTTGGAATAAAGAGAATGCATTAAATAACTTCCTGTCAAAAATTAGAGCTATTAAAGAAATCACTGAATGTTATATAATAACCGGTGAAGCTGATTTCTTAATTAAAATTGTATGTAAGGATATACCTACTTATGAGAAATTGTTGTTTAAAACATTATCTCAAATTGAAGAAATTGAAAGATTGAAGACTTTAATGACTTTATCAACAGTTAAGGAGTCTAAAACTTTACCTTTCAAGTACGACTAATACTTAATAATTTGTGAAAATAAATTTGCCGTTATCACGTTCTGATAGCGGCATTTTTTATATGGAAAAGAACAATACAATATTGTGGAGTTTACGGGTAAATAATACATCCTTTATGTCATATCTAATGGGTACAATGCATGCAAAATCTGATGATGCATATACTCATCTTGAATTTGTTTCAGAATATTTAAATTCCTGTAATGTATTTGCCGCTGAGATAGATCTTAGTAATACATATTCAACAAATAATGACTTTTATTTACCAGATGGAATAAACTTATTAAGTTTATTAGGAGAGAAAAAATATAAAAAGTATGCTAAAATAATATTGAAAGGTTTTGATTTTAATCTAGATCAAGTCCTAAACTTTAAACCTCTGATCACTCAAAATTTAGTCCTTGAAAAATTAATAACCGAATCTAATTCTTTATCATTAGATTTTAAATTGCATGAAATAGCAAGTGATATGGGTAAAGAATTGACCGGTATAGAGACTATAGAAGAACAAAATAATATACTCAATAGTATTCCAATTGATATACAGCTTAAAATGTTTATTGATGGATTCTCTAATATAAAGAGAATGAAGAAGGCTTTATATAATACTATCAAATTATATAAAACTGGCGATATTCAAGGTCTCTATAAAGAAGCAAAGAGAGGTTTAGGAAAACTGCGGAAGATAATGTTATTTCAAAGAAATGAAATTATGGCTGAAAGAATTATTGAAAAAATATCCAGGGATTCTGTGTTTGTTGGAATAGGGGCAGCCCACCTGGGAGGAAAAAAAGGAGTTTTGAAACTATTAAAAGATAAAGGAATTCAAATCTTACCAGTGATGAGACATTAAAATTGTTAATAAATAATAGTGAAATTTAAGATCAGTTTCTACATTTTTATGTTTGTATTCCAGAAAATAATATGTTGTGAAGTTTAGTTTTTTAATTTGCTTATCTTTTTTTGTATTTTCTAAACTGGATGCCCAAAATAAGTATACATTAAGTGGGTATGTAAAGGATATTATTACAGGTGAAACATTAATTGGTGTAAATATTTATGATCAGGCAAATCCTGGGACAGGGACAGTTACAAATGAATATGGGTTTTATTCACTAACCTTGGCTGAAGCCAATTATAACTTTATCTTTTCGTATATTGGTTATGAAAAATTAATAAAGGAAGTATCACTTAAAAGCGATGTTCGAACGAACATTGAACTATCAGAGGGAATTCAGATACAAGAGGTGCTAATTACATCTAAACAAGAAGATAAGAATGTACAAAGCACTGAGATGAGTACCATAAGTCTACCAATAGAAAATATTAAGAAGCTGCCTGCATTATTTGGGGAAGTAGATATTCTCAAGTCTTTACAATTATTACCTGGGGTACAGTTTGGTGGTGAAGGAAATGCAGGGTTTTATGTCAGGGGTGGTGGTGCAGATCAAAACCTAATATTATTGGATGAGGCCAATGTCTATAATTCAGGACATATGCTTGGGTTTTTCTCAGTTTTTAATTCAGATGCAATAAAGAACACTACTTTATATAAAGGCGGTATGCCTGCAAGTTATGGTGGAAGACTATCCTCTGTTGTGGATATTCAGATGAAAGAAGGTAATGATAAGCATTTTGGTGCTGAAGGTGGAATAGGTCTGATTTCGAGCAGGTTTACTGTTGAAGGACCGATTATTAATGAAAAGGCTTCTTTTCTATTTGCTGGAAGAAGAACTTATCTTTTTGATGTAATTCAACCTTTACTTAATTCAACAAATTATGCTGGTACTAATTACTATTTCTATGATTTTAATACAAAGTTTAACTACCGATTTTCTGATAAAGACAGGCTTTATATTTCAGGCTATTTTGGAAGAGATATTCTAAAGTTTATTTCAACCGAAAGAGATTTCAAATTTAGAGTACCTTATGGTAATACCACTGCAACTGTAAGATGGAATCATTTATTTTCTGATAAGTTATTTATGAATTTATCAGGTATTTATAATGTATATGACTTTAGTTTTGGGGGAGGGCAGGGTGATTTTCAAATTGATGTTGCCTCAGGAGTAAGAGATTATAATATTAAACTAGATTTTGATTATTTCCCTAATTATAAAAATCAAATTGGATTCGGAATATTGGCAACGCACCATAGATTGTCACCCAATATTGCCCATGCTACAAATGGTGAAATAAACTTTGCCTCACCCCTAAATCCAAAGTATGGTCTGGAATATGCAGCATATATTCAGGATGATATAAAATGGACTACCAGGCTGAGTACCAATATTGGACTCAGGGCAACTGCTTTTTCACAAATAGGACCCTATGTATCTTCAGTAGATTCAACAAAATATAATAGTTGGGATATTGTAAAGACATTTGCTAGCTTTGAACCCAGATTGGCTGTTAAATATGCTTTATCTCCAGTTAGTTCCATTAAAGCTTCTGTAAATCCCACTACGCAATATCTTCACCTTGTAAGTAATTCATCCAGTACACTACCTACAGATGTCTGGGTTCCAAGTTCTGAATTAGTAAAACCCCAAAGAGGCATACAATATGCAGCCGGTTATTTTAGAAATTTCTTAAGCAATGAATATGAAGCTTCTGTTGAACTATATTACAAGAATATGTATGATCAGATCGATTATGGCGAAAGCTATGTAAATGCACCTGCAGAAGAAGTCGAGAAGTCCTTTGTATTTGGAGAAGGAAGAAGCTATGGAGCTGAATTCTTTTTGCGTAAAAGCCAGGGGAAATTAAATGGTTGGATAGCCTATACCTATTCAAAAACTGATAGGAAGTTTAAGGATATTAATAATGGAATTCCTTTTCCAGTTACCTATGATAGAACGCATGATTTAAATGTAGTGGTTAATTATCAATTAAGCCGAAAATGGGAATGTGGTGGAGTATTTGTGTTTACCACCGGTAACACATATACACCACTTAAGAGCTTATTCCTGGTGGAACAAGAACTTAATATAGAATATGGAACCAGAAATAGTGAAAGAATTGCACCTTATCACAGACTAGATTTATCATTTACCTATACACCACATCCTGAGTCAACCCGAAAATTTACCAGTAGTTGGAATTTTTCAATTTATAATGTGTATAACAGATTAAATCCATCCTTTATTTATAATGATATTAATACGAATATTGAAACAGGAGAAGCAAATATAAAAGCTATTAAAGTGTCGCTGTTCCCAATGATACCGTCTATAACCTGGAATTTTAAATGGAAATAATATGAAGTATCGTATATATATTATTATATCAATTAGCTTCTTTCTTTGTTCATGTGAACAAGAATTTGTACCTGAAATTAATAATGCTCCACCAGATATTGTAGTTGAAGGTCATATTGAAGCTGGGGATAATGCATTACCACCCTATATTGTATTGACCAGGTCTACACCTTTTTTTAATAAAATTGATTCTTCTACAATTAATAATCTATTTGTACATGATGCAGAGGTAAAAGTAAGTGTAGATAATATTGATTATAACTTTACCGAGATTTGTTATAATACCTTAACACCCGAGCAAAAGAAGATTTTTGGTCAATTGCTAAATGTGAATCTCGAAAGTGCGGGTCTTAATTTTTGTGTTTACTTAGAACCTAGTTTTCAACTTAAAGGGGAAATAGGAAAGACCTATAAACTAAACATAAAAGCAGGAAACAAAGAGCTTAGTTCTGTTACTACAATACCCCAGTTCGTGAAATTAGATTCCTTATGGTTTACTCAACCTCCAGGTACTCCGTCTGATACATTGCGCCAATTGTATTGTTATATTTCCGATTCTAAAGGTATTTCAGATTATTACAGGTATTTTACAGCTGTAAATGATGGACCATTCATTACTGGTTTTTCTTCGGTTACTGACGATAAGTTTTTTGATGGACTCTACTTTAAATTTGCTTTACAAAAAGCTAAACCACGGAACGTAGATTTTGATCCCACCACTTATGGATTATTTCATATTGGAGACACAGCTCGTATTAAATGGGCAAATATTGACAAAGATCATTATGATTTCTGGAATACACTTGAATTCAACAGGCAGAATCAAGGACCTTTTTCAAGTTATACCAGGATTACAACCAATATCAAAGGTGGTCTTGGCATTTGGGGTGGTTATTCTACCGGCACTTATTCTTTAATAGTTAAATAATAATAGGACAAATAATGGAAGAGAAAATAGTTAGATATTCAGATATAATAATTAAAGTAGGATTGGATGAAAATAATACGCCTATTGAAATTAACTGGATGGCACAAGACAATCCATCTGGAATGGTACCTCAGGCATGTAAAGCATTCCTGTTATCAATATTTGATGAAACTAACAAAGATACTTTGAAAATCGATCTCTGGACAAATGAAATGCAGGTAATTGAAATGGATAGATTTTTTTATCAAACTTTCAGAGGTATGGTAGATACCTATCTGAAGTCTACAAATAATAAAGAACTCAGCGACCAAATGCATCAATTTGTGCAATATTTTGGTGAGAAAACTGAAATTATACCTAAATTAAATTCAGAAGTTTAAAAACTTAAATAATGGATTTATATGAATCTTACTGCCACAATAAACAACTCACATAATATTAACTAGGACAAATTGAGTAAAAACTATGAACACTCAATTATTAGAAATTGGGTGTTTTTATTTGTTTCTAAAAGTGAATGCTCTTAATATTAATATCTCCCGGCAGGCTTTTTAAACTTACTTTTAAAATCCCCCTTTGATTGTTTAAAATCTACGAAGTTTCTATGCTTTTTAGATGGTGTGGGTTGTTGGCTAATACCTTCTTCTGATAATCGTGCTACAATCTGTTTGCCATTTACTTTCAGATTGGAAAATCGTTCTAATAATTGGTGAGAGTATTTATGATCCACTTCTACAATAGTGTAATCTTCTTTTAGTTCTATTTTACCTAAATACCTGTTTTCAACCTGGCCTTTATTGCAAAGTAATCCTACCATTTTGCCAATGTCAAATCTGTCTCTCTTACCTATATTAAAGAAAAGTGTTTCGCCTTTAGATCTTCTTTCTCTTGGAATATCACTCGGTGATATTCTGGAGCGTTCACGATCTCCACGATCTCCACGATCTCCACGATCTCGATCTCTACCTCTTTCCGGATCTTTTTTATTTAAGTCTGGTGCATTTTTGTAGTATTCAAGAAAACTATTAAATTCAACTGAAGCAAATTTCTTAATGATATCTTCTTTACTTAAATGGGACATAGAGTCATATACTTTCTCCCAATATGGTGCAATCTGTTCTTCCTGCACCTCGACACTAACTACTTTATCAATTAATTGCAATAATTGCTGCTCACATACTTCAATTCCTGTAGGTACCGGTATACGTTTGAACCTGGTTTTAGTAAAACGCTCTAATTGTGTAATTTTTCCAAGGTCCCGAGGAGATGCTATTAATATGGAGGTTCCCAATTTTCCTTGTCTTGCTGTACGGCCGCTTCTATGTGTATAATATTCTATATCGTCTGGTAGGTTATAGTGAATAACATGTGTAATATCATCTACATCGATTCCTCTTGCAGCCACATCTGTTGCTACTAATAGTTTTAGTGTACGGTTTCTAAATTTAGCCATAACACGATCTCTTTGTTGCTGGCTAAGGTCACCATGTAAACTATCTGCTACATAACCTTCTTTCATCATCCGCTCTGCCACTTCCTGAGTATCAAATTTAGTACGGCAAAATACGAGACCAAAAATATCGGGAGTAAAGTCTACAATTCTTTTTAGTGCTTCAAAACGGTTTCTATCATCAACTACCATAAACTGATGCTCAATATTCTCGTTCACTGTATTTGGCAGACTAGCTGCTAATTCAGTTGGATTGTGCATGTATTTACTGGCAATCTTTCTTATATCACTGGAGAAGGTTGCTGAAAATAACCAAACGAATTTTTCTTTAGGTGTGAAGCCAAGAATATGTTCTATATCATCACGAAATCCCATATTAAGCATTTCGTCTGCTTCGTCTAAAACTATATATTTAATTTCAGTAATATTGATTGCTTTGCGATCTATTAGATCCATAAGCCTTCCTGGAGTTGCTACTACAATATCGGCTCCTCTTTTAATATCTCTGATTTGTTGCATTATAGAAGTTCCACCATATACTGCAACCACATGGTACTGATCACCTTTAGGTAAGAAGTTCTGGATGTTTTCGGTGATTTGTACACACAATTCTCTGGTTGGACTTAAAATCAAAGCTTGCGTTTGTTTGGCTTTAGGGTCTAGTTGCTGAATTAAGGGTAATCCAAATGCAGCGGTTTTTCCGGTACCCGTCTGGGCCAAAGCTACAATATCTCCCGGGTTATTAAGTACATGCGGAATAACTAAAGCTTGTATTGGTGTTGGGGTATCATACCCCATTTTTGTTATGGAATCTACGATCTTTTGATCTAATCCTAATTGTTCAAATGAATTCATGGCGCAAATGTACGAATATCTAAAATGTTAAAGGGGAATTTACTGAAAAAAAACACCAATCCTGCAAAATATTATTTCGTCAAAACTGATATTCCGTTTTAAGAAATTAAAACTTTAATTGACTGGAATGGTGATATAACAAGTATTTGGACAATTAGTTTCAGAATAACCAGTCCTATTGGATCATAACTAATATAAAATATGGATATTTGTAATCTAATTTTTGTGAGTATGAAGACAAACTTCTTGAGTATTAGTTTAGGTTTTATCTTTATGGTAGTAACAGTATCTCAAAAAGCTTGTAAAATAAATGAACCTCCTTCTTTTATAAACATTGATAAAATAAGTATAACTGATTTTACCCAACAAACAATTGGTGTAACGAGTAATGCTAATTTCAACAACCCTAATGATATTGGTATTACTATTAAAAAGGTGGAGTTGAATGTGGTGGTAAATGGAACCCCAATAGGTAGTATCGCACAACAAAAGTCTACTAAAATAAAGTCACGATCTGATTTTTCCATTCCTATCAAACTTCAAATAATGCAAAGTGATCTTTATAAAGCTTTAGGAGGATTTACAGGGAGCTTAAGTGCGGTATTTGGCAAAGAAGTTGAAATTGCTTATCAAGGAAAAGTAACTATCTGTAAGTGGTTTTTTTCTTATACTATACCTATAAATTATACCGCAAAGTATAAGCTTTAAAGTTTCACTAATTCTGACTTTGTTTTCAAAGCAATAAACTAAAGAATTCTAAATCATCTACTTTTTAACCAATTTACTAATATACATACTATCAGACCTGGTTAGGCTGCCTTGAATTATTTTATCTTCAGTTGGTATTAATCCAAGATGGTCTTTGGCAAATAGAGTAATATTTTCATTTTCAGTTGCAAAGACAGAACAGGTTATGTAATAAAGTATTCCACCTTTTTTAAGGTACTTTGAAAGTGACGTAACAATCTGTTTTTGAAGAGAAACGTATTTTTCTTTACTATCTTCTGTACTATAATAAATGTTTTCTGGTGCACGCCCCCACGTCCCTGAGCCAGTACATGGAACATCAGCAATAATTACATCCCAGTCATTTGGCCAATCAGTTTTATCATCCATAGTTGTGAGATCCATTACATAAGTATTTGGATTATACAACCCAATCTTACTCATTCTTTTCTTGAGATTTTCTAATATAGTTTCTCTTATATCAGTAAATACAATCGCTATGTCGGAATACAGCTCAACAATTTGAAGTGACTTACCTCCGGCACCTGCACAAGCATCCCATATTTTCATATGATGATTGATTTCCATTAGAGAACTGCATATTTGAGAACTTAGGTCCTGAACTTCAAAATAACCCTTTTGGTAGGATTGCAAACTATCAATACCTTTTGCATTTTCTAAGCTTAAGCTATTAGGATATTCCTCATAGGTTTTAAATTTATAGGATTTATCATTCAATTCATACTTGACATTATCCATATTCTTAGTACTAACTCTTAACCAAACTAAAGGTTTTTCTGCTATTTTAGTCAGAAAACTATCCTTGTCTAATTTTGCTGAAAGACTATCTTTAAATGGGAATAAGTCATCTAGACTAATATTAGGAAAGAGCGTTTTGAATTCCTCAAACCTGCTACTAAAATCAGGCTGGAAATTTTTTACTCCCGTATATTGTTCAGCAAGTTCATTCAGAGTATCATCATTGGGGTTAAAAAGATATTGTCCTATTACAATTCTTTTGTCAATGGGCTCATTTATCAATAAATTACCCAATCTATAATACTGATACATAAAATCTGACAGAACTCTTCTGTCATTGGAACCCATCTTCTTATTTAACTGAAACTGTTTTTTTAGAAAGGCTGAAAGAGGCTCATCTCCTTTATATTGTTCAATCCAGACAAGACATTGTCTTATTCTGAATTCATTTACTTTATTACTCATTTTGCAAAAATAGCTCCACTATTTGGTAAAGTAGTTTTCTTATTAGATTAAATACTTTAATTTTGCGGCGGTTTTCAAATACTATATTATGGGAAGAGCTTTTGAATTTAGAAAAGAAAGAAAGTTTAAACGCTGGGGCAAAATGGCCCGAAGTTTTACGAAAGTGGGTAAAGAGATAGCACTCGCTGTTAAAAATGGGGGAGGGGACCCAACCACAAATTCTAAATTGAGAATTGCCATTCAGAATTCTAAGGCATGTAATATGCCAAGAGAAAATGTAGAAAGGGCTATTAAAAAAGCTACTTCAAAGGATGCGGAAGATTTAAAAGAATTGACGTATGAAGGTTATGGACCTTATGGCGTAGCAGTTGTTTTGGACACTATGACAGACAACCCTACCCGGACAGTAGCAAATGTAAGATCCTATTTTAATAAGGCAAACGGATCATTAGGTACTACAGGCTCACTTGATTTTTTGTTTGATAGGAAGTGTGCCTTTAAAATAAACTTAGATCCTGATACTGACATGGATGAGTTTGAGTTTGAAGCTATTGATTATGGTGTTGATAGTATAGAAGGAGATGAAGATGGTGTCTTTTTATATGGCAGTTTTGATAGTTATGGAACTATTCAAAAGTTCCTGGAAGAAAAAAATATTGAGATTTTAACAGCAGAATTTGAGCGTATACCAACTGATATGAAGGATTTAACTATTTCTCAACAAGAGGAAGTTATGAAGATGATAGGACGTATGATGTGCAACAAGTATTTCATAATATGAATTACACAGGAGAAGAGTAAAAAAAGTACGATATACGATGTACTTTTAGCACTGCTACCACCAGAAGAGAATTTCTTGAATTGTTGATTCAAGAAATTAACCATTAAACATTCAATATCGTTTGGTTAAGTTAAAAAGAATTTAATAATTGTAAACTAAAACCTGGAAAAGCTGACATTATTATAGAAAAATAAGAATACAACACATTAACTAAACGACATTGATTAACCATTATTTTAGATCCCATTAGATCTCCTTTGGGTCCAACCGCCCTCTAACGGTTGTTAAATCTAAAATTAATTGTAGTTGCTAGTTTTACAATTTATTTTAAAAACCTAGCCTCCAATTAAACACTAGATACTAATTACTATTTTGTATCCATTAAAATTTAATTCCATATCCTAATCTTAAGCCCACACTACTGTTTTTTTGCTCAACAGAATATTTTATATTCGTTCTGGAAACGATATCTTTCATATAAAATGCCTGAAAATATATATATTGTGCCTTGCTAAGCGCATAATTTGCCTGTACCTGGGCTTCCCATGAAAATGAAAAACCTTTATTGAATATCTTTTCATTATTATCAATCTTTACAATCTCTGCAGAATTATCTAAAAGAAATCCTTCTGAAGATTGCCAGAATCCTATATTGATACCAATTATTGGGAATAGACTGATTTGCGGACTTATAGCTATTTCTGTAATTCTAAAAAATAGGGGTACTGAAATGCTTGTGATCGAATTGTAATGAATTAACTTTCTAGTGTAAAACAAAGTATCATATAAAGCAATATAAGATGTATCTGAATCACCGCTAATGTATTTATTTATGGTTTTTGCCTTTTGATGAAAACCTTCATCACCCCACTTCTTTGTATAGCTAAGTTTATTGGTAAACCTTTGTAATTTAAAGCCTGAAATAAGCGCTGAGTTATTAAAGAGTCCAATATTCTTCTCAATATTAAAACCTGCATCAAGATACTCTTCCTGAGATTCATATTCATTTCTATTTGCAAGCTCTGAATATAAGAAAGAGTCTTTAGTTGAAAGTTGGCTGGTCCACAATCCTAATCCGGCATAAATTGAAACACTCCCTCTATTTGATAGCCGGTTAAATGAATTGTCTTCATTAGTCCTTTCGTCTGCACTATATCGGAACTTTACATTGTCAGTTAATTTTTGATAATCTAATAATTGAATGGCTAGGTTTGGTAAAATGATCGGAGCTGATTGAAATTCACTGTTTACGGAATTAAGGAATGGTCCGGTGGAGCTTTCTTTAAGTTTGCTATTTGTTATTTCAGAGTTTAGGATGGAAGCGTTTACTGAATTGCGACTAACTGGAGCTTGAGTTACCAAGATAGACTTGTTTTCAGAAATTAGTACAAAAGTAGAATTAGTATTTCGATCTTTATTATCGGCATCGGAAATCAAATTAGTTTTAGATTTAGTTGGGGGCCCTTTAAATTTTAGTATCTGATTAGATTGATATTTATTTTTTATTGACTTGTTTCCATCCTTTCTTACCACTGTAGTATTTACTGTATTTACACCTTTCTTTAAAGTAGACTTATAATTTTTATTTTTATTGCTGTATGAATGGGTAGTAATATCATTTTTAACATTTATAGTATTATCAAAACTGCACTCAGTATTATTATTAATTGTTTTATTTACAGCAGTACCATTTGTTATTTCATTAAATTTAATAGGTCCATTAAAGAGAATACTGGAAATAGCAAACCCACCTATTAATAGGCCCAGTATCAAAAACCAGAAGAAAGAAAAGCCTTTTTTCTTTTGTTTTTGACTTATCTTTTGCCACAATACTTCAGTATCGATAGGCGAAGGAGAGGTATTGACCTCCTTTTTTATTTTACCTTCAAATTCGTTCCACTTCATTATATAATAATTGAACTTGTTCTTGTAATAATCTACGTGCTCTGGCTAGCTGAGATCTTGATGTTCCCTGTGCTATACCTAAAGCTTCAGCTATTTCTTCATGCGTATAATCATCAAATACATATAAATTGAATACTTCTTTATATCCCGGAGGCAATTTATCAATAAGCTTTAAAATTTCATCCAATGAAAGCTTAGACATGATATCGGGCATTACTTTGCGTTCATCTATAAATGTTTCTGTAGGTATTTCAAATTTATAACTCGATTTTCTTATTTGTTTTAGCGCTGTATTGATAACCACCTTGCGCATCCAGGCCTCAAAAGAACCAATTTCTGAATTAAATGAATCAATATTTTTAAAGATCAATATGAATCCTTCCTGAAGTACATCTTCTGCTGATGGTATATCTCTGCAAAAACGCCGGGCCACAGTCATTAACATAGATGCAAAACGAGTAACCAGTTCTTTTTGAAAGAAAGGATCCCCGCGCTTACAGCCAGATAAGATCTCACTATTCTTTTTATCTTCCTGCATAATATCAGGTGGTATTGTTTTTACATATTATTCAGAAACTAAAACTAATTCTGAAAACTCCCTTCAGAACATAATTAAATCAGTATAGGTAATTAATAGACTTCTTTATGATTGACTGTTACCTCTATATAATCCATTTAAATCCTATTACGCTGCATTGATTTTGTCTAATTTACCATTAATTTTCCTTTATTTCCACTTTAATAATAAAAACGACCAAACCTGAAAGGTAATGGTCGTTTAAACATATGTTGGAAACTTTAAAAAGGGAGTTGAAATCTGAGCTTAATTTTCACGTTTAACTTTAAATATTATAGAATATTGTTTTTCAGGTGCACTTTTAAATGCTTCTGATCCTGATAATGAACCTGTGCAAATTTCACCAGGTTTCTCACCAAATTCACTTGAACTTAAAATATCATTAATGGAACAACCACAGACAGTTTGATCTGTACAATAAGTGCAATTGATACTTGAGGAACTTGTGCCTACTACGTTTGCGTCGAACAGGCAATATAGTTTTGACATAATAAAGTCTGATCCTTTTTTGGTAAATTGTAAATTAATAGTATCGTTTTGGTTATTATCAACATCAGACAATGTAAAATTGGTAGCAGAACCTTGAATTAATTTAAGTCCTATGTTAAATTTATGTTGTTTACCATCAATATCTATAATAATAAACTGCTCAGAACCATTACATACGACAATATCGGGAATAGAATTTACAGAAGAATTTAGACTAATGTCCGTTAAATCACTTTGGATTGGAATAGAAAAATTAAACCCTACTGCCTTTAAATTGGTCCAGTTATTACAATTGGAAAATGCAAATCGGTATTTACCCTCATTATTTGTTACTGCTGTTCCGACTAGATGTGTATTATCTGCATAAAAATAAACAATCCCATCTTGTAATTTTATATTATTGCAATCTAATAAACGACCATTGACAATAAGCATATTTTGGAGAGTTACATTGATATTTCCCAGATCAGTATCAGAAAATAAACTACTTAATACTTTTGTATATAGGAGATTAGTACAGTTGTCGTAGATAGTCAGCGTCATTGGATCTTTGAGTGGTACCAAGCCTGCGAAATGTCCTTTGCTATCGGTATAGCCGTTTGCTATGCCTAAATTTATATTTTGCAATTGAATTTTAATTCCGGGTAAACTGATTCCTGTTTGGTCTAATACTGTACCTGATAGCTTTACAAATCCTAACCCTGAAGCTGAGTTCCAAAAACTAAAATGATTTACCTGTCCAACATAATTACCATTTATTAAGCTTCCCTGGCCTTCTTCTCTCCAATAACCATTTGATTCATTTAAATGCCAAAATGAAATATTAGCAGGAGCGGTAGATTGTTTTGAACTGGGTACGGGTATACTTATTTTAGCAGTTTGGCCTACTCCCAGATTTAATTTTTCGCCTGCCGGACTTTCAAGTTCTATTTGCAGCATGCCAAAAGATTCAAGTAGTTTGACATTTCCGTCTTTATCTACTGCTCTTGAGTCTCCAGGTAATAAACTAATTGTTTTATTATCTGAAATGTCATAAAACTTACTATATATAAATACGGGACCATTGTAAGCTTGGCCATTTGCATCTACAATGGAGTTAGCTGCAAATTCTACTTGGGCATTACCCATTAAATTGACTATTTTGGCTTCTGGTGAAAGGAATTTAGTGCTGAATATTTTTTGCGCTAATACCACTTCTAAAAAACTTGAATTACCAAGACTCTGAAATGAGAATTTACTATTTCCCAGGTAGCCAGTTTTAGTTACTCTTATATGTTCTCCATTCTCATTGAATAGTTTATTAGGTAGAAGAAACAGACCATTATCATTAGTGATAAGATCATTGCCCGCAATTTTAACGTTGGCACCTTTAACTGGATTTCCTAATTCATCAACAACACGACCTGAAATTGAAGATTCTACTTTAATCTCCGGAATAACACCTGATCCTGTAATATTGGTTATATCACTGTCTTTATGACAAGCAAAACCAAAGGTGATTAATATGGCTAAGAATAATATTCGTTTCATATTTAAGCTAAATTAATGTAATAATGGTTCCTCTAAGTATAATCCATCCAGATTGGAAATTGCTGCATTCTATTAGAAATATTTAGAAAATAAATTTAAACTATTGGCTTTTGGCTGTTAGCCATTGACTAAAATACTCGGCTTTGGGGATTGAAGAGTTGAGGTTAAACAATTTAATAATTAAGATTATTAAAAATTGCTGGCTTTGAAAACAAGCAACTGGCATCTAATGAACATATTCTAATATAGTTCTTTCTATAATATCACAACAAGCATGAATCTGTTCTTCATTGATAACTAATGGGGGAGCAAAACGGATGATATTACCATGGGTAGGTTTAGCTAGCAAACCATTTTCAGCTAGTTTAAGGCAAATGTTCCATGCAGTCTGGCTCTCTTCCTCATCATCTATAACTATTGCATTCAAAAGGCCCATTCCTCTAACCAGCTTGACAAAAGGGCTTTTGTCAACTAGTCGTTGCATTCTGTTTCTAAATATCTTACCCAGTTTCTCAGCATTTTCTGCAAGTTTTTCATCTTTTACTACTTGCAAAGCAACCATTGTTACGGCACAAGCCAAGGGATTTCCACCATAAGTAGAACCATGTTCACCAGGTTTGATGGTAAGCATTACTTCATTCCTGGCCAAAATTGCTGAAACAGGTAGTACACCGCCTGAAAGTGCTTTTCCTAATATTAATATATCTGGTTTAAAGCCGAAATGATCACAACATAATGATTTCCCTGTTCTGGCTATACCAGTCTGTACTTCATCTGCAATAAACAATACATTTCGCTCCTGACAAAGATTAAATGCTTTCAATAAATAATCTGAATCTGGAACCACAACACCAGCTTCACCTTGTATGGGTTCTACCATAAATCCGGCAACATTAGGATCTTCTAAAGCTTCACTTAAAGCTTCAAAATCATTATAAGGTATAATTTTATAGCCTGGCATGTAAGGACCGAAACCTTTATAACTGGAAGGATCTGTTGAGCTTGATATCGCAGCTAGTGTTCTACCCCAGAAATTACCTTCTGCAAATACTATAATTGCTTTATTCTCTGGTATCCCTTTTACTGTATAAGCCCATTTTCTGGTAAGCTTAATAGCTGTTTCTCCGCCTTCCACTCCTGTATTCATTGGCAATACTTTATCGTATCCAAAATAAGAAGTGATATATTTTTCATATATACCGAGCATATCATTATGAAATGCTCTTGAAGTAAGTGTAAGTTTATATGCCTGGTCTACTAATGCCTGAATAATACGGGGATGACAATGTCCCTGATTGACTGCTGAATATGCGGATAAGAAATCATAGTACTTTTTACCATCTACATCCCAGACAAAAACACCTTCTCCTTTTGATAATACAACAGGAAGTGGATGATAATTATGCGCACCGTATTTATCCTCTAACTGAATTAATTCTTGTGCCGACAAAGCTTCAATATCTATCATGTTATTATAATATATAAGTAAAACGTATTGCAAAGGTAATTGTTAATACTACGCAAATCAAATTTATCAGTAAATACTAACAAAAATGCCTCTTTCCGATATCAGGAAAGAAGCATTACCAAAGAGGGTGTTTTAATCTTAGAAATCGATTATTCAAGTTCCATCATCTCACAATGCTTATATGATTGTAATTAAATGCACTTTTAGTAATCTATAAACATATACGTGTGGATATAGGAGTTTGGATTTATGTACTGAAAAATTAAGTAGTGAAGAGTGAAAAGTGAAAAGTGAAAAGTGTAGAATTGGGGAAGTAAATTAGCTTTTCACTTTTTACTTTTTACCTTTTACTTTTTTAGATTTTCCCCATTACATACATCTGATCCATAGTAGGAGAAGTGCTGCCACCTTTCTTTTCAAGAGTAACAGCAAATGCTTCTGCAGATTCAATCTTTTTGAGATTTTGAAGGGTACCGGTATTAGCTTCAAATACACCGGCATCTATAGGTTTACCTCCTGCTAATGCCCATAGCTGGTATTGCTTATCGGCCGGAGGTGAAGGGAGATTAGATACATTTATATAAGTATTTTTGTTTACTGAGTTCCAGTATACAAATACTTTTGATGTTGGAGAGATGGGTAAACCCCCTAGCGGCACCAATTTGGTATCCTTACTAAGTAAAATATCCATTTGTTCATGACACCCATTAAGAGAAGTTATCAGGTCTAAATTTTCTTTAGCCAGGTTTATATTTTCGGTATTTAAGTGATTTGTATTTATTGAACTTGTGCTCCATTTATAATAGAAAAAAATGGCTACTACAGTTGCAGCAATGAGTCCAAAATATAATAAACTGTTTGATTTAACTGAAGCTGGTTTAAGATTAGCTGATAAAGGAGACTTATCTGTGATCTGGTTGAGTATTTTCTCTTTTAATCCAGGACTTGGATTAGCAGCAAATTTATTTGCATATTGATTTAATGCATTGTGTATAGAATCAATTTCCTTTTTCACTTCAGGATATTGCCTTGCCATGGTCTCAACCTCACGGTTTTCACGCTCAGTTAAAGCACCTGCACAATATAATTCCAGGATTCCGGACGATATGTAGGCTTTAATATCCATTCTATTCAAACATTTCTCTTAACTTTTTTATCGCAGCTCTTAACCTGGTTTTTAAAGTACCTAGCTGCAAATTCAATGCTTCTGCAGCTTCTACATGCGTATAACCTTGAAAATAAACTATGTCTATTATCTCCTGATGTTCCTTGCCTAATTTTTTTATCAAATCCTTAAGATCCATAGTCTCTGGTAAGAGAGCAGCAGATTCTTCTTCTATATGTACGGTATTTTCAATCGGTTGGATTGTCCTGTTAAAGCTTTTCAATCTAGTCTGATCAATAGCTGAATTACGGGCTATATTAATTATCCAGGTGAATAGTTTTCCTTTGTTTTCATCAAATGACTCAAAATTCTTCCATATCTTAACAAAAGCTTCTTGTAACACTTCTTCTGCCAATTCATGGGTTTTTACTATTCTTAATATTATGCCATAGAGAGCAGGGGAATAGTGATCATATAACATAGATATGCCTTCCCGGTTATTGTCCCGCAGTAAACCGATAATAATCTGGTCTTTTGCATGTTGGGAAGTATTCTCCAAAAAATATTAATTTAATATACTGTCTACTGGGGTATACTCCAGTCCAAAAGCGTCTGCAACTCCCTTATATACTACTTTTCCACCAACTATATTGAGACCTTTTTTTAATTCCATACTGTCGGTACAAGCTTGTTTCCATCCTTTACCTGCCAGGGCCAATGCATATGGTAAAGTAGCATTAGTCAAAGCTAAGGTAGAAGTATAGGGAACGGCACCCGGCATATTTGCAACACAATAGTGTACTACATCATCTATTATAAAAGTAGGGTTTTCATGTGTTGTTGGTCTGCAAGTTTCAATACAACCTCCCTGATCTACAGCAACGTCAACTAAAACAGTACCAGGACGCATTGTTTTTAACATCTCACGAGTAATAAGATTTGGAGCCTTAGCCCCTGGAATCAATACAGCACCTATAATAAGATCATGATTTTTGATTAATTCTCTTATATTATATTCATTAGAAAACATAGTGATCACATTAGCAGGCATCACATCATTTAGATAACGCAGTCTTTGAAGATTAACATCCAGAATTATAACCTGTGCACCTAAACCCGCAGCCATCTTTGCAGCTTGTGTTCCAACTACACCACCACCAAGTATCAAAACTTTGCCTGGAGGTACACCCGGCACTCCACCTAACAATACACCTCTACCTTTCACTGGTTTCTCCAGATACTTTGCACCTTCCTGGATAGCCATTCTACCAGCTACTTCAGACATAGGCACCAATAATGGTAAGGATCTGTCAGCTAACTCTACAGTTTCATAAGCAAGGCAAACCGCTTTGCTTTCTATCATAGCTTTTGTAAGTGGCTCATAAGAGGCAAAATGGAAATATGTAAATACCAAATGATCTTCTCTTATAAGTTTATATTCAGATTCTATGGGCTCTTTAACTTTAAGCACCATTTCTGCTTTTGCATATGTTTCTTCAATAGTAGTTAAGATAGTCGCTCCTGCATCTCTATAATCCTGATCAGAAAAACCGCTGCCTTCTCCTGCTGTAGATTGAATATAAACTTCATGATTTCTTCTTGTAAGCTCAAGAGCACCAGCAGGTGTCAAAGCCACCCTGTTTTCACTACTTTTTATTTCCTTGGGAACACCTATGATCATATTTTTATGTTTTACAGGGCGAAGTTAAAAAAAAATACTTACAAGGAAGGAAAGAAGCCGGGAAGCTATTAAATAAAAAATGGCTCATGATGATCACGAGCCATGAAAAAACGAATTTTACAATTCTTTAACCAAAACTTACACATTAAAGAATATTACAATATCTATGCCAAAAACATTAAATATTTTAATTATGTGAAAAAATATTATGTGTAAGTGGTTTTATTAGTTCTAGTTCTGTGGCTTTCTGGTACATGTATTGGATGGCTTCTCTACCTTTAATTCCGAGGTTAAGGCTGTACTTATTAACATATAGTGCTATATGTTTATATATAACCTCATCACTAAGCTCCTGAGAATGAGCTTTTATAAAAGGAGTTATTAAGGGCTTTTGCAAATAAGCGTGTTGTATACTATCATGAATTATCTTATCTAGTTTTAGACCTAAATCATCAGATTTATCCCTTTTTAACATTATGCCCCCCAGTGGAATAGGATAATGTGTTTCTTTTTCCCACTTTTCACCCAGATCACATATTTTCTTAAGTCCTTTTTCTTCATAGGTAAATCTGTTTTCATGGATTATAACTCCGGCATCAACTCTTTCATCAAGGATTGCATTTTCTATTTCAGAAAAAAGCATTTGTTGCTTGTTTTTAATATGGGGATAAAATATACTGAATAAAAAATGAGCCGTTGTTAATTTTCCTGGTATAGCTACACTTATATTACTTAAGTCCTTTTCATCAATAAGCTTTTTGGATATAAAAAGTGGACCACAGTTATTACCTAATGCACTACCGCTATTAAGGATCACATATTCATCATGACAGTAAGCATAGGCATGATAGCTAAGTTTAGTAATGTCTAACTTCCCCTCCAATGCCCATTCATTAAGTGTTTCTACATCTTCCATACATACTTCAAAATCGAGACCATGTAGGTCAATTTTCTTATTGACTATAGCATCAAAAATAAAAGTATCGTTTGGGCAGGGGGAGAATCCGAGTGTGAGTTTCATTAGCGATAAACAGTTTAAAATCGAATTGGTTATTCAGCTTGTAAAATTAATTAACACCTAACTTTCTGGAATTAATCTTTAAGCTCAAAATAGCTATTCTATCATATTCTTTAATTTAATTGCACTTTCTTTACCTTTGAAGTATGCAGACTGGAACTCCTGAAATATTATATGAAGACAATCACCTGATCTTTGTATATAAGCCACATGGATGGCTCGTGCATGGCGATCATACTAAAGATGCATCATTAGGAGACTGGCTCAAAAAGTATATCAAGGATAAATATAAAAAACCCGGAGATGTATTTTTAGGCACTATACATAGGTTGGACAGGCCAGTAGCTGGAGTGATGGTATTTGCCAGAACATCTAAATCACTTGAAAGGATGAATAAGCTATTTGCTGAAAAGAAAGTAAAAAAGATTTATCAGGCTTTAATTCAGAAAAAACCAGCACCAGAAAAGGGCATCCTATTAAACTGGTTATGGAAAAACTCCGAAAAGAATAGGGTAGAGTTATCAGCAACTCAAATAAACCCTGATTGGAAACAAGCAGAAACACACTACCATTATATTAAAGCTTATACCAAATTTCAGCTTATAGAATTAATTCCTGTTACCGGAAGATCGCACCAGCTAAGGGCACAACTTGCACATATAGGGCTTCCAATTATAGGTGACCTAAAATATAATTCTAAAGTAAACGTGCCTGATGGAAACATAGCCTTACAATGTATTTCCCTCTCTTTTGAGCATCCCGTCACTAATGTTGAGCTGTCAATAAAACTCAAAAAACTAAACTGGAGCATTTAATATAACTGCTGTCTTTTATTATCATGACCCGAATAGCATACTTCTTATCTATTCCTCTACGTCAAGGGATAAAGCACTTTAATACGGAGTATAGACGGAGTAAAGACGGAGTAAAGACGGAGTTAGAATTTCTAACTCCGTCTTTACTCCGTCTATACTCCGTCCTAAGTCCGTCTTTACTCCGTCTGTAAAGAGACGATAAATTATACTCCTCAAAGCTCCCATTCCTGAATAATCCCCGTCCCATGCACCTTTTACCTTTTACCTCTTTTGTAAAATACATTTTAACAGGTAGGTTTTCAATTTCTCTCCGGAAAGGATAGCATGTTTATAGTAAATATATTTTCTACATTATTCGACTCTATAGAGTCATATATTCTTTGCTGTTGATTTTACTATAAACATTTGAATCCTTCAGATTCATTAAAGCTAATTAGTTATTTTAATTTTATTTTAGCTTGCGATGGCTATACTTACTTCTCCCCTCTTACCTTTTACCTCTCACCATTAACCATTCCCTAATCAATACATACCACTAAACTGAATTATATAGCCATTCCTTAATTAAGAGATAGTACTGAATAAAATAAAATGATCTTTACATCGGTTTTCTCATAGTATGTTTGTTTGTCGATCCTGTACTTCCACCCTCTGGAAGTACAGGGTTTTTTAACTAGGAAAAATAGTAAGCTTTTATGAAGTTGGAAAGGATAGTTTTGAATTACTATAAGTACAGTCACCTTAGTAACAAATGGTTTCAGATTTTGAAAAGGATTAATCTGTTTTAGTTTACAGAATAGTTGTCAGTTATAAGATTAAAATATACAGTTTGAATATATTTTACTTCTTATTAGCCATACATCTCCAGGCTTATTAAATTGAGAACAATCTCAGGAATTCCAATATAACTTTCAATAGGGGCAATTAATTTAATAAATTCCCTGCTAAAGTCTAAGCATTGTAGGGCATTAATTTTCACCAGTTTATATTTAAAGTTTTACCTATAAATATTAAGTTTCTCAATATGTTGCCCCTTATCAGTAGATATTCTAACAAAATAACTACCCTGAGGGAATCCGACCAAATTAACATGCTCATTAATCTCTTTATCTTCAATAAGTTTCTTATATATTGTTTTACCCAATAAGTCTAAAACTGTTAAATCGGTAGTAAGCAATTCACTAAATTTAGCATTGATTGTAAAATCACCAAATGTAGGATTTGGGAATAAAATAATATTGTTCAGAATATTTAAATCATTGGTTCCCACTATTTCGCCAACAGTAATAGTATATATTTTCTGACATTCACTAACATCCGTTACCGTTATAACATAATCTGCAGGTGCCAGATTTATTATAGATTGAGTATTAGCACCATTGTTCCAAAGATAAGTATAAGGAGCAATACCACCTGTAGGATCTACAGAAACAGAACCATTATCTTTTCCTTTTTGAGAATCAACAACATCTATATTAGAAGTGATTTCAGTTGGTTCACTTACTGCCAGTTCTATAGATTTAATACAACCATTGGCATCAGTTACCGCACATTGATAAGTACCTGCAGTTAAATTAGTAAGGTCTTCTGTAGTTTGGCCTGTTGTCCAAAGATAGGTATAAGGGGGAGTGCCTCCTGAAATTGTTAGATCAATATCACCTGAATTACCACTATAACAAAGTACTGGATTATAAGTAGAAGAAATTCTTTGTCCCTGGTCTATTAGGTGAACACTTGTTTCCGCACTACAAGCATGTTCATCAGAAACTATAACAATGTAATTACCTTCAGGTAAATTGTCAGCTACATTACTATTCAAATTAGGATCCTGGCTCCAGGAATAGTTTAACTTACCTCCATTAGCATCAATATTCAGAGTTATGCTTCCATCAGATGCATTGCATGCAGGAGAAATAGTAGTAGATTTATCAATATTAAGATAGTATTGCTCATTAACAATTATATTATGGAAACAACACTTCACTCCATTGGCATCAGTAACTGTTACACTATAATTGCCCGCTGGAATATTACAAGGATCTTCGGAAGTAAGATTATTATTCCAGATATAAGTAAAAGGAGGAGTACCATAAATGACTGAGAGATCAATGCATCCATCTGAACTTCCATAGCAAGTCGCATTTGTAATACCTATATTAGATATACTTGGTACATTAGTATTTCCGGTAATATTGAAAGTCTGACAAGATGTGCTGGTTCCACAAATATTATTGGTTGTTAAACACACAGTATAATTTCCTTCATCGGCATACTCATGCACAGGGTTTTTCTCAATGGAGGTAAGACCGTCACCAAAATCCCAAAGATAGTTTGAAGGAATTCCTGTAGAAGCATCATTAAAATTAACATTTAATAGATTAGCTGTATAATTATAATTTGCATCAGGAAATGCACTTGGATTTTGATTAATATTTACAGTTGATATGGCAGAACAACCATTATCCAAATTACTTACAATAATAGTATAAACCCCAGCTTTATCAATAACAGGATTGTATGAATTACCCCCTGAAACTATATTGCCATTCTGGGTAGACCAAACAATAGAAAAGTTATTTCCCTGAGAAGATTGACTTCCATCTAATTGAAGATTAAGAGTATTACAATTCAATTCAGCATTGAAGCCTGCATTAGCAGCTGGCAAACCTGCATCGGCATCCACAATAACACTTGCAGTATCATTGCATAGACTTTGTGTATTGATAACAACCAAATAATAAGTTCCAGCCGAATTTACAATTGGTGTAGTAGTTTGATTACCACTTAAGATACTACCGTTATTGGTATACCATGAATATTCAATGTTATTTCCTGCAGTTGATTGAGTTCCATCCAGCGTTACTGTATTATTAGTACAGGTAATTTTTGAAGAAGGTAGAATTATAGAATTAGTAGATTGATTATACTGTAAAACTAGTGCATCATCTGTATCACTACATCCACTTAATATATTTGACACTGTTAATATATATTGCCCCGCTTTATCTACAGTTGCTTGGTTGGTATTTCCACCAGAAATGATATGACCATCACTTGTAGACCACTTATAAGTAAAATTAGCACCTGAACTGGATTGAGTGCCATTTAATACTGTTTGTGTAAATTGACAATTTAAATTATCATAGTTAGCAATCTTTGCATGTGAGGGTGTAAAATTTTCAGATACAAAAGTATTATCTGTACTCGAGCAACCTGTATTATTACTAGTTACAATTAACTTATATGTACCACCCTTGTCTACCTCAGGATGAAGAGTATTAACTCCACTCAGAATGTGACCATTTGTAGTTGACCAGGAATAAAAGAAATCAGATCCGGGGGATCCATAACCATCTAAATTCTGAATTGGATTTGTACAATTTATTAAATGATTTGAACCTGCATCTACTAATGGATTATCAAAAGAAATAACAGTATATGTTTTAACTTTTACACAACCACCATCATCAGTTATAGTAACTTTATACACTCCTGCTCCAAGATTAGTAATACTTTCATTTGTATAACCTGATGACCATTTATAAGAATAATTTGGTATTCCTCCTGATACCTCAAGATAAATTGATCCATTTGTTTGCCCATCACAGCCAGCCTCAGTTATGTCTTCAAAAATGCTTAAATAAGGAGGTTCAAAAATTGATATACTAGATGAAACAGTTTTTAGCCCATTGGCATCAGTTATAGTTACCTTATAATTACCGGCTAATAATCCATATACATCTTGCATGCTAGCACCATTGCTCCATTTATAAGAGAAGGGAGCTTTACCATTTACAGGTGAAATCTGAATGTTGCCATCAGCTGAACCTTTACATTTTGTATTATTTACCTGGTCAACAGAATAGTCAAAAGCACAGGAGCTTATGTAACTATAAAGACCTGCCGTATTTAGTTGTCCGGTTTCATAAACTTTTTTAGTTTCGGGGCATATACAATAAACTGTAGGAAAATATGTAACATTATAACTTGATAATACACTTGAATTTGATGATTGCAGATTAATAATTGGGTAAGGAGTTCCTGCAACCCAATTCCCTTGAGTGCCCCCGTTTGGTCCGCTACAACCCGTTGGTCCATATAAACATGCTAGATTATTATTTACCTCACTTTCAATAAATAATACCATTATTTCATTAGTACCACCAGGACCATATTGTTCATATAAATCATGCAAAGCACCTGAGTTATGGTAATTCCAGCATGGATTACACCAAGTGGCAAAAAAGTCTATATAAACTGTTTTACCAGAATTTAGTAAATTAAAAAGATTCCAGCTTTGTCCGTTGATGTCAGTTAAGGTAAAGTCTGTGGCAATTGAACCGGCTGGTATTGAAGCTTTAATATCTTTTAAACTAGTTAAAAGTAAGAAACATGACAAGAATATATATTGCAGTCTTTTCAAAACATTGTATTTAGTAATTAAGATTAATAACTAAGTCTGTCAAATAGGATCTATATACAAAGTTAAAGATTATTAAATATAATACATTAATCAATATGGAATGATTTAATAATAAAAATTATATGGATCATAATGCAGGATTACAAAATAAGTTTTCTATAAAATACTGTTTCGGAATTAGGAATGTAGATAGTTCTATTCCCAAATTCAAAAAAAAGTATCATGACATAGGGGTAACTTCCAAATCATGTGTCTTTATAGTAAAGTATAAAACCAATCAGCTATGTTGAGTCCGGAAGAAAAAATAAATCAGCTTAAAGATATCACTGTTTTCTCCAGTCTTTCAGAGAATAAAATTGAAGAATTAAATAAAATAGTGAGATTCGAACATTACCCTAAGTATAGTTATGTCTATATGCAGGGAGAGAAATCAGATAATATTTATTTCCTGATTAAAGGAATGGTTAAACTGGGTCATTACACTAAAGACGGAAAAGAAGTTATTAAATATATTTACCAGGCGCCAGTCGTATTTGGTGAGAAATGCATAACCGGAGAAAAGAACAGAGAAGAATTTGTACAAGTCCTTACAGATAATGTGTTAGTAATCAGTTTAAGATTAAGAGATTTCTTACAATTTCTGGATAATACCCCACAGTTAAATATAAATATTATCCATTTACTGGCTAGCAGAATAAAGCAATCTGAAAGCAGATTAGAATCAATACTCTGTAAAGATGCCCGCACCCGGATAGTTGAGTTTTTAAAGGAAAATGTATTAAGTGCAGGAAGAAAAATAGGAATGGAGATCTTATTAGTTAATCCGCTTACACAACAAGACATCGCAAATTTTACAGGTACTTCCAGGCAGACAGTTACACTTGTATTAAATGACCTTAAGAAATTAAATGTCATTCACTTCAATAGAAAAAATATTTTAGTACGGGATGTAGCCCGGCTAGTTTAAGAACAATTGTTTCCAACATTATAGGCAAACCCTTACCAAGAATTCTTTTTCTTTCGTAAGGGTTTCTTTTTATGTATAGAGTGTATATATTTGCACTCTCTAAGTGAAAAAGTTTCATTTAATAAGGAGAGATGGCAGAGTGGTTTAATGCGGCAGTCTTGAAAACTGTTGACTGTAACAGGTCCCGGGGTTCGAATCCCTGTCTCTCCGCAGAGAGTTAAAAGCTCTGATATTTTATCAGGGCTTTTTTTATTTAAAAAACTCAAGTATATTCATATAAAATTGCCAAATGGATACTTTTATTAAAGACATAAGGGTCACCAATTTTAAATCTCTCAAGGATTGCGAAATCAACAATTGTAAGAGAATAAACTTATTTATTGGGAGACCTATGTTGGTAAATCTAATATCTTAGAGGCACTTTCAATTTTTTCATTACCAGTTATATTAGATGATCATACATTATTATTTACTGATTTTGTTAGGATAGAACATGAAAATGAATTGTTTTTTAATGGAGATATATCCCTTTCAGTTTCTTTAAAAACAAATTTAGAACACTTCGATATAAATTATGATCCAAAGAATGGTTTGAATATTTATATAAGTGATTCAAACAGCACAATTACTGTTTCAGAAGATTTTAGAATTTCCGGGGGTACTAAATTAAATCCGCCGTTCGAAACAATAATCAAAAAATATATATTCAAATCAAATTTAAAACATAAAAAAGGGCATTCAAAATTCCTTGTGCCTCCATATGGCAAAAACTTGTTTTCTATAATAGAGAATTATAAAACACTTAAAGATGAAGTAGGGGAACTTTATGCTGAAAGTAATCTAAAAGTAATCTTAGATCGTACAAGTGGAACTTTGAAAATAATTCATAATGATAAGGACAATATTGCATTTTTATTACCATATAGCTCGATAGCAGATACATTACAAAGGATTATATTTTATAAAGCCGCAATTGAATCAAATGAAAATAGTGTTTTATTATTTGAGGAACCTGAAGCCCACGCGTATCCACCTTTTATTTCTAAAATTACTCAAGATATTATTACAAAAAAAAGTAACCAATACTTTATTACTACCCATAGTCCTGTTATACTGAATGATTTTTTAGAAAATGCCCAAGATGAATTAGCTGTATATATAGTCAAATTTGAAGATCAACAAACAAAAGTTCGAGCATTAAGCAAAAGAGAATTGGAAGAGGTATCAGAATATGGAGTCGATTTATTTACCAATTCTGAGACTTATATCTAATGGATCTTTCTATAATTCCAGAGTGTTTTGCAGATACTTCACTTATTGAAACACTTGTTCCTCCAACTAAAATTGCAAACAAATTAGGTTACAATCACCAAAAAGGTTGTAATAAGGTAGCATCAGTAATGCAGATTAATTTTAGTAATAAATTTGCAGTAGGTATTATAGATAAAGATAAAAGGCAAATTAGTTATATAAAAGAATTTAAAACAATAGTAGATGGAGGTGCAATTATTTTACATAAACACCAATCTAAGTCTCATTATTTAATTCAGATTAATCCGGCTATAGAAAGTTTTATAATAGAAAATGCAAAAAAAGCAGGAATCAATTTAATGGAATTTGATCTATCCAGTGATATTGATAAATTTAAGAAAATAACTAAATCCTCAACCAGTAAAGTTGACACTAAACTTATAAAATTATTTAAGGCATTAAAAGATAAACCAACTCAGGATATTCTAAAGTTGAGTTCTTGGATTGAATATCTTAAGGATAAAAAATATGGTGCAAATATTGAAGAAATTAAGCAATTGTAGTAACTAACTAAATAGAACCAAATTGATAATTAGAGAATTTAAGCCATCAGACAGACTAGATTGCATAGAAATATTCAAAGGCAATATGCCTAAGTTTTTTGCACCGGCAGAACTACCAGATTTCGTGAGTTGTCTCGACAATCTTGATAGTGGAAAAAAACTCTTTAAGAATGCACTTAATGAAAAGTATTTTGTCGCTGTACTAAGCAATAAAATTGTAGCGTGTGGTGGATATTATATTGTAGAGGATGAAAACCGAGGCAATATGGTTTGGGGAATGGTAGATAATACTTTTCACAAAATGGGAATAGGAAGAAAGTTATTAGAATATAGGATACAAGAAATTAAAAAACTAAATCCCGAAAATACAGTATCACTTGATACCACTCAGTACTCTTATCAGTTTTTTGAGAAACTGGGCTTTACAACAACTAATATAACTAAAGATTTTTATGGTGAAGGTCTCGATAGATATGATATGATAAACCACTAAAAATTAACCTTTAACCATTTATCATTCATAATTATCCATTACTTTTTCTTCAAAAAGCAAGTCTTCAGTACTAACATAGTGCCTTCTACCTTGTCTTCAATAACATCTTCATCTTCAGTGATCCTTATATTCTTTACAACGGTACCTCTTTTAATATCGTTTGACATGCCCTTTACTTTTAAATTCTGAATTACAGTTACAGAATCTCCTGCATTTAATTCATTACCGTTGCTGTCTTTAACTGCCATTTTATCTAATTAAAATTATGGGCTGCAAGCTAAGCAATTTATTATTTAGCATATACTACAAGCTCTTTAAATTGCTTTGTCAATTATAATTTATAAATTCTTTTTATTTATAGTGGTACCCATAAAACAAAGATTAAATTGCGCCCCCTTAACTTAATACATAAAAGTTGGAAATAATTAAGCAGATAAAAAGTGTAGATTAATGTATAAAATAAAAACTCTTTTCACATGTATCTTTACTGTTGCAGTAACAATTTTCTTAGCTGCACAGCAAAATTATAGTATAAGTGGAATTGTTAAAGACAGTAAAACTGGGGAACTAATGATAGGTGCTCGTATCTATCTCCTAGAGACCCCTAAAGTAGGGACAGTTAGTAATGCTTATGGATTTTATTCAATTACAGCTCCCTCAGGAAATTATACTTTGATAGTTGGTTATGCAGGTTATAAACAAGACTCCATTAAAATAAACCTGGATAAAAATCTTACTGCTAATGTTGATATATTGGAGCAAGTTACAGAGTTACAAGAGGTTGTTATCAGTTCTACTAAGCAAAATGAAAATGTAGCCAAACCTCTAATGGGAGTTCAAAAACTAACTGTAAACGAAATTAAAAACGTAGCAGTCATTTTTGGAGAAAAGGATGTTTTAAAAACTATACAGCTTTTACCTGGTATTAAATCAACTGGAGAAGGAAGCAGTGGCTTTTATGTAAGAGGTGGTGGTGCAGATCAAAACCTGATATTATTAGATGAAGCAACAGTTTACAATGCTTCTCATTTACTGGGTTTTTTCTCCTCCTTTAATTCAGATGCTATAAAAGATCTAACCGTTTATAAGGGGGCAATGCCTGCAGAATATGGAGGTAGGCTATCTTCAGTGGTAGATATAAAAATGAATGACGGTAATAATAAAGAATATCATGCGAGTGGGGGTATTGGATTAATAGCCTCTAGATTAACATTTGAAGGTCCAATAGTAAAAGACAAGGGTTCTTTTATCATAAGTGGAAGAAGAACTTATGCCGATTTATATTTAAAGCTCTCAAGTGATAATTCAACCAGAAAATCAAGTTTATATTTTTATGACCTGAATTTAAAAGCTAATTATAAAATTAATGATAAGAACAGAGTTTATCTCTCAGGCTATTTTGGCAAAGACGATCTGGGATTAGGTGGTATTTTTGGAATCGATTATGGCAACAGTACAGCAACAGCAAGATGGAACCATATTTTCAATAGTCGTTTGTTTTCAAATACCACATTAATTTACAGCAATTATAACTATAATATTCGTGTGGTTTTTGGTAATAATGACATTATCATTAAATCCAAAATAGAAGATATTTCCCTTAAACAAGATTTTCAGTATTTTCTAAGTAACAATAACAAAATCAATTTTGGTTTTAACATTATAAAACATAAACTAAATCCAGGTGTAATAGATGCAAGTGCCTTTTCTAATTTTAACTCCTTGACCTTACAAAGCAAGAATGACTATGAAAATGCAGTGTATATTTCACATGAGTTCACCCTTAGTGATAAAATAAATCTAAATTATGGTATTCGTATTTCAAGCTTTATGGTAATGGGCCCTGGTAATTTTTATACCTACGACAGTTCGGGTTTTATCACAAAAACTAATACCTATAGCAGTGGCCAAATTGTAAAGACTTATTTTAATTTAGAACCCCGTTTTTCTGGCAGCTATCAAATTAATGAGAACAATTCCTTCAAGATTTCCTACACCAGGAATATTCAAAACCTTCATTTACTTTCTAATTCTGCAACTACCAATCCTACTGATATTTGGATTCCAAGTAGTTTGAATGTCAAACCTGAAATAGCTGACCAGATAGCTATGGGATATTACAAAAACTTAAGGGAAAACAGCTATGAATTTTCTTCTGAAATATACTATAAAGCCTTGCAAAATCAAATAGATTATAAAAATGGAGCTGAGTTAAGAGCTAACGATAATGTTGAATCTGATTTATTATTTGGGAAGGGAAGAGCTTATGGATTAGAACTATTTCTTAAGAAGAAAACCGGAAAGTTAACAGGATGGATAAGTTATACACTTGCAAAAGTTGAGAAACAAATTCCTGGAATAAATAATGGGGAATACTATGTTGCTAAACAAGACCAAACTCACAATATTGCAATAGTGGGTATTTATCAATTAAATAAGAAATGGACCCTTTCAGCTAACTGGGTGTATAATACAGGTAATGCGGCTACTTTTCCAAGCGGAAAATATACAGTAAATGGTCAAACAGCATTTTATTATACTGAAAGAAATGGATATAGATTTCCATCATATCATCGTTTAGATTTTTCAGCAACAGTTCTAGGTAAACAGCACAAAAAATGGGAGGGTAGTTGGACTTTTTCATTATACAATGTATATGGGCGCCAGAATGCTTATTCCATTAGATTTGAGGATAATCCGGATGACCCTTCCAGGACTCAAGCAGTACAAACATCTTTATTTAGATGGGTACCCTCTATCACTTACAATTTTAAATTTTAAAACATGTTATCACGATATAGAAGACTGATTATAGCCTTTTTTACTCTTACCGTACTTTTTAGTGCCTGTACAAAAGTTATCGATATCAATTTAAATGTATCAGCCCCACAAATTATTATTGAAGGAAACATCACCAATCAGGCTGGTCCATATCAGGTACAAATTACCAAAACTGTTAATTTTAGTGATGCTAATGTATTCCCTAAAGTGACGGGGGCTTTGGTAATTATTACTGATATCACAGCTGATGTGAAAGATACTCTGTTTGAAACTTTTCCAGGTATTTATACTACTAAGTCTATCATTGGTTCTGTGGGACATAATTATCAATTATCAGTTTTAGCTGAGGGAAAAACCTACAATTCATTTTCAACCATTCCACAACTTGTAGAATTGGATTCTATTACTTTTATAAAGACCAATCTATTTGGTAAACAACAAATTAATACAGTTGTAAATTTTAATGACCCTCCAGTAACAGTAAACTATTATAGTTTTGATCTATATGTAAATGGAGTAAGAAAGGAACGTACTTATCTGTTTTCTGACCGTCTTGCAGATGGAAAAAATATAAGTCAGGATATAAATACGGATAGCCTGGAAATTGGAAATACCGTTAAAATTGAAATGAAATGCATAGATAAGGGGGTCTATAATTATTTCAAAACCCTACCTCAAGTGACAGGAGGAAATAATTTTCAATCAGTTTCTCCTGCAAACCCAATTAGTAATATTTCCAATAAAGCTTTAGGATACTTTAGTGCACACACCATACAAGTAAAAGAAGCTACTGTAAAATAGCAGTTCAGTGGTTAATGATGAATAATTTAAGGGAATAGAAAACTTTTATATATTTAAGTATAAATATTAATTGTAACCGGCTTTTTTTTCTTTTCCATTAAAACTGTTCACTGTTCACTAAAACCGGGCAGTTAAACCTCCTAAAACATTAAGGCCATAAGTAGGTGTATTATACCATCTTTGATACTTATTATTCGGAAGATTATTTAATTGGAAAAAGACTCCAAATTTCTCTGAAAAACGATATGCTACTTCAAAACTAAGATCCAATAACATGTTAAGATTTTCAGCTTTTTGAGATTCATATACCTTGTATTTGCCAGCGTCTGCTACATACAGTTCAGCTTTTATTCTCATTTTATCATTCAAGGCATTTAAAACAGCTCCGAAATTTGCCTCTAATGAAGGTAGATGCCATGCTTCTTTTTGCTTATCAGGAGTATAAATATTATAACCAACATTTCCTGTAAAACTTAAGCCTTGAGCTACATCTAAAATTAATGTGCCGTTTATATTAAAAATGTCTAAATCATCATATACTAAACCAAAGCCATAAGGTTTAACAGAATCATTGATAAATAACATCATATTTTTCACCGATTTAAACCCAGCTTCACCCTGGTAACTTACTACTCCAATTTTTCCTCTAATACCTCCATAAAACTTATTATACTTAGAATTATTTAATGAATGATGTTCTACTACAAATGGATTCTGTAACATAATGCTCTGATAAGTATTCTTTTGAACATCCCCAGTCCATCCGGCATACATAGCAAGGGTATTTCCAGAAATTCTGACCATCCCTTCTAAATCAGGATAAACACTAAAGCCCCCATCAGATCCGGTAATATTTGTACCCAGTTTTATGTTATATGCTTCTCCGGTAAAGGATAGAGAAGGTTTAAAATAAAAATTATTAAGCGATGTTTTATTACTATCTGTAAGTGAAGTAATGTCATTTCCAACCACCAGTTTCAAAGGAATATTTTCGGTAAACCATTTGGTCAATGCAATTTTGATATCAAAGTCATTTTCCTTAACACCGAAATTTGATTTCAAATTACTATAATCAAACCCAACGTCATAATTAATTCCCCATGATGTCTCTTTAGTATTATAAGCCTTCGCTTTAAAACCTCCAATACTAAATTGTCTTAATGGATCTATTCCAACAGGTAGAGTATCAACACTATAAAAATTATATCTCCTATCTTCTATTTTAAGAGCTGCATCCACTGCAAAGTCAAGTTCTGTATTAATTCCTCCACCTATATTAAAGGTGGTAAGTCCAAATTTTTGATTTGGTACATTATTACTATTGTTAGCATCATGATGAAAAATATCAGCACCAATCTTAAATTTCTCACCTACATAATTATAGCCTGCATTGGCAAATAACGAACTTGGATATCCATATCCAACTTTAGCAAATCCATTATAAGCTTTGGGGCCCTTTTCTGATTTCATTGCTAAAGGCCTGATCTTAGGTGCATCATAGCTAATATTTCCTAAAGCACGCTGGGCTACCTCATATTTTAAGGCAGGCTTTTTAGCATTATCATCTTTTAGCACGGGTTTTACTTCCTGCTTATTCTGGTCCTTAATTGTTGCTTCAAAATTAGAGATAACATCTACTTTCTCAGAAGGCAATTGTTTCTGACCCAATAACTGTCCTGCAGAGATGACCAATAAAACAAAAATCAAATGTTTCATATATCTTTATTAAGGGATTTAACTATTTATTTTCACTAATCACTAACCATTAACTATTACTTATCCTGCATCTCCATCAAGTCATTCTTCTTATCACTCTGTAGCCTGCTTTTAACCTGCTCTTTCTTTTCAAGTGCATTTAGCTTAGTTTGAGCGATTGTTACCAATTCTTTATTACTGGCATAGTTATCAATTACAGCTTCTAATGCTGCCCTGGCATTCAATAGATCCCCTTTTTCTACATTGATATCTGACAAAAGAATCACAGATTTTGCAATCCAGTAATCAAATCCGGCACTTTCTTTATTGGCTCTTATGCATATATCTTCTGCTTTTGCCAGATTGTTTTTGTGGAAATAAGATTCTGCAGTAAAGTACCTGGCTTCAGCTGCCTGTTCATTATCAAGATCTTTACTCACTTTCTCCAGATATTTTATCGCTTCATCATAGTTCTCACCATCAAATGCCATTTTACCCAGATAGAAGTTCGCATTTGCCAGTTGAGATTTATTGGCTTTAGGATTTTTACTTACTTTAGAAGCATAGGTTTTGACAAGCTCCTGATCACCATTTTTATAAGCACTCTGCATGGCACCAATCTGGGCCTCAAATTTGACATTATCACTGGTTGCTATTTCTTCAAGTTGAGTAAAAAATTTAGAAGCATTTGGATAATCCTTATTTACATAAAATGCTATGTAACCTAATTTCCCCAATGATTTTTCTATATAAGGATTATTCTTTTTGTTAACTACATATTCCAAATCCGGATAAGATTTATCATATTGCTTTAATTGGAAATAAGCATCCCCTCTGTGGAAATAAGAAAGTAAAGCATTAATTCCATTCGGAAATTTGCTAATGTAATTAGTATAGCCCAAGGTAGCTTTCTCATAATTTCCATTCTCGTATTGAGATTCTGCCACTTGGAAATTCAATGAATCTTTAGTCAAATCAGAAACATTGTAACCAATCTTTTCTTTCAATGCAAAATACTCATCAGGTTGACCAAGATCTTTTACATAGATTTCTTCCAAAGAAGCTAACGCATCGCTGGATTCCTTTTTTGTTGGATTATTCTCCAGTACTTGTTTATAATAATCTATCGCTGATTTGGTATCACCCTGGTTATATGATATCAAACCCAATCGTAAGAGAGCTTTGTTAACTAAGTCAGATTTAGCTTTAAATCCCTTTACTAGTTTTGTAAGTGGTGCTTTTGCTTTTTGGTATTCATTCATGTCCTGGTATGTAGATCCCAATTCAAGAAGTGCCTCATCGGTGTATTCACTATTTGGATATTCCTCTATTAAGGTTTCAAGGTCTACAATCTTCTCTACTTTTTGCCCTTTTAGGCCTTTAATGATGGCTGACTCATATAATCCATAAACATAGCCCGGATATTTTTTTTCTATAGCTTCATTATAATATTTTAAAGCAGCATTATAATTATTCTTAGAAAGTTGGCAATCACCAGCCCTTAAAGTAGCATCTGCCAGTACATTTGTCTTTATAGTCTCATTTGTCCAACCCGTACGTTTAATTTTAGCTACAGCATCATCAAAATGTGAAGAAGCATTACTATATTTCTTTTGTTTAAAATAATTATATCCATTAAGATAACTTGCCATAGCTAGAGAAGATTCTTCAGGTAATTTGTCTGCATTTCTTGCCGTGGAAGCATATTTATCCAATAAAGTCAAACTTTCTGTGTATTGCTTTTGCTGATGGGCAATATCTGCTTTCCAGAAGTAAGCTTGCGATTTATTAGTCGGGTCGATTGGATATTTCAAAGACTTATCAAAATACTCGTTTGCTTTAATATTATCACCCAGATTCATAAGTTGCATGCCTCTTTGTAATGCTACTTTCTGATAAGCCTCTTGTATTCGTGGGGTCTTATTTGCCATACCATCCATCAGTCTCAAAGCATTTTCATAGTCACGGGTTTGAATAAAAAGATCACCCATTAAATTTTGTGCATCATTGTAGAACTTAGAACTGGTGTTGAATTTTTCTAAAGCTTGAATTGCTTCCCGATCATTATTCAATTCAAAACTCAACTTAGCAAAATTATACAATGATTCCTCCTGTATCTCTTTATCATATTTTAATTCAGAAGCTTTTTGAAAAGCACTTTTAGCAGATTGTTTATTATTAAGTCTGATATAACAGTCACCAAGACAATATAATGCATTCTGACCTAAGGCAGATTCAACATTTTTAAGCTGCTCAAAATTCTCTGCAGCTTTGTCATAATGACTAGTCTGATATTGAGTGTAAGCTAATTGATAAAAATCCTCCTCACGCATTTTAGGAGATGATTGAGCATAAGATTCCAGATAAGGCAGTGCATCAGAAAACATTTTCTTTTCATAATAGGATTGACCAATTAACAAACCCATTTCCTTTTTATCATTGACATCAGAACTATTATATTTAGGCACTCCATAACTGATTAGCTCATCATATTTCTTTTGAGCAAAGTATATTTGACAGATATAATATGGAATATACTTCTGATATTTTTTAGACTGTTCCAGCTTTTTAAAACTATTAATTGCCTCATTATAGTCCTTTTCGTAGAAAGCAGTCAATCCATAATAATAATTGATAGGGTAGAAGTAATCAGTTTTTTCATCCTTCATTGGGGCAAAAATAGACCGGGCCTTTTTGAAGTCCTGCTTTACAAAATATGAATAGCCCATTTTAAATCGCAGAGAACCCCTTTCTTCTTTTGACAGGCTTGAAGCATCAACCATTTTATAAAATTCAATGGCGTTGTCATAATCCTTTTTATTAAAATAATAATCAGCTATTTCCAAAATTGCTTCAGTTGCAAGAGGATCTGGTTGATAGGTCCTTGTAAATTCCTGTATTAATTTTTCTCCTTCAGGATCTTCACTCATTATGGCAGCTTTGGCATACAATAAACGGGACTTAAGATTCAATAACCTCGAAGATTCCTCATTTAGAGGTTTTTGCTCATCAATAGCAAGTTTAAATTCTCTTTGAGCCTGACCAAAGACTCCTTGATCATATAACTCAAGCCCGTTTTTGTAGTGAAGATTATTCTCAGTAAAGATCGCTGTTTTTTGAGCAAAAATGTTCTGTGATAACACCAGACCTAGTAGTGTGAACAGGATAAGCTTAGCTTGCATAGATATGGATTATGAGTCGGATTATTAACTTGTTTATTCACCTCACAAATTGTAATAAGGGCGAAATTAGGAAATATTTAACACATATTAGATTTAGTTAATAGATGTTGAATGTAAGTATAATGAAAACAAGCTAAAAATGATTACCAATACTATTATAAATTCAAGCTCAGGAATTAACTAATTTAAGAAGTAAAACAGTTTGAAAAGAATTAATTTGTTAATGTTAAAGACAATCCATATATGAAAGCTTAAGATTTCAAGTCGATCCTAATTCGACAGCGGTTCGACAGCGGTTCGATCGCAGTGTGATCTTAAAGTGATCTACATTATGTTAAATAGAATTTGAAAATGCTTAATGCTAACTGATAACCGGCACCTAATCGAACACCGATCTCGACCAACTGATAACGACCAACTATTTTGTGATTCTCCAAAGAACCTAATAATCATTCTGATCCCACTGCAATACCACCCAAATATGCTATGGCACCCATTGCACTACTATCAGAATAATATTTTGTTGTTAATATATTATAATTAACATTAAAATTTTATATACAAAAATAAGCGACTAAAAACTTGACATTTGACTAAAAATATTGTATATTTGTAATTTAAATAGTTGAGTTCTCACTGTTACCTCCAGACAGGATTTTGCACCAAAAAATCAGACAATTCTCTAGGGTTGCGGTATTCCCATATGTTACTGTTCGGCCTGATCAATATAAATATAGATTAAACTGACATATGGAAATAGAGGCAACAGGGGTAAACTTGCCTGAAGCTTAAGCGGGATGATGTGTTCACACACAGAAGCCCAAACCCAGACCTTCCTTTTTTGATTTAGTCAATACTTTTATTAAATGTTCTGCGACACAAAACAACCCAGATTCAAAACTTTTCCAGGATTAAAAGAATGAATCAATCTTTGACTTTGTCCAATTGGAAAGCTTAAGCTTAGCCTCTATTTTTTTCTTAAATGCAGGAGGAAGATTTATTCAAATTTATCATTAAATACTAAACATTAAAAAAGTCTTCCTCCAAAATAGCATAAAAATAATTATCAATCCATTCACCTCTAATAGGCAAAATCTTTCTTTTTAATCCTTCTCTTAAGAAGCCGGATTTTTCAAGTACCTTAATAGAGGAAATATTTTGAGTGGCACAGCCTGCTTCTATTCTATGCAGTTTTAATTCAGTAAAACAGTATTGAAGTATCGCTTTTACAACTTCGGTGGCATAACCTTGTGACCAAAATTCAGGAAAGAGTTTGTACCAGATTTCAGCGCTTTTGTAAGTTGGTTTACGATAATTTAAACCAAGTAAACCAATAAAATCATTTGTATTATTTTCAATGCATAAGACAAATTGTTTTTGTGGGGTGATCTCTTTGTATTGTAACCAATCAATTAAAATATTTTGAGTGATGTTTATATTCTCTGGAATCCCCAGGGTATTGAATTGATCAATTTCAGAAAGTGAATGTAATTCATGAATTTTATTAAGATCTGTTTCAGTAATTTCTCTTAGTGTCAACCTATCGGTAATAATTAACATATTGAAGTTTTTCAAAGATAAAAGAAATTCAATAATGAAAAGAGATTTACATTGTGCATGAAAGTTTTTAACAGATATGGTTCAGTATAATAAATGATATTATATTAAAACAACTTCTATATAGTTAAAACTGGTATTCTAAAAATTAATTATTTTACAGGTCTAAAATACAATGATATGAAAAATCCAAAAAACTGGCATGCAAAACATCTTGAATCATTGAGCTTTGGAAGTCGATTAGCAGATTCAGTTGCAAATGGAATGGGATCATGGAGATTTATTATTTTGCAGACCGTTTTAGTAATTCTATGGATGGGATTGAATGTAGTTGGGTTTTTTTATCATTGGGATGTCTATCCATTTATTTTACTCAACCTGCTTTTTTCAACACAGGCTGCATATGCGGCTCCTATAATTATGATGGCACAAAACAGGCAAAATGAAAGAGACAGATTACATGCTGAAGAAGACTTTAGGACTAATTTAGATGCCAAGAAGGAAATTGAAGAATTAACCATCAAATTAAACTCTATTGAAGTTGAGAAATTAGATAAAATGATTTTAATGCTAGAAGAATTAAAAAAAATAAAGAGTTAAAATATGGTGATAATTTGCGTAACCAATAAGTTACATTTATATTTGTAACCGAATAGTTACGCAAATTGATTATGACTACACGAAGAGACGTATTTCAGGCAATAGCAGATCCAACCAGGAGAGAAATAATCAAACTTGTTTCTAAAAATAAGATGAATCTTAATGCAGTTTCTGACCAATTTGGTATAAGCCGTCCTGCTATCTCGAAACATATAAAAATATTGACTGAGTGTGGTTTAATTGAAATTGAACAGATAGGAAGAGACCGGTTTTGTGAAGCTAAATTAGAAAAACTAAGTGAAATATCAGATTGGGTTGAGCCATATCGTCAATTCTGGGAAAACAAACTAGATAATCTTGAACTATACCTAGCTGATTTACAAATTAATTCAAAAACAAACGATGGAATCTAAAAACATGAATCCTGTAAATGAACGGGAGATAAGAGTTTCAAGATGGTTGAATGCGCCAATTGATTTGGTCTGGGAGGTATGGATCAATCCGGACCATATTAAAAGTTGGTGGGGTCCATTAAAATTTACAACTACAATTTCTAAAATGGATGTTATACCTGGCGGGGAATGGAACCTGACATTACATAGCCCTGATGGAATGGACTATAAAAACAAGAGCATTTTTAAAGAAATAATTAAACACAAGCTAATTGTTTTTGATCATATCAGTGGTCCAAAATTCCTTGCAACTATTAAATTTAATGAAGAAAATAATAAAACTCATATTGACTGGCATATGCTTTTTGAATCTAAAGAAGAATTGGATCAGATAATAAAAGTCTTTAAAGCGGATGAAGGGCTTAAGCAAAACATAGATAAACTGTCTGAATATCTATATACACTAACAAATTCATAATATTAATAAACTTCAATTATAAAAGAAATGGACAACTTACCAATTATTGTAGAAAGAATCTTTAATGCTCCTGCATCTAAAATATGGTCTGCCTTAACGGATAAAAATGAAATGAAGAAATGGTATTTTGATCTTAAAGAATTTAAAGCTGAAGTCGGTTTTAAATTTCAGTTTTACGGGGGCCCTGAGGATGGAATTCAATACCTACATCTTTGTGAGATTACTGAAGTCATACCCAATAAGAAACTCAGTTATACCTGGCGCTATGATGGATATGCAGGTAATACTTTAGTTTCATTTGAACTGTTTGATCATGTTGATAAAACCCTGTTGAAACTTACACATTCAGGACTTGAGAGTTTCCCGAGAGATAAACCCGATTTTGCTAAGCACAATTTTGTAGAAGGTTGGAACCATATAATTAATATCTCTTTAAAAGCGTATTTGGAATCTTAATTACTTTGGATCACTTTTTTTTAGCAGAGATTATTAAGATATTTTCCAGGGTGGATTTATTCGATTATCTCCAGCATGATAAATTATGATTTGATTATTATCCAGATCCTTCAACCTGGCTTCTCTCCACAGCCATGGTTTGTCTTCTGGAAGACTTTCAAATTCAATTCCATTTGATTGTAGCTCCATTACTTTTTTATCTAGATGTTCCTCTTCAAAATACACCCATATACCTTCCCCATTATATATTTTATCTACTTGATGAATAGAGAAAGTAGTGTTTCCATCTGGGCATACAAAGCGAGCATAATGGTGCAGGGAATTAACTATTAATATTAGTCCTAGTTTTTGGTAGAATACTATTGATTTTTCAAGATCTGAAACGGGAACAGTGATTTGATTGAGATTCATATTTATATAATAGTTTTTAATGTTTTAGGCTGAAACAGAGTTTAATTTTCGGCATGTTTATAGAACTGTTAAAAATGATATAATAATATAGTGAAACTAGAGCGATTAAGCAGTTAGATGCTAAATGTAAGTTGCGATAAGATTACATTTAAAACTTATAGTATTATTTTAAATAAATAATTCATGGTGTTGATACTTTTTCATTAATTTGTACTGTTAATAGATAATCTTTATAAGTTGAAATAAAAATTACGATGGGATGCCTGCAAAACAATTAGATGCAAATTTGAAAAGTCATTTTCTAAATTTGTATTCTATAGCATTAGCAGATACACAAATTGAGACAACAGAAATTGAATTATTATATAAGATAGGCATTGAACGCGGTATTGATAAAAAGGAAATAGAAAAATTAATATTATTTCCTGATAAAGTAAAGTTTAGTATACCTGAATCAATAAATGATAAAATCGAATTTCTATATGATTTAGCAAGGATTATTTGGATTGACGGGAAAGTCGATGTATATGAAGAGAAGGCCTTAGAAATGTTTTGTAGCAAATTCGGCTTTCTGGATGAAAACATAAAGACTATCTCACAGTTTCTAATTTCGGAAGTAAAAATGAGCAAAACAAAAGAAGAAATTATTGAAATTGTAAATCAAAACTTGTAGTAAAATGGATTTCTCCAATCTTAAGAAGGGCCTTTTTTCTTTAAAGAAATCAAGTCCTGAGGATACCAATCAGTTAATTACTGATACCGGTAAGAATATTAACTTTAAAGAATATGGTTTTGAAAGATGTAATGCCCATCAGGGTTCTTCAGTAGGATTAAGAACCTGTTTGGGCAGAATATTTCATGAGTATAAAGAAGACCTTCGCCGAAATGAAGAGAAACAAGTAGAACTAAAAAAGCCTCTGAATCTCAAACTTCAACAACTTAAGTCAGAGATGTTGTCTTTAAATTCTAATATAGATAAGTTTAAGACAATTAACTTGCCTGACGCTAAGAAAAAAATTGTCAGGTTAAATAGTGAATTAATCGAAATTAAAAAGCATCCGGAGCAGTTTTCAAGCGATAAGGTTGGTAAAGCAGGAATTTACATTGGAGGAATAATTTTATTATTTCTTACCATATATCTATTTATTTTTTACAGTTCAGCTACTTATTCTGCCTTTTTTAAAGAGTTTTCTTTAAATGAATTAGGTGTTGCCAATTCTATATTTGATGCTAAAGCATTGTCTAAAGCATTAAAAGATGGATTTACAGAATTAGCATTAATTCTAACCATTCCATTCGTTTTTTTAGGACTAGGATATTTAATCCATAAGTTTCAACAATTTAAGAGTTGGAAAATGTATTTCAAAATTACGGCCCTTATTGTAGTAACTTTTGTATTTGATACTATCCTTGCCTATGAAATAACTGAGAAAATTTATAATGTAAATAAGGAAAACAGTTTTAAAAATATTCCCGATTATTCTATGAAGCTTGCATTTGAGTCAGTTAGCTTTTGGTTAATCATCTTCGCTGGTTTTGTAGTATATCTTATTTGGGGATTTGTATTTGACTTTTTTATGGATTCATGTGCGCAACAAGATAAAGTAACTATGTCATCAATGGGTAAGAAGGTTGAAATTAAGGAGGCAGAAAAGGAATTGAAACAATATGAATCACAACTTGAAAAGGATCAACTTAACTCTAATGTAAATAACTCTGAAATTAATAAACTTCAGGAAATGTTAAACTCTCCTATAGTTAGACCTCAGGATTTCCAAGGTATTGTGCACCAATTTAGTGATGGGTGGTTTCAGTGGATGTCTGCCAATTTAAAGTCAAAACAAGACCTGGTTGATGGACATGATATTGTCAATGAATTTATTTCATCAAACCTCAATAATTCTGAATTCATTTCATTAAATGGACATCAAAAATGAATAGACTAATTGGATTGTTATTTATAACAATATGTGCCTGTGGAAATGATGATTCCAAAATAAAAGATACCAATAACGATAGCACAACAAAGTTGGCTGTTAACAACTATGGCAAGCAACTGAATATTAGTATTCTTCTTGACCTTTCTGACAGGATTAGCCCAGACATCCATCCTTCTAAACCTGAACATTTTGAAAGAGATGTCGCTATCATTAAGGGCGTAGCAGATTATTTTAGAAATGATATGGACAGGAGAGGGGCTTTTCTTTCAAAAGGGAAAATAAAAGTATTTTTTAGCCCAAATCCTGAAGATCCTGAAATAAATAATCTGGCAAAGAAACTGGATGTAGATTTATCAGGAATCAATAATATACAAAAGAAGAAAATTTATGACCATATATCGAAAAATTTTGAAGAAGCAACAAGTAAAATTTACCATTTAGCTATCAGGCAAGGCAAAACTGATAAGTTTAAAGGCTCTGATATTTGGAGATTCTTTAAAAATGATGTCAGAGATTATTGCATTAATAAGGATACAAATTATAGAAATATATTGATACTGATGACCGATGGGTATATTTATCATTCAGATTCTAAGGATAAGTCAATAAATAGAACAGCTTATCTTACCAGTACATTATTACAACAAGAAGGGCTAAGAAAAAATCCGGAATGGTTAAAGAAGTTTAATGATGGAGATTACGGATTTCTAACTAAGAGAAATGACCTGGATGATCTTGAAGTATTAGTTCTTGAGGTCAATCCATCAGAAAACTATAAAAATGATGAAGACATGATTAAAAAATATATAAGTAAATGGTTTGATGAAATGCATATTAAACATTATTCTATATTTAATTCAGATTTACCTGATAATACAAGGAAGAGAGTGGTTGATTTTCTTTCAATTAAATAGTAAGTATATTGTAGCCAAAAGCAAGAATGATATTAATAAAGGAAATAGAATTAGATGATAAACAGATTCAGAATCTAAATAATCTAGTCTTAAAGGAAACAGTTAAAGTTACAAACTTAAAAGATATGAAATCTACTCCTGATATAATTGGGTCAGGAAAGGACTTAATTTCATTAGAAAGTGAAAATGAAATAAAGATAGTTAGAGTAAGAAACTCAATTGACATATTAAAACCTAAAATCTATGCTTGTTTTCTGAAAGCCGGTAGGGCTCCTTATTCTTACAAAATGAAATTGGGAAACTGGTCATCCATATTACTTCTTATTTTGGTATTATTAAACCTGTTCAGTATTTCAAATACGGCCATTTCAAAAGATCATCAAAGCTATCCAATCTTTATATTCGCTTTACTTATCTTCCTTTTTTTGATGCACAGTGAAACCAAAATAACGGATAGATATATAAAGGATGCTTTTGAAAAACTAAATAAGAAGAGCTTATAAATCCTGGCGATAATATAAGCTCTTCAAAGATTTATAGCTTTAATAATTTCTCTTTTTCTTCTACAATCGGGATTCCCCGGTCATGCCTTAATATCCTGGAATATAAAGAAATATCTTTACTGAAAATAAACTGTAAGAATAATTTAGTCCAGGATGTATGATACTGAAGTGGTTCATAATATTCGTCGGCAATTGATTTGAGCTTCGGTAATTTATTCCAGGGGATGGATGGAAAATCATGGTGCTCATTGTGGTAGCCAACATTGCAATTAATTTTATTTAGCACACCATAATAACTATATGTCTCTTGCTCTTCAGTTAAAGTAATATAATGCTCCTGAATCCACCTGGCTCCCAAGGGGTGTAGCCCTACTGAAAAGAAAAAGCTAATAAATAAATAGACAAGTGCCTTGGTACCAAAAAAGTAGATAATGGCTGCTGAAAATACTATTTGTACTAACCAATTGATGATTACCCATTTATCAATGGGTTTGATTTCTTTTAATCTAAAGGTTCGGCCCACTTGCCATACCGGGAAAATTAATAACCAAAATGCCTTACCATACCAACTATTATTGATCAGCTTAGCCTCCCATTTTCCGGGTAAATCAGCATCCAATTCATGAATACCCTGGAAAGCATGATGCTTTAAATGATATCTTTGAAAGGAAACTGAGGAAGGGAAAATAGTAGGCAAATTAGCAATAATCCCAGCCCACAGATTAGATGTTTTACTTTTAAATATCAATCTGTGTGAAGCTTCGTGAATCATTACAAATAAGGTATGATCTACAAAAGCTCCAAATAGGTAAGCTACAATTAATACTATCCACCAGGATAGATCTTTAATCAAAAAAGCTGCAACTACCTGTAATAATACACAAAGAAGAATTATCAATATTGTTTTAGGATTTCTACCTATCAATTTAGTGACTTCAGGGTGATCTTTTATAATTGCTTTTGTTCTGAAGCCATGTGGTTCCGACATTTCAGAATAATAGAAATCTGTTCTATTAGCCATATAAATATATTAAAGAGTTTAAAAAATATTACTTTGTAATATGAGGATACAAAACTCGCATAAATAATAAAGTTAACAAAATAATTGTTAATCCTAAGCTTACCAGCTTTCTAATTTTACATTATCCTAATATTCCTATTGATTTTCAGTTTTATTTATACTTCCCGGGGTACCAAAAACATTATCCCAAATAGAACTGGTCACACCATACTGGGTTTTTTGGTCGAGATAGTGATGCTTCATATGTCGGTCTTTAATTAATCTGAAGTAAGAGTTTTTGAAATTACTATGGTGTATCAAATAATGGGACATATCATAAGCTAAATACCCTATTAAAAATCCTGCATAGAAAGGGAATATATTTCCTTTTAGAAAAAGAGAATAGAAATAATAAAATAAAATAGCTAAAGGTATACTAGCTGATGGAGGCATTACTAGCCTTTTCGGGTCATTTGGATAATCATGATGGACTCCATGTAATATAAAATGCAGTTTTTGTATAAATGGGTTTGGAGAAATAAAATGAAATACAAATCTATGTAGCAAGTATTCATTAATTGTCCAGATAAAACAGCCCAAAAGGAAGAGTAAAATACCTGAAACTAAACTAATATTAGTTATATAGCTTTTGTATATTAAATATGCAATCACAGGTAAATATAAAATAAGCGGAGTTACCGGATGTACTCTTGATAGAGCATCAAGTATGTTATTTGCGAAAAGTCTTGGTGTTTCTTTTTTTACAGAAATAAAGTTAGTTTTCATTGTGATTAGTTTAGTTGTTTAATTTTATGTTAATGATTTTCAACAACTTATTCATATTCCAACATAAAAATACTTTCCAATTATGTATTTAAAGGGAAAATTAATGTTTTTTTATTTTTTAGTTAATATTAATTAGTAGATATTTTTAAATAATATAGTTGAAATTATTTATCCATTGAACCTTACATGACAGCTTTTATTGAAGAAGCTTTATCTAAGTCGTTTGTTTAAGCTATTTTATTAAAGATTTTTATATCCCTATTCTCAAATATACTTTTATTAGACCCCTGGATACCAACTTCAACCATTGCATCAGTAAGTTGTTCAGATGTAATCACATTATTAGGGAATAAAAAACGAAGAAATGGTTTATATAAAACCCTCATTATTTTATATAATAGGTTTGGCTCTTTTCTCTTTGCAACAGGGTAAATATATCCAGGCCTAAATGAATATGTTTGAGGAAAATTTAAACTAATAAGAATATTTTCTGCAATACCCTTATCCCTTGCAAACATGATGGAGCTTTTCCCACTGCTATCTGCACCTTGCCCACTTAGGAAACAAAAAGTACATTTAGGACTATTCTTTTTTAATATTTCAGCAAATGCTTTTGTGTAGTCTATGGTGATTCTGGAGAATTCTTCTTCAGGCACTTGACCGGTGTAGACTCCAATACAATAAAAAGCTACATCCTGGTTTTTAAGATTAGCTTCAATCTCAGCATAATTACTAAAATCACTATGTATTATTTCTATCAATTTAGGCTGCTTCAGACCCGTTGGTTTTCTAACAATGATACTTACACTTTCAACGTCAGGTCTGCTAAGACACTTATGAAGTATAAGATTTCCAACCATACCTGTCGCCCCAGTGATAACTACATTCTTCACAGTGTAAGCTTTACCCAATCTATTCTTAATAATTAATTCTTGTATAGAAATCAATTTTCAATGGTATTGTTTATTATTTCTTTGGGTTATTCTTTGTGATATTCAAGTTTAGATTAAGTTATCAATATACTTATAGGGAGAGCCAGTATTTAACAATACAACATTATCGGATTTCTTAATCCATTTTGAGGCTTGAAGTGCTTTGTATGCAGCCCATACAGCTGAACCTTCAGGAGATAAAAATATGCCCTCCGCTTTAGCAAATTCATTCATACTATTTTTTATATCTGCATCTGTAACTGATATAGCAGTTCCATTACTTTGATATATGGCTTTCATGATCATTCGGTCACCAAAAGGATGAGGCACTCTTAATCCATTAGCTATAGTCACATCAGGTTGATCATACTTATTTGTATGATCAGCTTTTAAATTAAATGCTTTTACTATTGGATCACATCCTTTACCCTGTACTGCTACCATGCGGGTAGGTATGTTTTCTATCCAGCCCAACTTTAATAATTCATGAAAAGCTTTCCAGATTCCTATTAATCCAGTACCGCCTCCAGTAGGATAAATAATAACCTCTGGTAATTGCCAGTTTAACTGTTCTGCTATTTCATATCCCATGGTTTTTTTACCCTCCAATCTAAAGGGTTCTTTTAATGTAGTTATATCAAACCAGGACCCATTATTTTCCCTCCTCATCAATGCCGCTGCATCAGAAATATCCCCTTTTACTTTCACAACCCTGGCTCCCATGATTTCACAGTCTAACTGAAACACCCGAGGAGTTTCTTCCGGCATATATACATGAACTTGTATACCTGCCTTGGTACAATAGGCACTTAATGCACTGCCCGCATTACCTGCTGTAGGAATACACATTGATCGAATACCCAGTTCTTTTGCTTTACTAACCGCAATACTTATTCCTCTTGCTTTGAAGGATCCTGTCGGATTACCAGCTTCTTCTTTTAGAACTAAAGAATTTTGATTATATTGATTTGATAAATTAAGCAAATTTAACATAGGAGTAAAGCCTTCACCCAAGCTAACTTTATTTTGTTCATCATCAATTGGCAGTAGCTTGCTATACCTCCACATATCATTGGAATTCCCGATAAGTTTCTCTTTTTTATATTGCCCCTCAAAGTCATAAACAGCCACCAAAGGCTGATTATCTAACTCACAAATTGTATTTATCTGTTTTTTATCATAGACCTTTCCACAATAATGACACTGAAGATGACTGTATAAACTCTCTTGCATAATAGTTATCAAGTAAAACTCAAATTTAATATATCTAATGGAAGTAGTATCTTTATTATTTGCTAGATGAAAACTTAGATTTATGAAGTATACAATTTCACTCGTTTATCTCTTATTGCATTTCACTGTGAATGCACAGCTAATAAATGAAGAATGGGTAAAGAAGAATTATATTAAAAAGGAGTACCGGATTAAGATGAGGGATGGAATTAACTTATTCACAGCCGTATATTCTCCAAAAGATAATACCGAAAAACATCCCTTTATGCTTGTAAGAAGCCCATACTCTTGTGCACCATATGGGGAAGATAAATTCAATAATAAATTTTATACTTCTCACTGGAGTGAATATCTTAAAGAGGGCTACATTTTTGTCATACAGGACGTAAGAGGTAGGTGGATGAGTGAAGGTGAATTTGTTGATGTACGCCCCTTTAAACCTTATAAAGTTACCAAAAAAGACTTTGATGAATCAAGTGATACCTATGATTCTGTAGACTGGTTGGTTAAAAACGTAGCTGATAATAATGGAAATGTTGGTGTATTCGGTATTTCTTACCCCGGTTTTTATGCTACCATGGCAGCACTCAGTGGGCATCCTGCTATAAAAGCTGTTAGTCCTCAGGCACCTGTTACTGATTGGTTCATGGGCGATGACTTTCACCATAATGGAGCTTTTGAACTGGTAGATGCATTTAATTTTTATAGTGCTTTTGGTCAACCACGTCCGAAACCAACTACAGAAGGTCCTACAGGATTTAAATATTATACTGAAGATAATTATAAATTTTACCTTGAGACGGGTGCACTTTCAAACTTTACTAAGTTATTGGGAGATAGCATAAAGTTTTGGAATGATCTGATGGAACATCCCAATTATGATAACTGGTGGAAAGAAAGAAATACCCGTGTTGGTTGCAAAAATATAAAGCCGGCAATACTGGTAGTAGGAGGGGAATTTGATGCTGAAGATTGTTTTGGCGCATGGAATTTATACAAAGCCATAGAAAGTCAAAGCCCGGGAACAGATAATAAACTGGTTATGGGTCCGTGGTTTCATGGTGGTTGGGCCAGGAGTGATGGCAGTTATTTGGGGAACGTAAGATTTGGATCAAAGACTTCTCTCTATTTCCAGAAGAATATTGAACTTCCATTTTTTAATTATTATCTCAAAGGGAAAACCAATCCAGATTCATTAGCTGAAGCCACCATCTTTTTTACTGGTGAGAATAATTGGAAAACATTTACATCCTGGCCACCAGGAGGATTGGAATATACTCCTATTTACTTAAATGAAAACAGTAGCTTATCTTTCAGAAAACCTAAATCAGAAAACAGCTTTTCTGCTTATACCTCCGACCCTGCCAAACCAGTTCCTTACGAAGATGGTATTCAATCTTCCAGGACCCGAGAATATATGACAGATGATCAACGATTTGCCTCCACAAGACCTGATGTGATGAGTTTTAAGTCTAAAAAATTTGAAAGGGATTTCACATTAGCCGGTCCGGTAACAGCTGATTTAAAAGTTTCTATTTCTACTACTGATGCTGACTTTGTAGTAAAAATAATTGATGTATTTCCTGAAGGATTTAGTTATGATACTTTAACTTATGGTATTGGTAATGGAAAAAACTATTTAATGGATAGCTATGAAATGTTAGTAAGAGCAGAGGTGATGAGAGGTAAGTTTAGAAATGGTTTTGAAATACCTTATCCCTTTGACCCAAATCAGATTGCTACAGTTAAGTTTACCTTACCTGACGTGGCACATACATTTAAACAGGGACATAGGATGATGATTCAAATTCAAAGTAGCTGGTTTCCTGTGGTGGACAGAAACCCCCAGCAGTTTATAGATATATACCATGCAAATGATAATGACTTTATTAAATCTGATATTAGAATATATCATGATAGTGTAAATGCGTCATCTATAACTTTGCCGGTACTTATGCAACAGTAGTTTAAATAAAGGATCTAAAATCAAGGATTAATCTTAGTGAAAACCTATTGACTTAAACTCCTGTAGAAAAATCAGGAACTTTAATCGAAATATTATGCTAATTTCTTACAATACAAGATAAATTAGCTCCAGGTAATAAGATCCAGTGTATTTTTAACTGAGGATAGTTTAGTGTTTATTTAATTTTGACGTGATAAATAACTAAATAAGTATGAAGTTTTTTTACTTATTTAGTTATAAACTTAAGTAAATATAAATAGCAGTATTGGACAAGTAATTTAAAGTATATACTTTCTAATATTACAATGTTTAATTGGATGAGAAGTATTCAATAAATATAATTCTATTCACTAAAATCGCTAAGTATTAAAAGCTAAAATTATGAAATCAACCTTTAAAAAAATAGTGATTCCATTTATTATTCTTCACTTGGTTGGAGACATGGTAAATAAAGCAGGAAGTTATATTAATACTGATAAAGTTAACATTCCCAGTTCAGATTCTCCATATGTTATTCCAAATGTGGGTGGAAAGTTAAACGGTGCCAGTCTCCCTTTTAAAAATGATATGGAATGGTCAAAGATTTCCGGCCATAAGCCTGATGTGTCTTAAGTGATTTATTGTTTTGTTTCATTTATTTGTATGGTTAAGCTCCCAGGGAGCTAGTTGATATTTTTTGATGGTTGTTAGTAAGATTAAACCCCTCTGGAGATATGCGCTGTTATCTTCTATCAACTATACATACCTTTACTGAATCAATAACGCTTGTTACAAATTAGCCCAGTGGGATAAAATCTTAATAGTAATATAATCATCTTCCTAACCCGCTCCTTAGGAAAGAAACATTATATTTCAGATATTCCCGGATTGCACAAGTCTTAACTAAGGGAAAAATGTTTAGAAACCATAAAATTTATTCCTTAAGAAATTGAATCTCTATTATATCATAGTCAGCGATATACTATAGCTGTTTATTAATTGTGTAATTTTGAACCTCAATTTTAAATAAACTATGAGAATACAGGATATTAAAACCCCTCATAATAATACTGATAATTTTCTGCTTATAGCAGGCCCTTGTGCTATTGAAGGCAGGGATATGGCATTTCATATTGCAGAGACTTTAGTTAAACTTACTGATAAGTACAAAATTCCTTATATTTTCAAAGGCTCTTACCGGAAAGCTAACCGGTCCAGGATTGATTCATTTACAGGAATAGGGGATGAAAAGGCACTTAAGATTTTGCAGGAAATAAGCAAAGAGTTTAATATCCCGGTTACTACTGATATTCATACAGACCCTGAAGCCGAAATGGCAGGTCATTATGTTGATGTCTTACAGATTCCCGCTTTTTTGTGCAGACAAACAAGTTTATTATTAGCTGCAGCAGATACCGGTAAGATAGTTTCTATTAAAAAAGGTCAGTTTCTGAGTGCAGATGCTATGAAGTTTGCTGTTGAGAAAGTAAAAGAAGGTGGCAATGATAATGTCATGCTTATAGAACGTGGTACTACTTTTGGATACCAGGACCTGGTAGTTGATTTCAGAGGTATTCCGGTTATGCAGGCTTTCAATGTTCCGGTTATATTGGATTGTACCCACTCCCTTCAACAACCTAACCAGGTAGCAGGTGTTACCGGTGGTCAACCGGCTTTAATTGAAACCATTGCCAGGGCCGGAATTTCGGTTGGTGCAGATGGGCTGTTTATTGAGACCCATCCTGATCCTGCACATGCTAAGTCAGATGGAGCCAATATGCTTCCGCTAGATAAAATGGAAGCATTATTAAGTAAGTTGGTAAGAATTAGAGCGGCTATTAGATCTTAAGTTTATAATCACGGTTTTCTTAATTTCTATATCTATTAACTTTAAATATTGGAAAGTGGGTGACTAATATCCCCAGCGGGGTTAAATGTTAATAGTAAAGTACCACTACCCTCCACATCGCTCCTTAGGAGCGAAACCTTGGCCGCGTATCTAGTTTTCATTCCAAAGTGGTTATTCGTGGATTAATCGACGATGTTGAGCTCCAATGGAGCTAGTTGATTTTTTGACTGTATTACTATTAACATTTAACCTCTCTGGGGTAATTTGCATACTAGTAAATACAAAAAGACTGGTTTTATTCAAACCGGTCTTTTTATATAAACATATTTATTCAAAAGAATTATTTAGCTTTAATACCACATCCCAATGCTTTGGTCATATCAGGATCTATTTTCTTACCACTTTCCATGGCTGCAATAGCCATCTCAACATACTTGCTTTTTACTTTTGTAGCATCTTGTGGATTATCATCAATACCACCAATGTAACGTACTACTTTCTTTTTATCCAAAATAAATACATGTGGAGTCTTTGTGGCACCATACTTAGGATAAATGTTCTGCTTATCGTCAAACAGGTAATTGAAGGGGAAAGATTTTTCTTTAGATCTTAGTTTCATGTTATCGTAGCTATCTTCAGGTTCTACTGAAGGGTCGTTAGGGTTAATGGCAATAACCGGATAACCTTTGCTTGCATATTTGTTGTGTAGATCAATAATTCTTTGTTCATACATTTTAGCAAATGGACAGTGATTACAAGTAAAAATGATAATATAGCCTTTAGCATCTTTTATGTCAGCCATGCTGTGCATTTTACCATCAGTACCTTTTAACGAGAAGTCAGTTGCAATGTCTCCAATCTTGTAACCGCCAGCTACCGGTTTTGCAGTAAAAGCAAATGAGGCTACTATACCAATAATGATTAGTAAAGTAGAAATTTTGAATACATTCTTCATAGATTAATTATTTATTAGGTTATTGATTATAAATGTCTTTAAGTCATTATCGTCCTTAAAAGAACCTAGCCTGGTTGCTTTTTTATTATTGCCTACTAACATAGTAACCGGAATGGCACCATCCCACTTAGGGTCTACTTCCGAGCCCCAGGTATTAATGTCCTGGTCCCCCAATATAACGACTTTACCCGCTAAAGGGTTTTTAATTAAGAAAGGTTTAACTTTTTTTTCAATGGTACTTATAAAATCAAGACATACAAATATAAATTGAACTTTCTTTCCCTTTAGCTCTCTAGCGGTATTATTAAAGAATGGAAGTTCAGCAACACATGGCTTGCACCAGGTGGCCCAGAAATTAATCACATATGTTGTGTCGGACTTCAGGTTGTAGTATTTACTGAGCTGATCAAAAGTAGTAACTATTCCTACATCTTGAGAAGTACCTGAGAAAACTGACTTATCAGCGTTTTGCTGAGCTTCAGATTTACAGGCTGTTATACTGAACAAAGCTAAAATAATTATACTTTTTAATATATTCATAGTCAAGTAACGATAATGCTTTATGATTATTATTTAGGCGAGTTCAAAGTCTAGCCCCATCCTTTCGAGGCTGGAGAGAAATTCTGTATCTACATCTACCTTTCTTTCTGTTGATAACATTTGCAGTTGTATTCTGCTTTCTTCATCGTAGATAATAAACTTCAAATTATGTTTTCCTTTCTTCTTATTAAAGATCTTATCAAATTCTGCAACTCCTTCTTCTACGAGTTTGTGAATAGATAACTTAATTGTAAGAGACTCTGTAAGATTAGATGCTACATCTGATAACAAGGTCACATGTTTGATGCTCAGCATTCTCTCTTCCGAATTATACCGGGTTTGCCATGCTGCTTCAATATATAAGACATTACCATATTTAAATAGATAAGAGAATTTTTGGTAATCTTCCCTGAACATAACCAAATCATACGCACCTGTATAATCCTGAATAGTGAAGTTGCCCATTGGGTTCCCCTTCCTGTCTACTTTATTAATGGCAGCAGTTACGATAGCCGCCATTTTGATTTTAGAAGCTTTAAAGTTTTCCAGATTGACAATATTGCAATTTGTGAAATTATCCACTTCTGCTTTATAGTCATCTAGGGGGTGCCCGCTAAGATAGATGCCGGTAACTTCTCTTTCCTTTTCAAGTTTTTCTAAGAGTGGCCAAGGTGCTACCTTAGGTATTTCAGGTTTTACCATATAGTTATTATCCAGCTCGCCAAACAATGATGTTGAGTTAGATTCCAGTTGTCCTCTAAAGGTATTGCCATACTTGAGAACAGCCTCTATATAGCTTTCATGCTTACCCGATGCTGCAAAATACTGAGACCGATCAATTGCATTAAAACAATCAAAGGCTCCACCTAGCACCAGGCTTTCGATACATTTTTTATTAAAGGTTCTTAGATTAAGCCTTTCTACCATATTCATGATGTCAGTATAAAACCCCTTTTCTATTTTTTCTTTTATAATTTCTTCCACAGGGCCTTCACCTACACCCTTTATGGCTGATAAACCAAAACGTATCTGTCCCTGTTTATTTACAGTAAAGTCAAGGTTACTTTCATTAATATCAGGACCCAATACATCTAGTCCCATCCGCTTACATTCGCGCAGAAAGAAATAAATAGAATCCATGTTATTCTTACTGTGTGTCAGTACAGAAGCCATAAATTCAGCAGGGTAGTGGGTCTTCAACCAGGCTGTCTGGTAAGCTACGAATGAATAAGCAGCTGCATGTGAACGGTTAAAACCATAAGAGGCAAACTTTTCCATTACATCAAATATCTCATCTGCCTTTTCTGGTGATATACCTTTATGAGTGGCCCCTTCTTTAAATTCTATCCTGTTCTTCTCCATCTCACTAGCCTTTTTCTTTCCCATTGCTCTTCTCAGGGAATCGGCTTTTCCAAGACTGTAGTCTGCCATTATTCTCGCAGCTTCCATGATTTGTTCCTGGTATACCATGATACCATGGGTGGGTTTCAACATTTCTTCCAGCCATTCATGCGGATAAATGGTTTTCTCCCTGCCATGTTTTCTCTTGATAAATAAGGGGATATAATCCATTGGTCCGGGACGGTACAATGCATTCATGGCGATGAGGTCCTCTATATTCGTAGGCTTCAACTCCCGCAGGTACTTTTGCATTCCCTCCGATTCGAACTGGAATATTCCGATAGTATCACCACGCTGGAAAAGTTGGTAAGTGGCTTCATCATCCAGAGGTATTTCATCCGGATCTATTACTTTTTCTGATCCAAACCTGGCTACTATATTAGCTATACAATCCTTGATGATGGATAAAGTCTTTAAACCCAGGAAGTCCATTTTAAGCATACCGGCTTCCTCTACCACACTGCCATCAAACTGGGTCACTAATAAGTCCGATTCTTTAGTGGTGCACACCGGAATGTACTTCATGATATCATCCGGGGCTATAATGACCCCCGCGGCATGAATCCCCGTGTTTCTTACACCGCCTTCCAGTTTATTAGCCATCTTAAGCGTTCTTCCCTCCAGATCATCTTTCTGGAAAATATCATTCAGCTTATTGATCCTGTCAAGATCATCACCCTGCCAGTCTACCTGCAGATCTTTATTAGACAGCCCAAGTATCTTATTGAGTTTAACTCCGGGTCTCATTGGCACATACTTAGCTATCCTGTCAGAGTCTGTTAATGGCAGATCCAATACCCTGGCTACATCCCGTATCGATGACTTAGCAGCCATAGTACCAAAAGTGATAATCTGAGCTACCTGGTTTTTACCATACTTTTCTATTACATAATCTATAACCTGCTGCCTGCCTATATCATCAAAGTCTATATCTATATCAGGCATAGATATACGTTCAGGATTTAAGAATCTTTCAAATAGCAGATTATATTTTATAGGATCTATATTGGTGATGGTAAGACAATAAGCGACTGCTGATCCCGCTGCTGAACCCCTTCCAGGCCCCACTGCTACATTCAGTTTACGGGCCGCTTTAATGAAATCCTGTACAACCAGGAAGTACCCTTCAAATCCCATATCGGTGATCACTTTGATCTCATGATCAAGCCTTTCATGGGTTATAGCGTTTAATTCACCATATCTATGTTTGGCACCTTCAAATACCAGGTATTTTAGATAATCGGCCTGGGTTTTATAAGCTTTTGGTAGTGGAAAATTGGGTAGAATTATATCCCGCTTTAATACGGGTGCTTCAATCTTATCAAATATCTCTAAGGTATTATCAAGTGCATCCGGTAGGTCCTGGAACCTGAATCCCATTTCCTGTTGTGTTTTAAAATAAAAATCATTGCTCGGGAAAGAGAAACGACTCTCATCAGACAGCTTGCTACCTGTATTAACACAAAGTAAAATATCATGCGGTGCTGCATCCTCCTCTTCTACATAATGTGAGTCATTGGTAGCGATAACTTTAATATTATACTTTGCTGCAAATATTAATAACTGCTGGTTTACATCCTCCTGGCTTATTCCTTTGTCG